>Ga0114949_10002254_pt1 | contig 11982 bp, 10 predicted proteins | sample N074metaG_FD_83505 | JGI IMG/M metagenome (GOLD analysis project Ga0114949, IMG submission 83505) | Deep subsurface microbial communities from Kermadec Trench to uncover new lineages of life (NeLLi) - N074 metaG | ecosystem: Environmental > Aquatic > Marine > Ocean trench > Sediment | place... | reverse complement strand
GCGGGTTTCCCCGAGCCATTGACAGCGCCGCGCAATTCCTTGAAACGACGATAGTGCGCTGACAATCACCTGGTTCGAAACCGGGATCTCACAAGCAACCGCGATCGCTGCGAGCGAATTTAGCATGTTGTGCTTACCGGGCATGTTTAAGGTTACGTGCAAAACATCGGGTGAATTTCGTATCAGCACGTTATAGGTCGATGTGCCCTCGAGTTGTCGAAAATCGATCCCACGAATGTCGGCTTGCTCGTCGGTACCGTAGGTTACGACGCGACTACGGATATCCGGCAGCATCGCATTCGCGTTGGGGTCGTCGATACACACTACCGCAACCCCGTAAAATGGTAGCCGTTTGAAAAATTCAACGAAACTCGATCGCAGCTTGCCGAAATCGCCATCGTAGGTATCCATGTGATCGGCGTCGATGTTTGTCAACACGGCAATCAAGGGATTCAAGAGCAAAAACGAAGCATCGCTTTCGTCCGCTTCTACCACCAGAAAATCTCCGGTTCCCAGGCGCGCGTGCGAGTCGACGGAATGCACAAGCCCACCAATTATAAAGGTCGGGTCCAATCCAGCCTCAGCAAGAATGCCGGCGATCAAACTTGTCGTCGTCGTCTTTCCGTGCGTGCCGGCGACCGCGATCCCGCGTTGAAAGCGCATCAATTCGGCAAGCATTTCGGCACGCGGAATTATCGGAATACGGTTCTTGCGAGCGGTTACTAGTTCAATGTTGTCCGGGGGAATCGCGCTAGAGTAAACGACGACGTCGGCGCCTTCGATATTCCTCTCGTCGTGGGTATCAAACACCGACACACCTATCGCTCCCAAATGTCGGGTCATCCGGTTAATGATGCGGTCGGAACCAGATACGTCATATCCCAAATTATTGAGAACCTCGGCGATACCACTCATACCGGCACCACCAATGCCGACAAAATGAATACGTCGCACATCCCGCATTGAAGTCTCAAAACGGTCATACATCCACCAACTCCATGCAATAATCAGCGACCTGCGCTGCTGCGTCGGGTTTTGCCAATTCGCGCGCGCGCGAGGCGATCCGGATCACTTGCTGTCGATCGCCGTGTAGTTGCCCCACCGCATGAGCCAGGCGGTGCGAGAAATCAGGGCCTTCAGCGACCAGTATCGCGGCGTTTGCGTCAACCAGATACGCGGCATTCGCGGTTTGATGATCGTCAACCGCATAGGGAAATGGAACAAGAATCGCAGCGACACCTGCGGCAGCCAATTCGCCAACGGTGATCGCGCCCGCGCGGCAAATGGCAATGCTTGCCCACGCGTAAGCCGCAGCCATATCATCGATAAACGCGGTTACGCGCACCTCAGCGTTTGTTTGTTTATAACAATTTCGAGTGACCGATTCATTACCGGCTCCGGCCTGATGCCAAACCTCAAGTGCATGTGCATCAACTTCGTCAATCGCGCGAGGCACAGCTTCGTTCAGCGCCTGCGCGCCACGACTTCCGCCGATCACCAGAATTCTGAAAGTATCCGACCCGAGTTCACGGTTCTGCGGGGGTGGCACCGAAAAAATCGATTCACGCACCGGATTACCTACGGTGACGGCATGGCGCTTGGTCGGAAACGCGCCGGGGAAACCCTCGAGCACGGTCGTTGCGATGCGCGCGAGTAATGCGTTTGTGAGTCCCGGGATCGCATTTTGTTCATGGATCACCAGCGGCCGTCCACACATCCTCGCCGCCAAGCCGCCCGGACCACTGGCAAAGCCGCCCATACCCAGCACTAATTGAGGCCGGATCCGCACAATGGCCAACAGCGCCTGAACCAGCGCGAAAGTCACGAAGAAAGGCGCGATCAGCCAGCGCCACAGACTGCGGCCGCGCAGACCCGATATTGTAATCGTGTACAATAAAATTCCAGCTTCCGGTACAACTCGAGCTTCCAGACCTCGATGAGAACCCAACCATACCGTTCGAATATTGCGGGTACGCAGATGCTCCGCCACCGCGAGCGCCGGATAAATATGGCCACCGGTACCACCAGCGACGATGAGAATGGGGCGGGTGGTTTCAGTCATATCGCTCTCGCCCCTGCACGAAATCTACTTGCTCAAACTGCAACTCTTTAGCAACGCGAAGGACCGTCGCCAGCATCACGAAATTGACCACCATAGAGTTACTACCGTAACTCATGAGCGGAAGCGTCAACCCCTTTGTTGGCAGCAGGCCCATATTTACGCCAATATTGATGAAGGCCTCCAAGCCGATCAAAAGTCCGATTCCGTACGATAAGTAGGCGGCGAAATCCTGCCCGCGTCGTTTAGCCATATTACCGATATAAAAGATTCGCCAAATCAAGAATAAAAAGAGCGCGATGACCACCAGTGTGCCGACCATACCAAGCTCCTCGGCCACAACAGCAAATAGGAAATCGGTGTGCACCTCCGGAAGATAGAACAATTTCTGGATACTATTTCCGAGACCAACACCCAACCATTCGCCACGACCGAATGCAATTAAGGCTTGGGTTAATTGAAATCCTGCGTCGTAAGGATCCGACCAAGGATCCATAAATGTCATTAGCCGCTGCATTCTATAGGGTGCGAGCATCGCCACCGACGCGAGGATCGAAACGGCGACCAGGCCCCAAGAGCAAAAACGTATAAACGGAACGCGTCCGAGAAATAACATTCCCGCCGCGGTCGAAAAAATGACCGCGGCGGCGCCGAAATCCGGCTCGAGTAGCAACAGACCCGCGATTATCGTTAAAACGCCCACCGGTTTGATGAACCCAACGAAGTCAGTCTGCACATGAAATTGATGACGCACCAGATATGAGGACAAATAAACGATAACCGCAAACTTCATTGATTCAGAGGGCTGTAACGAAACCGCACCGAATCGAATCCATCGCATGCTGCCATTGACTTCGTGGCCAACGCCCGGAACTAAAAGGATCGCCAGTAGCGCGATGCCGATCAGAAGAAACACCGTACTAACACGGTCGAATACTGACAACGGTACGTGCACGACGATGAACCCACACGCCAAACCCAGGAATACAGCCGCTAGCTGTCGCCAAAAATAGTACAAATCTACGTAACCGTTTTTGTGTGCGATCGGAATCGAAGACGACGCCACCATCACCAGGCCGAGCGCAATGAGGATCCCCGCGACGCCGATTAGCCACGAATCGTAGTCGCCAACGTCGTAGCGCGGTCGATGGTCAATGTCATTGAGAGGCACGGCTTGACTCACGCGACCACAATCTCTCTAACCGCATCGGCAAAAGCCCGGCCGCGAGCCGCAAAGTTCTTAAACATATCAAAACTGGCGCAGGCCGGCGATAGCAAAACCGTATCGCCGGGCCGTGCCAACTTCGCTGCGGTCGCGACCGCAGCATTCATGTCCAGAGCGAAATGGACGTCGACATCATCATCCAGGGATGCCGCGATCATATTCGCATCGACACCAATTAGGACTACCGCGTTTAAGCGTCCCTTAATGGCCTTAGCAAGCGCGGTGAAATCCGCGCCTTTGGCCTGTCCTCCTGCAATTAACACACCGTGACGTTCGGAAAATACGCCGTGGATTGCCGCACATGCCGCACCAACATTGGTCCCCTTTGAATCGTCGATCCACACAATGCCTGATTTCGTTGCGACCGTCTGGCAACGGTGGGGCAACCCACTAAATTTCGCGATAATGCGCGATTGGACCGAACGTGGCACGGATAGTTTGTCTGTGATCGCTACCGCGGCCAAGGCATTTATCACGTTATGTCGGCCACGGAGGTTGAGTTCGTCAACTCGCATAAGGCGTTCGCCATTCGCGACCAGCCAACCGATGTCGCCATCGCGTTCGGTGCGATATGGAGCCCAATCGTGCTCATCCAGTGATATGTAGCGTATTTCAACCGCGGATTGAATCTGGCGCAGATTTTCATCGTCCGCATTTAGGACGATGCTGCTGGCATGCTCGTAAATACGTTTCTTGGTCGCAAGGTAGGAAGAAAAACTCTTATAACGATCCATGTGGTCGGGGGACACGTTCAATATGCAGGCGACGATTGGCGCCAGCGAAACGGTTGACTCCAACTGAAAACTAGACAGCTCGAGGACGTAGTAATCTGGGCATCCGGCATCGAGCAGATCTAATGCGGGCGTCCCGAGATTTCCCCCAGTTCGAATGTCCATCCCAGCTGCGCGAAGTATCTCCGACACCATTGTTACGACGGTGCTTTTCCCATTCGACCCGGTTATTGCAACTATTGGCGATTGGGCGTAACGCGCAAATAGTTCGATGTCGCCAATGACGTCAACCCCACGTCTAAGCGCCGCAGCGACCACCGGATGGTCACGGGGAACGCCGGGACTCAGCACTAGAGTCTTACAGCACGCTGTGATAATAGAGGCCGTCACGCCAGTAAACACCGCAATAGCAGGCATTGCCGTTTTTAGATGCGCTAACTCGGGAGGATTATTCCGGGTATCGATCACGGAATATTCAAGTCCGCGATCCGTCAGGAATCGGGCACACGAAAACCCAGTTTTGCCGAGACCAAAGACGATGTACTCCGTATCAACGGAATGCGTTGTCATCGAATTGCGCCTATTTTCAATTCTTACCAACACCAGCTCAACGAATCTTCAGCGTCGCGAGCGCAATCAAAACCAAAATCACCGTTATGATCCAAAAGCGTACGATGACCCGCGGCTCCGGCCAGCCCTTCAATTCAAAATGATGGTGCAGCGGCGCCATACGAAATGGACGCTTGCCTGTCACCTTGAACGATACGACCTGCAAGATCACCGATACCGTCTCGACGACGAATACACCGCCCATGATCACCAAAGCCAGTTCCTGGCGTACTATCACCGCGACGATCCCAAGAGCAGCACCGAGCGCTAGCGCACCGATGTCACCCATGAAAACCTGTGCAGGATAGGTGTTAAACCAAAGAAACCCGAGACCCGCACCGACGATGGAACCGCAGAATACACAGACCTCACCGACCCCGGCCACATAGGGCACCCCTAAATAAGCCGAGAAATTCACATTGCCGCTGACGTAGGCAAACACGATTAGAGCCGCGGCTACCATCACCGCGGGGAGGATAGCGAGACCATCAAGACCATCGGTCAGATTGACCGCATTGCTCGTACCGACCACCACAAAATAGGTCAATACGACGTATAAAAATCCAAGCTCAATAGCGACGTTCTTAAAGAACGGAACAATCAATGTGGTTTCGACCGGTGACTTCGCAGTGAAATACAGAAACAATGCGACCGCCATGGCAGCCGCAGACTGCCAACTAAATTTTTTGAGAGCCGATAATCCCTTGGCACTATCTTGCGTCAGTTTCAGATAGTCATCCACCCAACCAATTGCACCAAACATGCCTGTCGTAACTAAAACAACCCAGATAAAACGATTGCTGAGATCGCCCCATAGCAAGGTGCTTGCACCGATCGATACCAGGATCAAAACACCGCCCATAGTTGGCGTTCCTGCTTTCGACAAGTGACTTTCGGGTCCGTCGCGACGAACATTTTGCCCAATTTGCAGATGACTTAATTTCCGAATCATCATCGGGCCTATCAGCAGAGCGATAAAAAGCGCGGTTAACACACCTAGGATCGTGCGCAGCGTAATATATTGAAAGACGTTGAAGCCGGAATGGACCGACGTCATATATTCTGCCAGGACCATCAACATGCGAGTCTTTCCTCCACCAGGGCATCGATGACCCGCTCCATGTGTGCTGAACGAGAGCCTTTGATCAATAGCGTTACTTGCTTATGCAAATCTTTGTTCAACGCTTCGATCAATGTATCCATGGTTGCGAAATGTTCAGCACCGTCACCAAATGCCACAGCGGCCTTCTCAGCCAGGTAACCGAACGTGTAGAACCGCTCGATGCCCGCATCACGAACCCCGCGCCCCGCAATCGCATGCAACTCCGCCGCGTCTGCACCGAGCTCACCCATATCTCCGAGGACCAACCACCGCTCTCCCGGCACAGATGCCAAAACGTCAACGGCGGCGGCAAGCGATGCCGGATTTGCGTTATAGGTGTCATCGATAATCCGCGACCCGTCTAAGCCGATACGTAGGGACAGGCGGCCATTGATATTTCTGGCACTCTCTAATCCAGACTTGATGGCGGGCGGTTCAATATTGAGAACGAAAGCGACCGCCGCGGCCGCCAACGCATTTGACACATTGTGGACGCCGTCGAATGGCAGCTTGACATCAATACAAGATGTTGGCGTTCGCAACGTAAAATGCATGCCGTTTCCGATCCCACAGTTCGATATGTTCGCAGCAAAGACATCGGCCGACTTTTTCAAACCAAAGCGAACGACCCGGTGGCCTCTCGCAATCTCGCGCCAATAATCCGCGAAATCGTCATCGGCATTTATCACCGCAGAACCGCCCGCGAGCAACCCTGCATAAAGTTCACTTTTGGCCCGCGCGATCCGCTCGATCGATCCAAATCCTTCAAGATGGGACGGCGCGCATAGCGTAATGACGCCAACCATCGGCTGAGCGACCTGCGTCAGCCATTCAATTTCTCCGACATGATTGGCGCCCATTTCGATGACCGCGAACTCATGCCGATCATCGAGTTGGAACAGCATCTTGGGCACCCCGATATCGTTGTTCAGATTGCCGTCAGTCGCAAGTGTGGGTGCGTTGGTACGGAGGATCGCCGCGATCATTGCCGTGACCGTCGTTTTGCCACTGCTACCCGTTACGCCCACAACCGGGATTGCAAATTGGCGACGCCAGGCCCGTGCGAGGGCCCCCAATGCATACCTCGCATTGTCGACCGTCAAGGTCGGAAGGGTGGTATCAACGTCACGATCAACAATTACCCCACAGGCACCTTTGAGTTGTGCCTCTTTAAGGTGATCATGCCCGTCGAAATTCGGACCTCTCAGGGCACAAAAAAGGCCGCCGCTCGTGAGCGTCCGGGTATCGGTAGACACACCTTCAAACCATCTATTGTCGCCCGCCATGCGCGCCCCGATCGCCGCCGCAGCATCACCAAGATGCATATGTATCATGAGCGACCCCGCTGCAAGGCGATATAAGCGGATTCAGGATCCGAAAACGGAGATCTCACTCCTTCACTTTCCTGAAACACCTCGTGACCTTTGCCCGCGATCAACACGATGTCATCCGCGCCCGCCGCATCAACCGCCGCCTCGATAGCGCGCGCCCGGTTATGAATGACCGTAACCGCCCGCGGCATCTGCATCCCTGCGAGAATTTCGTTGACGATATCCTGGTTCCGCTCGCCGCGCGGATTGTCGCTGGTAACAATGAGCTTATCGGCACCGCGCTCCGCCACCCGTCCCATCGGGGCGCGCTTCGATTTGTCGCGATCGCCACCGCAGCCGAACACACAGATCAAGCGCCGCTTCGACATCGACCTCAACGTGACCAGGACCCGCGCCAGACTCTCGGGGGTGTGGGCATAATCAACAATCACGAGCGGCGCGTCGGGCGACCCGGATTCGATGACTTCCATGCGCCCGGATATCGAGGAAGCGCGCGACAAAGCCGCAGCGGCGGCGACGGCCTCGATTCCCAACGCCATCAGCGCAGCCAGCGCAGCCATTAGATTCTGAGCATTAAAATCGCCAATCAACGGCGTCTTGATCTCGACGTCTCCTTCCGGCGTAGCGACCCTTGACGTCGACCCGGCTCGATTACCGACAAATTGGCTTAAATAAAGATGTCGGGTCTTACAATCCAGATCCGCATTCGATTGGCTGCTGTAAGTCCAACAACATACGTCTGCTCGTAGCTCGTTAACTATTTCTCGGCCGACGGAATCATCTAGATTGACCACCACATGGCGTATCGCGTCTTACTGAAATAGTGACTTTTTAACCCTTGTATACGCTTCCAACGACCCGTGGTAGTCGAGGTGGTCGTGTCCGATGTTGCTAAACACGGCAACGTCTATGTCCGTGCCAACCACCCGTGATTGAACGATCGCGTGCGATGAAACCTCGATCGCTGCCGCATGACAAGAGTGGTCGTTGAGTTCCGCAAAAAATCTTTGCAGCGCGATGGGATCAGGTGTCGTATTTTCGGTGCGCCGCAAGTCTCCGATGCGTCCGAGGCCGAGAGTACCGGCGTATCCCGCATCTCCGCGCAAATGCTTCAGCGCTTGTGCACAAAGTTGGGCGATCGTCGTTTTTCCGTTGGTGCCCGTTACCGCAATTATGTCGAGGGTAGACGATGGTTGACCGTAGAAGCGGCTTGCGATGCGACCCAACTCCTTTCTGAGTCCGTTTATCGCAATAACCGGTGTCGCGGCGCTCAGTGCAATACCGACATCTTCGACCAGCACGGCACTCGCGCCACCCGCGATCGCCTCGTGGGCGAATTGTGCGCCTTGACTACGTGCACCGCTCAACGCGACGAAGCACTCGCCCTTTTTGATCTGGCGGCTGTCCAGACACAGGCCGCATATATCACGATCATCATGCGGATTGACGACCGCAATCCCGTCCAGCAACACGGACAAGCTCAAGGCATCATAAGTGCGCTCGGCCATCATTCGCCATACTCCGCAATCCGACCCTCGGCGACGCTCGCGGTCAGCCTTAATCGTGCCTCGTCGCGCTGATCGTAGACGTCGGGTGTTATCCCCAATATTCGGGTCGCTGCACCCATCACTCGGGCAAATATCGGCGCCGCTACACGCCCACCATAGTGTTCGCCGCCCTTGGGTTCGTCGATAACAACCACTGCGACGAGCTCCGGATTAGATGCGGGTAGCATGCCGGCGAACAGCGAGAAATACCGATCTTCGGCGTATCCTCGCGATGTTGACTTGTGTACCGTTCCAGTCTTGCCAGCGACCCGATACCCAGGAACAGCGGCTGCCCGTCCGGTCCCTTCGGTCACGACCCGGCTTAGCATCTTTCTAATCTTGCGAGCGGTGTCGGCGCTTAACACACGCCTACCCGGCACCGGACGCTCGACCTTTGTGATCGACAAAGGCCGCAAAATACCGTCGGCAGCCAACACCATATATGCCCTCGCCAGCTGCACTAGATTCATCGACAGACCATAACCAAAGGCCATCGTGGCGCGTTCGATATCGCCCCAGTTTCGCGGGTCATTTAAGCGGCCAAGTGACTCGCCCGGCAGTCCTATTCCGGTAGCGTTGCCGAACCCGACGCCGTTGAAAATCTGCCAGATATATTCCGCGTCCAACGATAAGGCAATTTTACTTGCGCCCACATTACTCGATTTGGTAATGACACCGGCGACATCTAAGAGCCCGAAATTCCTCGCATCGCTGACGATGTGCCGCCCCACCTTGAAATAACCCGGGCTGGTATCTATCGGTGTTCCAGGCGCAAATCGTCCCGATTCCAGTGCCGCGGCAATCGTGATCGGTTTGATCGTCGATCCCGGCTCGAACAGATCTGTGACCGCGCGATTTCGATAGTGATCACCCTTGAGGTCTCCACGATTATTGGGATTAAATGAGGGCTGGTTAACCAACGCCAATACCTCGCCCGTATTCGGATCTAGGACCACCATTGAACCGGCTTCTGCATTATGCCTGTGCACCGCTGCCTTCAGTTCACGATAGGCAATATATTGGATCCGCTTATCGATGCTTAACGTGAGATCGTGACCCGCCTGCATCGGCTTGACTTGTTCAACGTATTCGATAATTCGACCTAGCCGATCTTTTATAACCTTGCGCGAACCCGGTTCGCCGCGCAAAGTTTTATCGTAGGCCAGTTCGATGCCTTCTTGTCCCGCGTCATCGACATTGGTAAATCCAAGCGTATGTGCCGTGACCTCTGCCGTCGGATAGTAACGCCGTTGTTCCTCGAGCAAACCTATCCCCGGCAACTTGGCCTTTCTCAGAGCAGCGGCGGCCTGCGGTGAAATGTGCCGCTTCAGATACACGAATTCCCGATCTAAACGCGGCAGAATTAGCGCCTCAAGATGATCGGTAGTGGTATTAATGAGGCTGGCCAATTTATCCCAATATTCACGATGTTGCACCATCGCACGGGGCTCTCCCCACACCGATTCTACCGGTGTACTGATTGCCAACGGCTCACCCCTGCGATCGGTGATCATGCCGCGATGCGCCGGGATCTCCACGACTCTTAGATAACGCGCATCTCCACGGTCTTGAAGAAATTCCTTATGCGTCAACTGCAGGTCGATTGCACGCCACGCGAGCACAACCGCAATAAAACCAAAAATGAGCACAATCAACGTACCGCGGAATTCGGCGCCGCTTGATTGGGAACCCGGGTTCATGAGCGCGCGCGAAAGAGTTGGTCTACCGAGGGCAACGTCATGTTGAGTTTACCCCGCGCAATTTCTTCTATACGACCGTGCGTACTCCAGGTCCCTTGTTCGAGCAATAGTCGGCCCCATTCGCGGTCGATCTCATTCTGCCGGGCCTGCAACTCTTGCAGCACGGAAAACAGAATGCGAGTTTCGTGGCGCTGAAGCACAATCTCCAATGCGCTAACAAATACCGCCAAAAGCAAAAACACAAATAGCAATTTTCTGTTCAAGCAATCCGCTCCAGAACCCGTAACCGGGCGCTTCTCGCTCGTGGGTTGCGCTCAACTTCCTCGTCGGGCGGTCGCAATGGTTTCCTGGTTAGGAGACAAAACCGCGGCCCGTCTGTATGCGGCAGGTCAGCAAAAGGCGCCCGACACAAATTTCGAAAGTAACGCTTTACGATTCGGTCTTCGAGCGAGTGGAATGCAATAACGACAATTCGGCCGCCGACTCCGATACAATCGCTTGCTTGGCGAAGCCCGTTGCTCAGCTCTTCCAATTCGGCATTGATTTTAAGCCTGATAGCTTGAAACGTTCGTGTTGCCGGGTTAATTCTGGCGTTGCTTGCAGGCACCGCCCGTTTAATTATCGCGACCAGATCCAAGGTCGTAACAATGGGGTCGCGACGTCTAGCCTCAATAATCCTTCGAGCAATGCGACCTGAATACCGCTCCTCACCAAGTTCCCGAAAACACGTTCGGAGTTCGCTCTCGCTGGCCGCGGCCAGCCACTCGGCGGCCGTTATCCCCTGAGCGCGGTCCATACGCATGTCCAGCGGACCGTCTGCGCGAAAGCTAAAGCCGCGATCAGCATTATCCAGTTGAGGCGACGACACTCCTAAATCCATCAGTATTCCGTCTACTTTCTCTCGCAGTTGCCGAGATTCCAATAGCTTTCCGACGTTTGAAAAACGCTCATATATAAGCTCAAGCCGGTCATCGATCAGCGACTTACGCCCTGCTTCGATCGCGCTTAAGTCGCGGTCAATCGCCAGTACGCGGCCACCGTGCCCAATCCATTTCAAAATTTCCCGCGTGTGACCGCCGCGTCCGTACGTACAGTCCACATACACGCCGTCTGGGCGAATGTTTAATGACTCAATCGTTGCAGCCAACAGGACGGGTTCGTGCACGTGTTCGTTGCACGCTACAGTGACAGCGTATTCAGTACAGCCGACCCCGTGCCATCCCGGTCGTTGACACCCTCTAACCACTCATCACGTTGTTGATTCCAGATATCTTCGTCCCATATCTCAAATTTGTTACCCTGCCCGAGAAACGCCACCCGTTTATTGAGCTTGGCAACAGTGCGTAATTCGGTTGGCAACAAAACGCGGCCCTGACTATCGAGAGCGCAGTCGGTCGCATATCCCCGGATAATCTGCTTAGTGCGGCGAGCTTCGCGATCGAAATCAGATAAACTTTGCAACTTCGCCTCAATCAGTTCCCATTGTGAGGCGGGGTATAGCCACAAGCACCGATCCCATGGATTCAAGGTCACGACCAAGGCGCTCGAGGTTTGCGCCGATAGCTGATCGCGATGCCGTGCAGGGATCGCTAGGCGACCCTTGGCATCAATACTCACCGTGGTGAACCCTTTAAACATCGCATCATCGGGATCGGTACCCGGCTATAAACGCCGATCT
>Ga0114949_10002252_pt1 | contig 11985 bp, 5 predicted proteins | sample N074metaG_FD_83505 | JGI IMG/M metagenome (GOLD analysis project Ga0114949, IMG submission 83505) | Deep subsurface microbial communities from Kermadec Trench to uncover new lineages of life (NeLLi) - N074 metaG | ecosystem: Environmental > Aquatic > Marine > Ocean trench > Sediment | place... | reverse complement strand
TCGCGATCCAACCGATCCCCCCGCGCGCGGAGAGACCCCTCCTCTGCGACTCGCGTCGCATCGTTGCGCAATTGATCGGCCAGGTCATCCGCGTCATCCATTTCGCGCTCGAATTGGTCGGCCATCGAGCGCCCCTGCTCCGGATCGACCGGCTCATCCGACTCCACGACGGTTCGCCGGATCCGACGCCAACTCTCGTTCCGTAGGCTGCGACGTGCATCGAGTTCTTCTGGATCTGGAATGGCACCCTGGATCCGAACCCTCGCCAGGTCTTCATCGATTCGGCCCCGCTCGCCGCGAAGTTTTCGTCCCTCCTCGCGCGACGACTCCTGTCGAGCCGCCAGCTCGGCGAAGCGCTGAAGCGTCGCGTCGATCAGATCGTGGCCAGGGAAAAATATCTCTTCGATGTTCTTGATCCGCTCCGCCTCGAAACCCAGCTGCCGGGCCAACTGCTGCACTTCACGGTCCAGCGCGGCAAGCGTGCCCCCCTGCTCTGTGATCCGCTCGTCAATCGCCCCCAGTTTCACAGCCCGACCGAGCGAGAGTCGCAGCGAACCCACATCCAAGCCTCTTTCCAGGTCGATTTCCGGGCCCAGGTCCAAGTCCAGGTCCAAGTCGGGCTCGAGGCCTTCGGGCTCGCTTGCACCGAGACGTTCGAGATCCGCCCGTGCCTCGGCGACCTCCGCTTGCGTGCTCGAAACGCGATCCTCGAATTTCGCGGCCTCATTGGCGAGCGTCCGGATCAGCCCGGATCGTCCGAGGGCGGCGCGAAGCGAAGCGATCCGCTCGGGACCGACCTGCGTGCCGCCGCCCAGATGCTCCTCGATCTCGCGATCGAGCCGCGCGAGTTCCGCTTCTCGACGCGGGAGCTGCTCGACGGTATTCGAGATTCCGTCGACCTGCTGGTGCAGGGCTTCGATGCGTTCGCGGACGAGGACGAGGCCCGGATCGAGCGCGAGTCCATCCTTGGCTGCAGCCTCACGTTCGATCTTCGAGAGCGCTCGACGCTTTCCATCGAGGGCCAGCTCTCGGGAGGCACGGGCATCCATGAGCCGTCTCTCGAAACCCTCCGTCAGCTCGTTCACGTCGGCGAGTTCCACGAGCCGTGCCCGTGCCAGACGTCTCCTCTCCAGCGCAGGCAACGCGCGCTTCACACGTTCGAGTCTCGACAACTCCGTACGCGTCTCCTCGATCTCGCGCGTCAGCGATTCGAGCTGCTCACGGCCCTCTCGAACGACACGCTCCTGTGCCTGCCAATCCCTGGGATCGAGCGCGAGGGATTTGATCTCCTTCTGTGTCTGCTTCCATTCGGCGATTGCCAGATTGATGCGCCGGGTATTCGCCCGCGCCGCAAAGAGTTCCCCCGCCTCGTTCTCGAGGCCGTCGAGTACTCCTCCGAGGTTGGCAAGCCCGAGGCCTGCTCCAAAGAGCGCGCGGCCCACCTCCCCATCGTCCCGAAGGAGTGCAGCGGAGCCCTCGCGGAGACTGCGGTGGTCGAGACCATAGAATCGCTCGAAGAGGAGTTCGGGGACCGCCTCGACGAGTCGGTCCATTCGATCGCTCTCGAGCACCGCCGAATCGGCGTAGTCGTAGAGCGAGGCCTTGGCCCGCTTCCGCCGCATCACGGAGAGCTCTTCCCCGTCATCGAAGCACATGCGCGCTCCGATTCGCAGATCGGGATAGCGATGGATGAAATCATCCGGGCTGCGCGCCGGGATGCCGTAGATCAATCCACGAATCGCGCGCAGGGCCGTACTCTTGCCGGCCTCGTTCGCGCCGTGAAACACACAGAGTCCCGGGCCTCCGGCGTCGGGCAACTCGATTCGCCGCTCGGTAAACGATCCGAAGGCCTTGAGATAGAGCTCGAGAAACCTCATCGAGCACCTTCGACGTCGAGCAGACGCGCCAACAGAAGGTCTCGCACCGCCGGAAGCCTGGCACGCAGCGATTCGGGATCCGTCGGATCGAAAGCCTCTTCTCCGACCTGTAGCGGCAGCGGCAGCTTCTTCTTGAGATCGGCGAAGCTCGCTGCGATCTCGCCCAGCTCCATCGGCGCGCGCTCGAGTTCGGCGACCAGACGCAGAAGATCGCCGAGCGCGTCGGGACGCTCGAGTTCGCTGCCGAGATCCTGCGGCCGCCGCGTCTCGAGAACGACTTTTTCGAGCCACACCCCGGGCTGCCCGAGGCCGACCGCCACGTTCCGGAATTCGTGTTGCCAACGATCGGGATGCGAGACGAGTTCGTCGTGGGCCGGGCTGGTCCCCACGAGAACGAGTCTCACCGCCAGCAACCGTCCCTCGGCATCGGACATCGCCCGACCCAGGGCGTCTGCGACCGAGTCGACACTGTCTGAAGCGGATTCGGCGGTGGAGAGATCGACCTCGACCTGCTGCCAGCGCACGACATCGAGAGCCTGATGTTCGACCGCGACGACCTCTCCGCCCTCGACGCTCACGAGACTACAGCCCTTGGCCCCCGTTTCCCGGGCGTGGCGACCCTGGAGATTCCCCGGGTAGACGATCCACGGATCCCGCGAGACCTCCTCTCGCTCGTGCACGTGGCCCAGCGCCCAGTACTGATAGCCCTTGGCGGCGAGTCCCTCCCGCGAGCAAGGCGCGTAGTCGTCATGACCCGGGCGACCGTTCAAGGAAGTGTGGAGCAACCCGATATCAAAGCGCCCGGGCTCGCCCTGGGGATACCCGGCGCTGAGATCATCCGGCACGCTCCGACCCGCAAAGCTCTGACCATGGATCGCGACATCGTATTCGGGCAACTCGCTCGTCTCGGGCCGGCGGCTCGAGTAGTGTGTCACGTTAGGCGGAAGCGAGAGTCGCTTGGTGATCTGGCTGTGGGCGTCGTGGTTCCCCGAGACGATGTGAACGGGAATCCCGGCTTCATGAAGTCGGCGCATCTGCCCCACGAAGAAGATGCCGGTGTTGTAGTCCTTCCAATCCCCGTCGTAGAGATCACCCGCGAGCAACACGAAGGCCACTTCGCGATCGATCGCGAGCCCGACGAGGTTCTCAAGGGCCGCTCGCGGCGCGGCGCGGACCTCCTCGACCGGCGCGTCTTCGTAGCGCTCGAGTCCCCTGAGCGGACTGTCCAGATGAATATCCGCCGCATGAATAAACCGAAACATCAGCTCGCCGTCGTCCCACCCGTCCGAAATCGATGGAGCCAGTGTAGGGCAAGCCCGAGCCAGATCCGGTCACAACCCGGCCGGCTCGGCCCGCTTGCTCATCAACCCGCTCCCGCCCGCGCAGCAGCCTCCGCCGACGGCGATTCGATCCAGCCACACCCGACCGCCCGCGCGACCGCCGACAGCACCGCCGCAAAGGACGCATCGACGATGCTCGGCGCGGCCCCGGCACCAAAGAGCCTCCGGCCCGGACCGAACACGATCTCGACGTAGGCGACAGCCGTTGCGGCCGCCCCGGCGCCCAGCGCGTGCTCGTGATAATCACCGACCCGCAATTCGACTCCAATCGCCTCGGCCAGGGCCACCACGAACGCATCGATCGGCCCTGCCCCCTGGCCGGTGAGCGGAATCCGGGCCGGGCCCCAGGCGAGCATCGCCGTGACCTCGTCCTGGGACCCGTCGCCGTGCGCCGCAATCGTGCGATCGCCGACCAGTTTCGGCCCACCCTCGACGTCCAGATACTCCCGCTCGAAGAGCGTGCGGACCTGCTCGCTCGCGACCTCCTCACCCGTCCTTTCCGCACTCGTCTGCACGACGCGCGAAAATTCGATCTGCATCCGGCGGGGCAGCGCGTAGCCGTGCTCGGTCTCGAGCACGTACGCGATCCCCCCCTTTCCGGATTGGCTGTTGATCCGGATCACCGCGTCGTAGCTCTTGCCCACGTCCGCCGGATCGATCGGCAGATAGGGAACCTCCCAACGCGGGGTCTGCTCGCCTTCGAGCGCCGACAGGCCCTTCCGAATCGCATCTTGATGCGAGCCCGAAAAGGCCGTGTAGACCAGCTCCCCGGCGTAGGGATGCCTCGGATGGACCGGGATTCGATTGGCGTGCTCGACGCGACGAACCAGCCCGGGCAGGTCGCTGAAATCGAGCTCCGGATCGACGCCCTGACTCATCAGGTTCAGCGCCAGGCTGACGACATCCACATTCCCCGTCCGCTCCCCGTTCCCGAAAAGCGTTCCCTCGACGCGGTCGGCTCCCGCCAACATCCCGAGCTCCGCCGCCGCGATGCCACAGCCTCGATCGTTATGCGGATGGACGCTGACGATCGCCGCGTCCCGATTCGACAACATTCGACAAAAGAGTTCGATCGAATCCGCGTACACATTCGGCGTCGAGACTTCGACCGTCGCCGGCAAGTTCAGGATCACCGGACACGCGACATCGGGCTCGAGCACATCCATCACCGACTCACAGATCTGGACCGAAAAATCGAGCTCAGTCGATGAGTAGCTCTCGGGCGAATACTCGAAGCGAATATTCTCGTTGGGCCGCGCAACGGCCTCCGCCCTCACGAGCTTCGCCGCGCCGACTGCGATCGCTTCGATGCCCGCCCGATCCTCCCGGAATACGACCCTTCGCTGGAGCGGCGAGGTCGAGTTGTAGAAGTGGACGATCGACGCCGGCGCCCCTTCGATCGCCTCGAAGGTCCGCCCGATCAGGTCTTCGCGACATTGCGTGAGAACCTGGATCGTGACGTCCTCGGGAATGCGATCCTCTTCGATCAGCCGACGAATGAAGTCGAATTCGGTGGTCGAAGCACTGGGAAAACCGACCTCGATTTCCTGGAAGCCGATGGCCACCAGGGTTTCGAAGAGTCGGATCTTGCGCTCCCAGCCCATCGGCTCGACGAGCGCCTGATTCCCGTCCCGCAGATCGACGCTGCACCAGCGCGGCGCGCGTTCGAGCACGCGATCGGGCCAGGTCCGATCGGGCAGATCGATTCGGACGAAGGGTTGATAGCGCGCGTAGGCCATCACGTTCGGGCGGCCACCCGCCGGCTCACACCCCACTCGCCGGGGCTCAACGATCTTTCGCGGCATTTTCATGTCTGTCTCCCTGCCCTTCACCGCCCGATCTTCCGGAAGGGTTTGCGTCTCGATCGTCTCTGCGAATTCCCGCTGATTCTCCAGGAATCGGATCCGAGAACGACGAAGCCCCTCCGACCAATCAATCAGGCGGGAGGGGCTTCGTCGTCTTCGAACCTTTTCGGCTCAGCGCACGCTAGACCCCGCCCACCCGCATAAGCAGGGGCGATAGAAGGAGGCCAAGCGGAAGCTCGAACTGCATTCGCGTCAGTCGCGTCAGTGCGGGGCGCTGGATGCGCCGGCTGTCATGGTTCTCGGACTGGTTCATGGCGTTGGGTGTAGTCTACGGATCGCAGGCGGTCAAGCTTCCGCCCTTCGCGCTGCTCGAGGAGCATCCCGCAGGCCATCGATTCATTCCGGCCGGGCCACGCCAGACCGGCTCAACCGACCCCGGACAGATCGATCCGCTTCCCCCAGCGCGCTTTCACCGCCCGCCGCGTAGCCGGCAGCTTGCTTAGTTTCGGGTCCTCGTCGATCTCGCCGCGGGCCACGTTTCGCGCCACCGCGACCAACAGTACATCTCGAAGCAGATCCGCGATCCGAAGCTCGGGCAGATGACCGCTCTGCTTCGTCCCGAGAAAATCCCCCGGACCACGAATTTCGAGATCGGCATCCGCAATCCTGAACCCGTCGACGGTCTTCGTCATCGCGCGCAAACGCGCTTCGCTCTTCTCGCTCGATCCCCGCGCCACCAACACACATCGACCCCGTTCCCCGCCACGCCCAACACGTCCGCGTAGTTGATGAAGCTGGGCGAGACCGAAGCGTTCCGCGTGTTCGATGACCATGAGCGTCGCCCCGGGAACATCGACACCGACCTCGATCACGGTCGTGGCGACGAGAATCGAAGACTCCCCCCGCGCGAATCGCTCCATGGCCTGCTGCCGTTCCAACGTTTCGAGTCGCCCGTGCACGAGGTCCACGCGATGCTCGGGAAAGGCCCGCGCAATCCGCTCGCTCGATTCGATTGCCGATCGCAGATCCATCTTCTCGCTCTCTTCGACGAGTGGATACACGACGTAGACCTGTTCGTTTCGGGTGAGCGTCTCACTGATCAGATCCATTACCCGCTGGCCCTCGCCCGCGCGCAGGAGAATCGTCTCGATCGGCTTCCGCCCGGGTGGCAGCTCGTCGATCACGGACAGATCGAGTTCGCCGTAGAGCGTCATCGCCAGGCTGCGCGGGATTGGCGTCGCAGTCATCACGAGATGGTGCGGGAAGCGACCGTCGGGGCGTGCCGCCGAGAGCGCCGCGCGCTGCATCACGCCGAAGCGATGTTGTTCATCGACGATCGCGAGGACCAGATCCTTGAATTCGATTTCGCCCGCGACGAGCGCGTGGGTCCCGACGACGAAATCGATCTCGCCCATCGCGAGCAGACCGCGTACCCGCTTGATCTCCGCCCGCGGCAGCGAGGCCGTCAACAACCCGACTCGAAGCGGAATGCCCTCCCCGCCGCTCTCGATCATGTTGGTCAGCGTCCGAAAATGCTGCTCCGCGAGAAGTTCCGTCGGTGCCATCAACGCCGTCTGACCGCCACACGCCGCCACGCCGACCGCGGCCAGGATTGCGACCGCCGTCTTGCCACTCCCCACGTCACCCTGGACGAGTCGATTCATCGGGTGCGGCCGCCCCAGATCAGCCAGGATTTCGCCGACGACCCGCGCCTGTGCCTTGGTGAGCTTGAAGGGCAAGGCCTTGGCAGCGGTGCGCGACTCCGGACGCGTGGAATCGATCGCGATCCCGGGCCGCTGGGTCGCCTGTGATCGGCGCATCGCAAGCCCGAGTTCGAGCAGGTAGAGCTCCTCGAGTACCAACCGCTCGTGGGCCGGCGACGCGAAGGCCTCGTACTGATCGACGTCGATTCCCGCGTCCGGTCGATGCAGCATCTCGAGCGCCGCCGCAACCGAGGGGAGCCCACGTTCTTCGACGAGCCATGCTGGGAGATGGCCCTGGACCAGATCGCCATGGGCGTCGACGGCCTGGCCGATCAGGCCGCGAAGGGTGCGTGGGTTCATGCCCTCCGGTGCGGGGAAGATCGGGACCACGCGGCCGGGTTCGGCCCGCCCGGCCGAGCCGCCGGCCTCTGCGTCGACCGGCGAGGGAACGACCTCGACTTCTGGATGGATCAACTCCTTCGAGAAACGGTATCGCCGGACATCACCGCTAATCAGAAGCCAGCGCCCCTTGACGACGGCTTTCGCGATCGATTCCCCCCCCCGAAACCACTTGAGGGTCACGATGGCGTCGTCGTCCCCCACGACCGCCTGGAAGATCTTGCCGAAGCGCCCGCCGCGACGTGTCGACACCCAATCAACGACCTTGACCTCCGCCACAAAGGTTGCATTTTGACCGACCTTGATGTCCCCGACACCGGATACGCGACGGCGATCCTCATAGCGGATCGGGAGCATGAAAAGCAGATCGCTGACCCGTTCGAGTCCCCGACGTGCGAATCCATCGGCCCTTTTCGGACCGACGCCCGGCAGGGCCGCCAGCGATCGACCCAGCAATTCGTCGGACCAGCCCGCCCGCCCGAGCGGATCGATCAGCTCGAGAATCTCGCGTGCCAGATCGGCTCGTGGCTTGCCGGCTTTGCGGGCGCCGAGACGCTTCTGGAGCTTGGCGAGTCGGCCGCGCAAATCCTTGGGCAACGTTCGGTCGAGAATCCGTTCCAGACGCTCGAGGGCAGCGGCCTCGACCTTCGCCGGAAGCTTCGCGGCCACTGCTTTGCCCGCGGCCCGCGGAGGCTTCGACTCGCCGAGACCCTTCGCGGCGGCCTCTTCCGCGCGTCCGATCGCGGTCACCGCGCGATGCAGCGCATCGATCTCCGCGTACAGCGTGTCCGACATCGGCGTCCGGCCTCTCCCGCGCGTGATGATTCCCGTGATGAATGATTCGGGCTAGTTCGCGCCGAGGCCGTGCTCGTGGATCTCCTGCAGCGAGCGAACGCCGATGCTTTCTGCGCGCATGGCCTTGATCGCTTCGGCCGAAGCCCGCGCCGCCGCCAGTGTCGTGCAGTAGGGCACTCCCCGAAGCAGCGCGGCCCGGCGCAGCGATTTCGAATCCTCGATGGATTTGGGATCACTGTCGACCGTATTGATCACGAGGACCACGTCCCCGGATTCGACCCGATCCGCCGTGTGCGGCTTGCCCTCAAAGACCTTGTTGACGGTTTCGACCTCGATGCCCAGGCCTTCGAGCTTCGCAGCGGTCCCACGCGTCGCGAGGACATCGAAGCCGAGATCGACGAGTACCTTGATCGGCTCGTAGACTCGCTCGTGCTCGTCCGCGCGGACGGAGACGAGCACGGTTCCTCCCTCGGTGGGTAGGCTATTGCCCGCCTGGATCTGGGCTTTGGCGAAGGCACGGCCAAATTCGGAGTCGATCCCCATGACCTCGCCCGTACTCTTCATTTCCGGACCGAGCAGGACGTCGACACCCGCAAACTTGATGAAGGGGAACACCGCTTCCTTGACCGAGAAGTATGTCGGCACGATCTCGCTCGTGAAGTCGAGTTCGGCCAATGTCTTTCCTGTCATCACGAGCGCCGCCAGCTTGGCCAGCGGCTTGCCGATCGCCTTGGACACGAAGGGCACCGTTCTGGATGCGCGCGGATTGACTTCGATCACATAGATCTGTTCGTCCTTCACGGCGAATTGAACGTTCATCAGACCGAGCACACCGATCTCGAGTGCGAGCTTGCGGGTTGCGACGATGATCTCTTCGACTCGCTCGGGCGCGAGAGAATACGGCGGCAGCGAGCAGGCACTATCGCCGGAGTGGACGCCGGCCTCTTCGATATGTTCCATGATCCCGCCCACCACGACGCATTCGCCGTCGCAGATCGCGTCGACGTCGACTTCGATCGCATCCGCCAGGAAGCGGTCGATCAGCACGGGACGTTCCGCGGAGGCTCGAACCGCGAAGCGCATGTATTGGCGCAGGCCATCCACGTCCTGAACGATCTGCATCGCACGCCCGCCGAGCACATAGGACGGTCGCACGAGCACCGGGTAGCCGATCCGGTCGGCGATCACTTCGGCTTGCTCGGCGCTGCGCGCCACGTCGCCCTCCGGGCGTTCGAGTCCGAGCTTCTCGAGCACCGCATCGAAACGCTCGCGATCCTCCGCCCGATCGATCGCGTCGGGTGATGTCCCGATGATCGGGGCACCCGCGGCCTCCAGCGCCATCGCCAGCTTGAGCGGTGTCTGCCCTCCGAACTGAACGATCACGCCATCGGGTTTCTCGGTCTCGATGATCTCGAGCACGTCTTCGAGGGTGAGCGGCTCGAAGTAGAGCCGATCACTCGTGTCGTAATCCGTCGACACCGTCTCGGGATTGCAATTGACCATGATCGTCTCGAAGCCCGCTTCGCGAAGCGCGAACACGGCGTGGACGCAGCAGTAGTCGAACTCGATCCCCTGCCCGATCCGGTTCGGACCGCCGCCCAGAATCATGATCTTGCGCTTGTCGGTCGGCTCCGCCTCACATTCGTCTTCATACGTCGAATAGAGGTAGGGGGTACGGGCCTCGAATTCGGCGCCACAGGTATCGACTCGCTTGAAGACGGGCCGGATACCGAGTCGCGCGCGCATCGCGCGGAGTTTCGCCTCGCTCGTGTCCCAGAGCGCGGCGATCCGGGCATCGGAGAACCCGAGCTGCTTCGCGGGGCGCAGCCACAGTTCGCGTTCCTCCATGGACGCGGAGACGAGTCGACGCTCCGCCGTCGCGATCTCCTCCAGATTGCGCAGGAACCACGGGTCGATTTTCGTGCGATCGAAGATTTCTTCGACGCTGGCACCACGCCGAAACGCTTCGACGATGGCCCAGGGACGACCCGGACGCGGCGTGTCGATCTGTGCCCAGAGTTGCCTCTCGCCGGCTTCGCCCTCGGCGAGATCCGGTGGATCGAAGCCGACATGCCCGATTTCGAGGGACCGGATCGCCTTCTGGAAGCTCTCCTTGAAGGTCCGCCCGATCGCCATGACCTCGCCGACCGATTTCATCTGCGTCGTCAGCTCGGAGTCCGCCAGCGGGAACTTCTCGAAGGTGAAGCGTGGGATCTTCGTCACGACATAATCGATCGTCGGTTCGAACGAGGCCGGCGTTTCTTCCGTGATATCGTTGCGGAGCTCATCGAGCGAATAGCCGACCGCGAGCTTCGCGGCGATCTTCGCAATCGGAAAACCCGTCGCCTTCGACGCCAGTGCCGAGGACCGGGACACCCGCGGATTCATTTCGATCACGATCAGCGTTCCGTCTTCCGGGTTCACGCCGAATTGAACGTTCGAGCCACCCGTATCGACACCGATCTCCCGCATGATGGCGACCGCGGCGTCGCGCATCTCCTGATACTCACGATCCGTGAGCGTCTGCGCCGGCGCAACCGTGATCGAGTCCCCCGTGTGCACGCCCATCGGGTCAAAATTTTCGATCGAGCAGACCACGACCACGTTGTCCGCGCGATCGCGCATGACCTCGAGCTCGTATTCCTTCCAACCCATCACACTCTGTTCGACGAGGATTTGGGTGGTCGGGGACTGGTCGAGTGCCCACTGCACCATCCGATCGAAGTCTTCCTCTTTCTCACAGACGCCGCCGCCCGATCCCCCCATCGTAAAGCTGGGTCGGATGATCGAGGGCAGCTTCGTCCGCTCGAGGATGGTGCGCGCTTCTGCCACACTCGTCGCGATTCCCGAAGCGGGCATCTTCAGCCCGATCCGATCCATCGCCGCGCGAAAGAGCTCTCGATCTTCGGCCTTGTTGATCGCCTCGAGATTTGCACCGATCAGCTGGACGTCGTAGCGCGCGAGCACCCCCGCCTCGGCGAGATCGATCGCAAGATTGAGTGCCGTCTGGCCACCGATCGTCGGAAGCAGCGCATCCGGCCGTTCGATCGCGATGATCTGTTCGACCGCGGAGACGGTCATCGGCTCGATATAGGTCCGGTCCGCGGTCTCCGGATCGGTCATGATCGTCGCGGGATTCGAATTCAGGAGGATGACGCGATAGCCCTCCTCGCGCAGTGCCTTGCACGCCTGGGTCCCAGAATAGTCGAACTCGCAGGCCTGCCCGATGACGATCGGCCCAGATCCGATCACGAGGATCGTCTTGATATCGTCTCTTCGCGGCACGCTCTACTCCACCCTTTCCGCGCTCGGCGCGCCCATTTTTCCAGAATCGCCTGAACCGCCTGAATCGAAGGTCGCGCCCGGACGACAGATCTCCACCCCGGTCACCTGCTCCCCCGCGGTCGTCCGTTCGACCAGTTGCCGGAAGCGGCCAAAGAGGTAGGCGGCGTCGTGGGGTCCCGGCGAAGCCTCCGGATGGTATTGCACCGAAAAGAGCGGACGCCTCGCATGCGCGAGCCCCTCGACGGTTCCGTCGTTCAAATTGATATGGGTGATCTCGACCGGCTCACCCGCCTCCCGCAGGCTCTCGGCTTCGACCGCATAACCATGATTCTCGGCGCAGATCGCGACCTTTCCCGTCGCCAGATCCTGACCGGGCTGGTTGCCGCCGTGATGGCCGAACTTGAGCTTGCGCGTCGTGCCGCCGAGGGCCAGGCCCAGAATTTGATGCCCCAGACAGATTCCAAAGAGGGGCTTGTGTTCGACCAGCTCTCGCACGATCGACTGGACACCCTCGACCGCCGCGGGATCCCCCGGACCATTCGAGAGAAAAATGCCATCGGGCTTCATCGCAAGCGCGTCCGCCGCGGGCGTCGTCGCCGGCACGACCGTCACGTCGAAACCCTGCTCGACGAGCAGCCTCAGGATATTTCGCTTCACCCCGAAGTCGTAGGCCACGATCCTGAGCTGCGGTTCGGGACGCGGCGCCCGGGGAAGCTGGCCTTCGATTCCCGACCACGCTCCTTCGTCGAAATCATAGGCTGCGTCACAGGTCACCCGGGCG
>Ga0114949_10002251_pt1 | contig 11991 bp, 7 predicted proteins | sample N074metaG_FD_83505 | JGI IMG/M metagenome (GOLD analysis project Ga0114949, IMG submission 83505) | Deep subsurface microbial communities from Kermadec Trench to uncover new lineages of life (NeLLi) - N074 metaG | ecosystem: Environmental > Aquatic > Marine > Ocean trench > Sediment | place... | reverse complement strand
GTCAACATTTTGTAAATGATTGTATGATAGGCGTTTACAGCTTTTACATACGACTCATAATGCAGTCTGTTGGAAGCCTAACGCTTCACCAAAACCGGCCCGCCCGCCCTACGTTCGATGTTTGTGAAGGACTGAGTGAGCACCACACCACCGCCAACCACCCAACCGTTCCTTTGTCCGGTCAGCATGCGTCGCGCCAGCGCCGACCTGACGTTTCAACGCCCGAACCTGGAGAAATCCGATCAACCGGGTCGGGGAAACCCAGCTCATTACCGGGGTACCACTCCTGGCCCTTCACTGATTCTCGGAGCATCTTGACCCTGTGACCCCAAGGTTCGCAGCTCTAGCCTCGCTCAGGATCATTGCCATCCTGGCCGGCCTCTGCCTGGTCGGCACCGGCGCGAGTGCGCAAGCGCGCGACGTAGCCGGCCGCGTACTGGCCGCGAACGACAGCACGGCGCTCCCCGGCGTTAGGATCACCGTACTCGAGACCGGCCTGCGGGTCAGCTCCGATGCGGAGGGTGGCTTCACGCTTCGGGGCGTCCCAACGGCGGCGCTCCGGCTGTCGCTCGAGCGGGTCGGGGTCAGGCAAGACACCGTTGTCCTACCCGCGGGCATCACCACGATCACGGTCTACGTTGGGGTGACCGCCGTGCAAATACGGCCTCTGATCACGACCGCCGAGAGCCCGAATCGCACCCGCTTCAAAACCGAGGCGCAACCCTCTAAGATCACGTTGCAGCCACGGGAAATATCGGCAGTGCCAACGATCGGCGAGCCCGATGTCCTGCGTGTCGTTCAGCTGCTCCCGGGCACGGTCGCAAAGAACGACTTCACCAGCACGCTGAACGTCCGCGGCGGCGAGTCCGATCAGAATCTCGTGCTGCTCGACGGGATCACCCTGTTCAATCCGTACCACGTGGGTGGGATGTTCTCGACGTTCGACAACGCGGCAATCAATACCGTGGACTTCACGACGGGAGCGTTCTCCGCCGCCTACCCCGGCCGGTTGAGCAGCGTGTTGGATGTGAGCCTGCGGCAGGGCCGGAACGACCGCATCGGCATCAACGCCATGTTGTCGGGCCTCTCGGCGAAACTGCTGGTCGAAGGCCCGATACCAGGTACGGCCGCGACGTTCATGATCGGCGGCCGCCGATCGTATGCGGACCGTTGGGTCGACGCGTTTACCGACGAATCGTTCCTGTACTACTTCGGCGACCTCACCGCCAAACTGTCGCTGCCGCTGCCGACCGATGGTGTCATCTCGCTCGTCGGCTATGCGGGCCGGGACGTCGGCAGCACGCCTTGGCTCAGCGAGTCGTCGGGTCAAGAGCCCATCGACCTCAAATTCGATTGGGGCAACACCGTGGCCGGCCTGCATTTCCAACAGCCGATCGGCAACTGGTGGGTGTCGCAACGCCTCAACGTCACGCGATTCACGACGGGGATTGGATTGGTTCCCGATGTGTTCGACGCTCGAAACAAGACGATGTTGTGGAGCGCCGTGACCGATGTCGGCGCCCAGCTCGGAACCCACCGCGTGCAAGTGGGTGCGTCGTTGGAGCCGTACACCTTTACGTATCGCGCCGAGCGCCCCCAACTCGAGACCGTCGTGCTCGACCAGGCGTGGGCGCCGACGGTGTGGGGTGTATACGCGGAAGACCAATGGAACGTGGCGCCGTGGTTGTTCGTGCGTCCGGGCATCCGCGGGGAGTACGTCGAGGGCACCGGGCGCATGACCTGGGCGCCGCGACTCTCGGCCAAGGCCTTCGTCACCGATAACTTCGCGATCAACGGGTCCATTGGCCGGTTCTATCAACCCATCCACTCCATTCGCGATCAAGAACTCCCGGTGTCGTTCTTCGAGTTCTGGATCGGGGCCGACTCCGTGACCCCTATCGGGCGTTCGGATCAGGGCGTGCTCGGCGTGGAGGTGTGGCCCAGGGATGATTGGTCGTTTTCGGTCGAGGGTTACACGAAATCGTACGACGACATCGTTATGCGCGATCGCGCGGACGACCCCAAGGTCCAGGGAGACGAGTTCTTCATCACGCGCGGATACTCGTGGGGTGTCGACGTACTCGTGCGGAAGCACTTCGGGCGGTTGACCGGGTGGGTCGCGTACAGCTATGCCAAGTCGTTGCGACGGCTGGGCAGCCTGTCCTTTGCGCCGGGCCACGACCGGCGGCACACCATCGACGTCGTGTTCCAGACGCCCGGACCGTTCGGTTCGCAACTTGGCGTCAGGTGGGGGTACGGATCGCCGCTGCCCTATACCGGCATCATCGGGTCCTGGCCGCACCGGCGGTACAACTCCCAGGAAAACCGGTTCGACGATTTCGACAGCGAGGTTCTGAGCGCGGCTATCAACGACCAGCGGTTCCCGCCATACCACCGGCTCGACGCCAGCATTCGCTGGGAACTGGGTACCGAGGTCAAGTGGCGACCGTTTTTCCAGATCGTCAATGCCTACAACCGGCAAAACGTGTTTTTCTATACCTATGATTTCACGGGGACGCCGGCGAGGCGAGGAGGATTTTCGCAGTTGCCGATCGTGCCGACGTTTGGGGTAGAGGTGGAATGGTGAGCAGACGGCGGCCGATGGCCGATGGCCGATGGTCGGTGGCCACACGGGCGAATGGCTATCGGCTATCGGCTATCGGCGCGCTTCTCACTGCCCTCACCCTCGCCGCCTGCGAACTCGAAGAAATCGCTATCCCCAGCGGCGAAGAGGTCCTCATCGTTCACGCGGTGATGCGTCCCGATCACGCACGCCAGTTCGTACTCATCGAGCGGAGTTGGCGGGGCCACAACGATCCGGCAGACTTGGACCGTTTCGATCTACCTCCAAACTCGCCGCAGCTGCCGCTCGTCGGGGCTACGGTGACGGTGTCGAACTTGGACTTTCCAGGTGATCCCTGTGGGTCGGCGGTGGTGTTCGACGAAAATGCCCCCGGGTTATACCAGAGTCCGGGCAACTGCCCGACGATGCGTCCGGGTGACCGTCTCGAACTCGAGATCCTCGAGCCGAACGGTTCGACCATTCGCGGGACGACCGAAGTCGTGGGGCTGGACTCGGCGTGGGTGCGGGGAACGTTCGGTGCCGTGCCGCTCGGATCGCTCGATTCCCTGGTCTTCAATCGCGACAGCGACACGCTGCAATTCGCGGTCTACAGTTCGCATGGTCGCCTTGTCGAACTCCAGTTCAATCGCCTCGACTATTACGGTAACCTGTCGACCAGCGGGTTCGATCGGAGTTCCTTCCTGGCCGATACGAACGATTTCATCATGCCCGGAACCACCCTCGACCTGCTGGACCGTGGGGAAGGAGAGGAAGTGCTCCGTGCGGGGCGGCGCTACGTGATGACCGTCGCGATGACCGACGCTAACTATTTCGATTTCGTGCGGTCACAGAACAACGAGTTGACCGGGCGCGGGTTCATCAACCATCTGGAGGGTGCGATTGGAGTGTTCGGGAGCATCGTTGCATCGCCCCTCACGGTGGATGCCATTGGCGACGCCAAGGACCCGAGGGAAGGGACCTACCGATTGACCGGGACGATTCAGGGCGTCGACGTGGACGCGACACTCGCGATCTATCAGCGGCACCAGGCCGACTCGGTCGAGGTGTCGGGGTTTCTGCGTGAAGCGTGGGTGCAAGACGGGGATTTCCTGGGGTGGATACCGTGGGATCCACGGGGCCTCAGTGTCGATGGAACATTCGTGGGGCCGGACTGGGATATTGTGGTGGAGCAGCCAGCACTCGGGGTCCGCGGCGACCGGCCGGGTACGACGTTGTTGCTCACGGGCACGTGGGCGGCGGACTCGTTTCAGGTTGCCGTCAAAGACGAAGCCCTGACTGGGGCGCTGGATCTGGGGGTGTTGACGGCGGTGAAAGTCCCGTAGGGGTGCCGTAGGACGCGTCTTGTCGGACGCGCGAGCAAGGCGTTCACTGAGTCAACTGCAGCTCGGCCTGGGGCACCGGCGGCGTCGGAAAGTCCGCCGCCGCGTGTTCGAGCCCGTCAGCCACCAACGCGGCGATCTCGGACTCGGTTTCGGGAAACTGTGCCATGATAGACTCCTAGCATGAGTGAGAAAGGGAGAAAACGGCAGGGAAGTGCTGAAACGGCAGCGCCGCGACGCGAAATGGTAGATCTGAATTGCCAAACGCCGAATCGGAATTGCCAGACGCCGAATCGGAATTGCCGAACGCCGAATCGGAATTGCCCAACACCGAATCGGAATTGCCGAATGGCCGATCGGAATTGCCGAACGTCCCATCCGAATTCCGATCGGGCGAATCGAACGTGGCACGCATCGATCACGGGACCGACCTCCCGATCATGACGCCGACGCCCGCGGCGGCGTTCGCGGCTTCGAGCCGCGTGACGGAATCCTGCAGCACCGAGATCACCAGGCGCAGCGAATCGACGGCGAGCAGGCGGTCCTTCTGCGCGCGCCACGACGATTCGTTTCGCCGATCATGGAATCCGAGGAAGGCGCCCCATCGAATCCCGCTTGGGTACCTTCGGGACACGGACCGATTCGTCCATAAGGCTATATCTAGAGGCCGGTGAATCGCTTGGCCGCCATTCCCGGCAACTCTACGCTGCCCCACCCCCGTGGTTGTTGAGACCCAGTTTTTCAAAGGGCCGTTTAGGTACGCCTCGGCCACCTAAACGCTTTCTTGACACCGTGTTGAATGGGTGTTGATTAACTCGGCCTAGCTTGCGAGACAGGAAGTGAGCTCACCATGGCCGACGAGATCGTTCTCAATGTGTTCGGGTGTCCGACCGTCCATCACCCGGACGGCCGAGAGATACGATTTCGGACGAAGAAGCAGCTTGGGCTCTTCGTGTATCTCGCGATCGAAACTCGCGATCGAACGGTCAGCCGCGAGGCGTTGGTTGAATTGTTCTGGTCTGACACCGACCCCCGACGCGGTCGCCATTCGCTTTCACAGGCGTTCTCCACCATTCGAGACCGCTTCGGCCCGGATTCACTGACACGAGGCAGTGGCCCGGTGAAACTCCGTGTGCCGGTGGTCACCGAACTCGAGCAAATAGATGCGCAACATGTTCCGAGTAACCGTCTTCTCCGACCGCTGGACGATCTCGAGTCGGCGGGCGGCAACGACTTCTCGCATTGGGTGGACAGCGTTCGAACCGCCCTCAGCCAACGAGCCAAGCTCTCACTCGAATCAGCTTTGGCCGATGCGGCCGGAGCTGGAAGTGTGGATCGCGTAAGAGAGCATGCCGCCCAACTGTATCGAGTGGACCCCCTCAGTAGACCTGCCGTTGCCGCCCTGACCGACGAACTTCTCGAACAGGGAGATAGCGCCGGAGCGATCCAACTATTGCAGCAGTACAGAGATCGCTTTTCCGAAACGATCGGGAATGCTCCCCCGGGCATAGACCACCGGTTGGATCGGATTCGCAGTGAGATAGGCAACAGGGTTAACACCCACGACCCGGACTTCAGTGCCCCAGTGGAGTTTTTTGTTGGAAGGAACGAGGAGGTCGCCGGACTGGAGGGACACTGGGCTGAGGCACAGCTAGGACAGGTGATCGCGGTAGCCGTCCACGGCAATCCTGGAATCGGCAAGTCGACGCTGCTACGTCGATTCGTCGAGAGCGTTAGAGACCGGGCATGGCCCTCGTTCTTCATCTCGTGTCCAGAGATCGGTGAACACATCCCCTACGGTGCGACCTCGGAGTTGATTCGAGCGCTCATGCGAGACCCCGGGATGAGCGGAACGGATCCGATGTGGCTCGCCGAAGCCAGCCGTGTTTTCCCGGGCCTGCGTTCGAAGTACTCCGGTATTCCCGAGGCGCCAACCGTACCGCCCGAGGCAGTGCGGCTACGAGTAGCCGAAGCCCTTTCGCGAATGATAGATGCAGTAGCTGAGAATGGGCCAGTCCTCATCGCCATCGACGACCTCCATCAGATGGATCCGACCAGCCGCGATGTGCTGCACCTGTTGATTCGCCGCCGTGCGGGGAAATCCACGATGCTGCTCTGCAGCGCCCGCACTCCAGCACTCCGTGGCCTTGCCGCGAATGATGAAGACCCTCTCGCGGCTGTGGAATGGACCAAGAAGATCGCGCTGGATCGCCTGCCAGACGCAGACACCCACGACATCATCACTCGGCTGTCGGCTGCGGCCCATGCACCTCCAAGTACAGTGCGTAGTGAGATCGTTCGTATGGCCGAAGGCAACCCATATCTGACGGCGATGTTGGTTTCGGATTGGCAGCAGGATCCAGAGAACTCATTGGTAACCGCCGAGTTGAGAGGAGATGCTACTTCAGCCGACTGGAACCCTCCAGACAGAATGCGCCAAGCCTTTGCGAGACAACACCGAGGATTGAGTCAGGAGGCGGAACACATTCTAAATCTTCTAGCAGTGACCGGGCGCAATCTCGAAGGCGACGCAGTCGAAACTGTACTTGGGATGGAACACGATACGCTCAACCGCGGCGTCCTGGAACTCATCCGTCGTGGATTGGTGCGGCACGACAACACCGGATTGACATTCAAGAACGAAATGCATGGGCGTTTCGTCTACTATGCGATGGAACAAGCGGAACGGAGTTATCTCCATGAGCACGTAGCAAGGGAACTTCCTCATCGTGGTAACTCTTTCCAGTTGTTGCTTGAGGCTGCACTTCACTCCCACAAGGGAGGTGACCACCCAACTGCACGCAGAATGGCTGCCGAAGGGGCAGCGGAAGCGATAGCCAGGGGCGCCGCTGCCGAAGCAGAGGCGTCTCTTGAAAGCATTCTAACCGGATCTCGGTTGCACGACGACTCGTCACTTTTCGTTCTATTAGCAGAAGCGAAGAACGAGCTCGGGAAACACCAGGAGTGCATTGAGACTCTCGACAACATTGAGACATTGTCGCTGCCAACGTCGTGGAAGCCACGCGCAGCTGTGCTAAGAACCGAAGCTCACTATCGCGGTGGAATTTCTAGTATCACCGACCTTTCGGTGCATGCAGCTGATTCCGAGAGACTGGCTCGCGCCGCTAACGACGAAGATCTCGCAATACGTGCCCTACAAACGCGCGCTGAGATTGCCGCTGACAACGTCGACCACGACACTCTGGCTGAGGTCGAAAACGTAGCTCAAGAGCTTGGCGGCAAGACCGCCTCAGACCGCACAAGAGCTAGGGCGCGGGTGACAGAAGCGTTCTGCCATTTGGTCGGTGGTGACTACCAACGCGCATCCTCGCTGTTGCAATCCGCAGTCCATATTCTGCACGCCGAACGATTAGATGGAGAGCTTCGAAAAGCCAGTAATGGATTAGGGATTTGCCTAACCAATCTTGGCCGATACGACGATGCTGAGCGAACGTTCCGGCAAGCGATTCAGCTTGGCAACCAGGTCGGTGATCCCGGCGGCGTCGGTGTCAGTTGGAACAACCTGGGGGTGGCCTACCACGATCTTGGGCACTTCGTCGAAGCCCGGTCGGCCTTCATCTCTGCCGCGAAAGCATATTCTGACGCTGCCAGGCCACGCATCATGCCCGACCTGTTCTTCAACGCGGCGTCGCTCGCAATGACACTAGGCAACGTCGAGGAGGCAACGGCGATGTTGGTTCGAGCCGGACACAGTGCACGCAAACTCGCCTTGCCCGGGCATCATGTCGCGATGCTGATCGCGAAAGCCGACTTACAACTGTCTAAAAGAGAATTTGAAAACGCATGGGCGATTGTTGAGGAACTCTTAGTGGCAACGCGGGACGCCACACCGCTCGATGCTAGCAGCATCCAACTTGAGCGTCTTCGGCGTTTCTATTTCTGGGCAACACGCGGGTATAATGAATTGGAGAGAATCATCCAACCCCTACCGCATAGAGGGATTGGCAATAGGCTCGCGGAGCTTTTGGAGATCCAAGGCCTGCAGGAATGGATCGAACTCCAAGAAGGGGTTTGCAAGCAACCGGGTCACACCCAACGCAGGATCAGCCACCTTGGATTGTTCGGAGTCGCAGCACGGCTAATCACAGCGGGAGTCTTCCCAGGAAGCCCAAGCGGTGACGGATCTAGCGCACGGCAAGTGACGGGAATCTTCCCTGAGTGTCACCGCCGGATCGTACCAACAGACGTTGGCGTTCTTCAATGAGACGTCTGAGGACCGAGCTGCTCCGAAACGCATCCACCAGTTCTGGATCGAATTGTGTGCCCGCGTGGTCATCCAGCTCAGCAAGAAGTCGGTCAATGCCCAGTGCCTTGCGGTATGGTCGATCAGTGGTCATAGCATCCGACGTGTCCGCAATCATGATGATCCGGGAACCCAACGGAATCTCGTCACCCGCCACACCGTCCGGGTAGCCCGACCCATCGAAGTTCTCATGATGATGACGCACGCAATCTCGTACACCTTCTGGTAGTGTCGAGATAGTCCCGACCAGGTCAGCACTTCTGATGGGATGGGTCTGCATTAGGCGCAGCTCCTCCGGTGTCATCGGTCCTTCCTTGCGCAGTATCGGCGCATACTCCTCATAGATCTTTCCGACGTCATGGAGAAGTGCTGCAGTCTCTATTTGTTGTACTTCCTTCTGGGCTAGGCCAATCGCGCGGGCGAGAGCCTTGGCGTATGCCGCTACGCGCAACGAATGGCCTGACGTGTAGGGATCGCGCGCCTCAATCGACTTTACCATGAGGCTCAAGAGTTCCCTGTTCGCAACCTCGAGTTTGAGATTGGCGTGATGGGCGTGTCTGACAAAAAACAAAGGGACGATAATGAGGAGAACACCAAATAGGTTCAACTCGATGTATAGGAAAGCGAGCAAAACCGACAGTGAACTCGCCATCAGGTCATGCTGAATGATCCCTTGGCCCAATACAGCGCGCCAAATGTCGCTACGATCATCCGTCGTACTTAGTGACAACGCGATGGCTGTAGACCCGTTCGTAACCAAGAAATACGTGAGCGTGGCCAACAACAATGCAGGCGCGACCGTAAACTCAACGAACGAATAGGTCCCGCCAAGTCCCCCATAGACGGTTGCAGCGAGGAAAATGGCAACTATCTCCTTCGAGGTGTTGTGCACGACCTTGATCAAGGGCTTCCGACGAATCAGTGTTTCGGCCGTGAATTCGGAAGCACCTGCGACCAACATCGCCCACTGCGGCCCAAGAAGAAGGATGCTGGCAAGATAAGGTACGAAGGAGACCGCTGTTGTGGCTCCTCCTAAGCTTGTTTGGAGCGAAACCATCTCGGCAGCAACACCCAACGCGAGGAGGGTGCCGAATGTTCTCCAAAACGTCGCCGTATCGATTGTTGGGACGTCAAAGACCGAGAGGGCCAGTAGAACTACAGCCAGCGTCCCGAGAGCTGTGACGTAACCAACTGTCAACCGCTGCCTAGAACTCGACACTAGGGTTGGGGGGCGACCCCCTAGAGTGTTACCAGCTCACGTTACCCGACATCAAAAAGAATCGCGCCAATGCGGCAAAAAATCCGGCAAACAATCCGGCAAGCCAGCTAAACTCCATAGAGCCTCACCTCCTTTGGTGCAGCACTGCTGCGTTGGGAAGTAGCGTACTCCGCTATGGTACGCTCGAGGCTCCGCTCATTACTGATGCCCGATCTGCTCCGCTCTTCGCATTGTGGCGCCGCGGCTAGTTAGCTCCGGGGGCCCCCTACCTCCTCTCTATTCTATGTTCGACCAAAATGGCCGAGTCGAAAAACCCGCCGGTTTCCGGGCGGGGCGACGATTCTCGTGACAGCCGCCGGCGTTACGTGCGAGTGCCGAGCCACCGGTTGGTGGCATCCAACACCGCAAGCACGGCGGCTTGCTCCAAACTCTCAGTGACAACGGCCGACCCCGCCAACAACTGGCTGTTCCGGCCCGTCACGGTACGCACTCCGCACGCGACTATCTGCCCCTCGAACTGCTCCAACAGTCGCAAACCTTCCAACTCGATCGTACTTTCGGGCAACGACCGGTCGAGCAACGCGACGCACGCCCGAGCCGCACCCTGCATGCGCGAGTTCTTGGTGTCGGCCACTTCTTCGTCGGCCTCACCACGCTCTCCCCGCACCTGCAAAGTCACGCGCATCTTGACGCGCAACGACCCGACGGGTTCGACATCAATACCCTGAAAAATGATCTGCCGTCTGTTGGCCTGCGCCTCCACGGCCGCATGCTCCAGCGCTTCAATCGGCTTGACGTCGGCAGTCTGAGCGACGCTTATCTTCCGATGATCGACCTTGAGGCCGAGTTGCGCCAGAAGAGCACTCTCGATGTTCCGAACCATCTGCTTGGGCGCGGTCCCGGCCTGCGACAGAATGTGCACGGCCGTCACTTCCCCGACCGGTGACACCTCGACCCGGGCCGACAACACACCCTGGAGGCTGGTCAGCAGGTTCTCCGCCCGCTTGACACCCCACGGATCAGGACGACTGTCCCGCCGCTCTTTCTTGGGCTGCTCGCCGGTGGGTTCGCGTTGTGGATCGCTGGCACTCATGTGTTCGCTCACTCCATCACCGTAACGTCTTCCCCTTCGGCCGTCACCAGGGCAACGTAGTTCCCGCCCCGACCCTTGGCCACATACAGCGCACGATCGGCGCGGTCCAACGCCTCCTGCGGATCGACATCCTCCTGCGGCGAGAATGTCACGGCGCCGATCGACGCCGTCACCGCCTCTTCGGTATAGCCGAGCGATCGCCCGACCCGCTCGACTCGCTCCCTGATCAATTCTCCGACGTGACGCAGACCGCCAATGTCGGTCCCGACCAGGATGAGTACGAACTCGTCCCCTCCGTACCTGGCCGCCACGTCCGTCTTCCGCACCACCTTCGATATCTCTCGAGCCACCGCCTGCAGCAACCTGTTGCCGGCCGCGTGGCCGTGAATGTCGTTCACGAGCTTGAACCGGTCGAGATCGATGAACAACACCCCGAATGGCTCTCCATTACGTTGACTGCGCCATATCTCCTGCGCCAACCGGCCCTTGAGCACCCGGTAGGTCGACAACCCGGTCAACCCGTCCGTGGCCGCCTCCATCGCCGCATCCGACGCCCGCCGCTCCTGATGCGGCGGACACTGCCTGAGCGTCGCGCGGCCCTTGAGGTACGCCCGGGCAAAATCGACACACCGGCTGTACCCACACGCCCCACAGTCCCAATGCGCGCCACCGGGCGCCGTCCCGATCCGCTCGATCACAGTCGCGATCTCCAGCGGCTGGGGGCTCGCCCCGTTGGTCGCCGCCTCGAACGTGGCACTCATCGGCACCACCACGTCCGGATTCACCACCGGCAACTCGCTCCGCCTGGGCTCGGCTTGCGCCGCAACCCTGCGACGGCGGTACAACTCCTCCCGCGGGCCCATTAGCGGGTGGTCGAGACATCCCTCGCACGGAAGCAGGTCCACGAACCCCAGGTCGACCTTGTCGACCACGATTGCCCGCGCCAAAACGTCCAACGAACCCAACCCCCGCACCTTCCGGAACCGACGACTTGTTTGCGGCTCCCCTTGAAGCACCGGGAACGGCAACCCTCCCGCGGTGCTCAAATGTCGCTGCCGAACCTCCGGAATTCGCTCGAAGAACCGGTCCTGCGACCCAATCGTAACGCCCCGCCGCTCGAGCAACAGCTCCAACTCCTCGAACGTGACCGTGGCATCCACGATGCCGTTACCCTCGGCAATGCACACCCCGGCATACACCAGGGCAACGTCACCCTGTTCAGCTCTTATGTAGGCCGCCTCTGCCGCCAGCGGCGTCGTCACCGGAGCCAGGTAAGGAACCAGCTCCGGATACTCATTGCGTATCTGCTCCACCACCACCGGGCAGGTCGACCGGATCATCGTTGTCCACGAGGCATCGGCCAACAGCCCAGCATATTCCTGTGCGACCAGCTCGTCTCCCACAACCCCGCGATGCACCGTCCGAAACCCGGCCTCGTAGCAGGCGTTGACCACCTGCTCGGGCGCGTAGGGGTGGAAGTGCACCTCCGACTCCACACTCAGCACGAGCACC
>Ga0114949_10002249_pt1 | contig 12000 bp, 11 predicted proteins | sample N074metaG_FD_83505 | JGI IMG/M metagenome (GOLD analysis project Ga0114949, IMG submission 83505) | Deep subsurface microbial communities from Kermadec Trench to uncover new lineages of life (NeLLi) - N074 metaG | ecosystem: Environmental > Aquatic > Marine > Ocean trench > Sediment | place... | reverse complement strand
TGCCGGCCTGCGGATCGACCTGATCCTGACCAGCGAAACCATGGCCGCCGCCTGCGCGACGAGCTATATCGATCGCGAGCCGCGAACCTGGGAGCGCCCGTCCGACCACACGCCGGTGCTCGCGGAGTTCTCACTCTAACCAGGCTCGCGCAGACACCTGACCCAAAAAACTATTTGACATATTGTTGGATCGAGTTCTCAGAATTCACTGTGCGAGGTGTATCATTTCCAGACATTGAGCCGGATATCGGCCGAATCAAGGGTGGCTTTCCGTTAAGCTTAGGTGCGCGGGTCGAGTTATGCAGACTTACAAAAAACCCGGCAACAATTATGCGGGCACGTCCGCACCAAAAAATAAAAAGAACAGAATTGTGTCCCAGGATCGGCGAAACGACTTCGATGTAACCAATGTCGTGCAGGTGAGCAAGCCTGATGCGGTTCGCGGCGCCGTTCGAGAATTGTTTACCGATTCATTTCCTGGCGCATCGTTCGACACATTGTGGCTTGCGTTCTACGACTTCGAGCGCCTGTTCAAGGGGCGCTATCCGGGCTACTTCGGCTGCGATACGACCTATCACGACATTCAACACACCCTCGACATGACATTGGCGCTCGCGCGGTTGATTGTCGGCTATGAACGAAGCGTCGATCCGTCCGGGCGCCTCGGCGCGCAGCGTGCGCAGATGACAATCACGACCGCATTGTTTCACGATTCGGGTTATATCCGGCATCGGGAGCGCGACCAGTCGTTCAGTAACGGCGCCGAATTCACGCTTTGTCACGTCTCAAGAAGTGCAGATTTCCTGCGCCGCTATTTGGCGACGGTTGGCTTGTCGAGGGACATTGGCATCAGTAGCGTCATCGTTCATTTCACCGGGTACGAACTCGACCTCGACAAGATAGAACTCGACGACCCGCGGGATGCCATATGCGGTCACCTGCTCGGCACCGCGGACCTGATCGCACAGATGGCCGATCGATGCTACCTCGAAAAATGCCGCGACAGGCTCTACAAGGAATTTGTCCTGGGGGGCGTCGCCATTGAGAATAACGCTCCCGGCGAATACCTGGTTCGCTACGAGTCCGGCGTTGACTTGCTGAAGAAAACGCCTGCCTTCTATCAACAGGTATCGAGAGATCGCCTGCAGCTCAAATTCAACCGCGCCTACCGCTATGCCGAGGTACTCTTTGAGGGCAGCAATCCGTACATTGAAGCCATCAAGATGAATCTCACGCATCTGGTACGGGTCCTGAAGACCGGAGACTGGGACTTGCTGCGCCGGAAGCCACCCTACTTTCTCGGCGTTAGCGACGCGGACCAGGTCATGGAGCAACTCGTGCACAAACACCTCGCAGCGATTCCGGCGGGGCACACTGCGGCAGCGGGAAATATCAGCCGCGAATCCCCAGTGCCGCCTCGATAAACTCGAATCGATCATTGCCGAAAAACATCTGCTCGGCAACGAAAAACGTCGGTGCGCCAAACGCGCCACGCCGGACCGCTTCCTCGGTATTCGCTTTCAGTTCGTCCTTGATTTCGGGGTCTTCGATGTCACTGATTGACACCTCCGCCCGGTCTGCGATCTCGGCAAGTACGTCTTTGTCGCTCAAATCCTGTTCCTGAACCCACATCGCATCGAACAGCGGCTGGTGCACGGCATCGAAGGTGCCCTGTTTTTGGGCCACCAGTGCCAGCCGCAATGCGTGCAGCGTGTTCTGCGGAAATACCGGGTTCATCTTGAACGGCAGGGCGTAACGTTCCGTCCAGCGCAGAATGTCGGTCCGCAGGTATTTGCCCTTGGCTTTGACGGTTCCCGGAGGATGGTTGCCCGTAGCCTCCAGGACGGCGCCAAGAAACATCGGCCGGCACACAACGTCCGCGCCGGCCAGACTATTCAACTGGCTGTTTGCCAGGTATGAATACACGCTGACGTAATCATAGAAAAATTCGAGTTTTTTACTCATGTCTTCGCCATCCTTACAAATGCCGGACGCCCCTCAATGCGTTGGATCCACGCGCGAATTGCCGCATAGTCATGCAGGCTGAAGCCGCCTTCATCAGCTACATGGGTATAGGCAAACAATGCGATATCCGCGATGTTGTATCGATCCCCGACAATATACGGATGACGCAGAAGTTGCTGTTCCATCGTCTCGAGCGCCTTGTGGCCGCCGGCTTTTTTCTCCGCCAGGGCCGCTTGCTTGCCCGGCGGGTTGCCCAGGTACTTGATGATAAAACGTGCTGTCGCGATGTACGGTTCGTGGCTGTACTGTTCGAAAAACATCCATTGCAGAATTCGCGCACGTGCCAGTGCGTCGCCGGCAAGAAAATCGCTGCCGTCGGCGAGGTAAAAGAGAATGGCATTCGATTCGGGCAGATGGCTGCCGTCGGGCAACGCCAGCAGTGGAATTTTACCGTTGGGATTCATCTCCAGGAACTCCGGCGTACGGGTCTCGCCTGCGATGATATCCACTTCCTGCCAATCGTATTCGATGCCCATTTCGGCGCACAACAATTGAACCTTGTAACAGTTGCCGGAGCGCGAATCCCCGTAGACTTTGAGCTTGCCGTCCGTCAATTCTCTCCCCTTTCCATCGTCCGTATTGCGAGAACCTGACGCCTGTTCAGTGGCCGCTTGGCGAGAAACGCGGCCATTCCCGCTGCGCATAACGCATAGATATGGTCGATCGGATTGACCGTGTTTGCGAAGAAATTTTCCATCGTGTCCCCGGACAGTCCCACGAGAACGCTAAACGCAGCGGCTTCGATGTAGCGGCCCGTTTCGACAATGCCGATCATCAGGTTACCGGCATAGGCGCCGGCCCACGCGAGCGCGGCCGCTATCACGGGAAATCGCCAGTCGAGCCCGCGCCCAAAGCGTCGCACTGCGAACCCGATGATTGCGCCGAACAGCACTGAGAACCATGGAAATACCCGACCGGTTTGCATCGATACAGCCGCCCAAAGCCAGCCGCATGCCAGCACCGCCATGATGCCCCCCGCCACCGCCCGGCCCACCGACTGTTGCGCCAGGATGCGCGCCGCATCTGGCGGCGGTCCCGTATATTGGTGATTTGGCGAGTGTTTTTTCCGTAATCGGAACATGGGAAGTTGGCGTCTGAGGTATTGTGGCTGGCGCCTGCGGCGCGAATCAGCGCAGTATATTACACGGTATGCTGTTGCTACCGACGTCACTAAAAGGACGGGCTCGTCAGGCGGCAGAAGTGCCCGCAGGATCATGCGTCCTGCAGGTGATTCCGCAGGGCAAGCTCCGCGGCCGCCAGGTCCTCAACAGCCGTGCCAACGGACTTGAACAGCGTGATGACCTCCTCGCCTGAACGGCCCGTGGAGGCCCCGCTTACAAGGTCCCTTAGTTCGCCGCGAATATCGGACTCCGTAATCGACCCGTCAGCGATAGCCTGCACGATGTCGCCGGCCTCCGATAAGGCGCCGGCCACGGTGTCCACATAGACTACCGCGCGTGAAACGGCGTTGCTGTCCGCTTCCCGCATATCGGGTTTGAAGGCGCCGACGAGATCAAGGTGCTGACCGTCTACCAGCCACTCGCCCTTGATCAACGGCTCGCTCGCAAGCGTCGCACAACTGATAATGTCCGCCCTACTGACTGCCTGCTCCAGATTCCCGGTCACGGTGACATTGAATGACGCAGTGGCAAGTGTAGCCGCCAGTTTTTCGGCGGCTTCGACGCGACGGCCCCAGATGCAAACGTCACTTATCGGTCGTAGCGAACAATGTGCGGCAATGAGATGGGGCGCCATATTGCCCGTTCCAACCATCAGAAGTTTGGTCGCATCGCTGCGCGACAGGAACGACGATGCAAGCGCGGATGCAGCGGCGGTTCTGCGCAGTGTGATCTCCGTACCATCGAAGACTGCGACCGGGACGCCGGTCTCCGCGCTCATCAGTACGTAGCTCGCGAATACCGCCGGATAACCGTGCGCGGCATTGTCGGGAAAGACCGTGGCAATCTTCACGCCCATGCTGCCACCAGGTTGCCATGCCGGCATCAGCAACAGCGTTCCGGCGTTACCTTGCGGCACCGGTACTTCGTAATGCGCGCGCGGCGGTACCTCGATACTGCCGCCGAATGCAGTTGCCAGCGCCTGAATTAGCTGGTCATAGGGAAGTGCCGCCGCAACCGCGTCTGCGTCCAGCGTCAGCAAGGAATAAGCGATGTGCCCGAGTTCACCGATCGCCTCAGAATTGGGAATTGCGCGAGGATAGCACTTCCACGTCCCGGGCTTGCCCTGTAATGTCCCGATAGCGGTGCCGCGATAGCGATGCCGAAATTCAACTTCACAATGTCGTCCGTTGTCGCGATGGATTGGCGGCGTCTATTTAAGCCTTGCCATGTCACTGCAGAGAAAACTGGGCCTGTCCACAGTCCTCGCGGTCGTAATCGGGGACATGATCGGATCCGGGATATTTTTTACCCCCGGCGAACTTGCCGCTGTCGCAACCGGGGAGTGGCAAGTCTATTTTTTCTGGGGCCTTTGTGGATTCATTACCTTGTGCGGCGCACTGACGCTGGCGGAACTGTCTGCACTCATACCGAAGGCGGGTGTTTCCTATCACGCACTCACGGAAGCCTACGGTCCGTTCGCCGGATTCATGCAGGCGTGGATGATGATGCTCGTCAGCGGGCCCGGCGCCATCGCCGGCATCGCGATTCTCTTTGGCGAACTTGCAAACCAGGTGTTCGGCTCCGGTTCCTCCGGTGCGCAGATGGGCTGGGCGGTTGCGGCGATCGTCTTTTTCGCGCTCGTCAATATCCGTGGCGCGGAGTGGGGCGGCCGTACCCAGGTGGCGTTGACGTCAATCAAGATCGCCGGCCTGGTCGCGTTGATTGCCGGCGGCTTGTTCATCGCTGCGCCGGCGAGTCTGCTGCCGGTTTCCGCCGACTCAATGCCCGCCGGGCAAGGCGTATTCGGCTTCCTGCGATTTATCGGGCTGGGCGTGGCAATCGTTCTGTTTACCTACGATGGTTGGCTCGATGCTTCCAATGTGGCCGGCGAAGTAAAAGACCCGGCGAGGAATTTCCCGATTGCGATGGGCGTTGGCGTGCTGCTGATCACACTGCTCTACCTGCTCGTCAATTACGCATTCCTGAGAGTGATGCCTTTGGCAGAAATGCGCGCCAATCCGACGCTGGTCGCCACAACCGTTGCCGAAGCGGCGTTCGGCGCAATCGGTGGTACAACAGTCAAACTATTGATGTGGATTTCGATATTTGGCGCGCTCGGCGGCCTGATCATGACTCTGCCGCGGCTTTTTTACGCGGCTGCATCGGAATACGTGCAGCGTGCCGACAGAACCCGCTTGCGACCATTCTTCCGTGCGCTCGCGTATCTGTCGCCGCGCCATTCCGTTCCCTCGGGAGCGATAATGTTTGCCGCCGCAGCGTCGATTGCCGCGTTATTCTTTTTTGGCTCGTTTTCCCGCATCGTGACATTTTTTGTGGTGCCGTTTCAGTTCATGAATATCCTGTTGGTATCGTCCATATTCGTTTTGCGGCCAAGGCTGTCACAGCCCGGATCGTATCGACTGCCGGGCTATCCCGTGATCCCGGCCATTTTCATCGTCGTCATGTCGTTGTTCATGGTCGCTGCCCTGGTTTACAACCCCCTCGATAGCCTCATCGGCGTGGCATTGACGCTTGCAGGCGTCCCAGTCTACCGCATGCTTACACGCAAAACCGCGGCTGATCGCCATGCGTAAGTTCGGCGACTTGTTCCCCGACGTCAAGCCGATCATCGGCATGATTCATCTGCCACCGCTGCCTGGCTATGCGGAATCAAAGGGCATCGACGATGCGATCTCGCACGCGGTTCGGGACCTTCGGGTTCTGGAGCAAATTGGCGTCGACGGAGTACTGATCGAGAACGAATATGACCGGCCACACCGTGTCACCGCAACCACGGAGACGATCGCTGCCATGACCAGGATCACGCGTGCCGTCGTTCGGGAAAGCGCAAGTGCGGTGATCGGCTGTGAAATCCTGCTGAACGACCCCAGGGCGTCTCTCGCGGTTGCCAGGATGAGCGGTGCGGACTTCATCAGGACCGACTACTTCGTCGATGCGATGACTCGTCCCGAATATGGGGAATTTGCGATAGACGCCGCGGGATTGCGCGAATACCGCCGCAGCCTCGACGCCGAAGATGTGCTGGTCTTCGCGGACATCCAGGTGAAGTACGCCACCATGATCGAGCCGCGCCCGCTGGGCGAGTCCGCCCGCATCGCCTGCGCGGAGCAAGCCGATGCCATCATCGTTTCCGGAAGCAGAACCGCCGATGCACCGTCAATCGAGGACCTGCGGGAAGCCGTGCTTCATTCCAGCGTGCCCGTCCTTATTGGCAGCGGCCTCGACCCGGAAAATGCCAGCACATTGCTCGCGGAGTGTGCTGGGGCAATTGTCGGAACCTCGTTGATGCGCAACCGGGCAGTCGCCCCTGCGGCGACCGGCCGGTTGATGGCAAGCATCGGCCGGACCCGCGGATGAACGTCGTTTGTGTCGGCGATTGCGGAATTGATCATTACCTGCCGGACAACGACCGGCTGATTGGCGGCATCAGCGCCAATTTTGCGAGGCACGCCAGGAATGAGTTCCGCAGCGACGATGTCATTCAGCTCATATCGTGTGTCGGTGACGACGACGGCGCCGGCCTGGTTTTGGCTGCGCTGGAAGACAGCGGCGTCGACTGCCACATCACACGGCTGCCAGGCAGAACACCGGTGCAATACATCGAGGTGCAAGCCGACGGCGAACGGCAATTCATCCGCTACGACGAAGGCGTACTGCGGGATTTCAGGATCGGTGACGCCGAGAGGCAAATCATTCAACAAAGTGACCTGCTGGTTGCTCCCGTGTACCTGCAGATCGTCGGGCTGTTCGACGAGTTGATGTCCATCGAGTCGTCCGGGCTGGTCTCGATCGACTTCGCCGATTTCCTGCAACACCCGGAATTCGATTTGCTCGACAAGCATTTGGACAACATCGACATCGGTTTCTTCGGGCTGGGCGTCGAAGACGCCGCAACGATCGACCGGATCGAAGACCTGGCACGGCAACACGGCAAGTTGTTCGTCGTGACACTTGGTGCGAGTGGGTGCCGCGCTTTTTCAGGTAACGGACAATTCGAATACGCTGCGATTCGTGTCGGCAAAGTGATCGACACGACCGGGGCCGGCGACGCCTTCGCGGCAGGATTCCTGGGCAGCTATTGTCATGGCGGAGGCATACAAAGCTCGATGCAGCATGCAACGTGCCTCGCCGCCGAGGTCATTCAGCGGCAGGGCGCTTTTCAAACGGAGTGACGCCTACTCGACGGTGACTGACTTGGCGAGATTTCGCGGTTGATCGACGTCGGTGCCCTTGAGGACCGCGACGTGGTAGGCGAGCAACTGTAACGGTATCGTGTAAATGATCGGCGCCTGGAAATCCTGTATCAGTGCAGGCATGCGCATCGTGTGAATGCCCACCCGGTCGCCGAACTGTACCCGTGGGTCTGCGAACACGAACAACTCGCCGCCGCGGGCGCGGACTTCCTGCAGGTTGCTCTTCAATTTTTCGAGCAGGTCATCGTCGGGCGCGATGGCAACGATCGGCATGTTCTCGTCGACGAGCGCCAGCGGTCCGTGCTTCAGTTCGCCGGCTGCGTAAGCTTCCGCATGGATGTAGGAAATTTCCTTGAGCTTGAGCGCGCCTTCCATTGCCACCGGGTTCTGGACGCCGCGGCCAAGGAATAACGCGTGCTGCTTGTCGACGAAATGTTTTGCCAGTGTCTCGATGGCAGAGTCAAGCGTCAGCACCTGTTCGATCAGTCCGGGAATTTCGGCGAGCTGTGCAACCAGGATGCGCTCCTGTTTCTCCTCGAGACCATTACGGCGGGCGAGTGCAATCGTCAACAGCGCAAGCGCGGCCAATTGGGTGGTGAAGGCCTTGGTCGAGGCGACACCGATCTCCGGTCCTGCGTGCGTCAGTAACGAAAGTGCGGACTCTCGTACCATGGAACTCTCCGGCGAATTGCAGATGGTCAGTGAAGATATGTAGCCCATCTCTTTTGCTGCGCGCAGGGCGGCTAGCGTGTCTGCCGTTTCACCTGACTGGCTGATGGTGATGAACAGCGTACCCTCGGGGACCACCGGTGAGCGATAACGGTATTCGCTGGCGATCTCCACGGTGCACGGCAACCTGCACAACTGCTCGATCCAGTAACGGGCGATCAGTCCGGCGTGATAACTCGTCCCGCAGGCGACGATATGCACGACCCTGGTTTCATCCAGTACCAGATTTGCTTCGGGGCCAAAGGCAGCATCCAGTACTTTGCCGTTTGCCACTCTCTCGGCAATCGTTCGACTGACTGCGGCTGCCTGTTCGTGTATTTCCTTCTGCATGTAATGCCGAAAGTGGCCGCGCTCCGCCGCGTCCGCCGACAGTTCACTCTCTTTGACCGGCCGCTCAACCTGGTCGCCAGCTTCGTTATAAACCGTTACCGCCGTTCTCTGCACAACAGCAACGTCTCCTTCATCCAGGAACATGAATTTCCGTGTGACGGGGAGCAGCGCGGCAACATCGCTGGCAACGAAGTTCTCTCCAATGCCGAGGCCGATGACGACCGGGCAGCCGGCCCTGGCAACAATCAGCTTGTCCGGGTCACTGGCACTCATTACCGCAAGTGCGTATGCGCCCTCGAGTTCCGGGACCGTCTTTCTGACTGCGGCCAACAGCTCACCGGTTTCCCTGAGGTGGTACTTGATTCTGTGTGCTACGACTTCAGTGTCGGTTTCCGATTCGAACTTGAAGCCGAGCTTTTTCAATTCAGTGCGCAGCTCTTCATGATTTTCGATGATGCCGTTGTGCACGATCGCAATATCGTTCTCGGACATGTGCGGGTGCGCATTGGCCTCGTTGGGCACGCCGTGTGTTGCCCAACGCGTATGTGAGATGCCACAGGAGCCTTGCAGGGGATCCTTGTCCAACGCGAATTGCAGTTGCTGGACCTTGCCCGCCCGGCGGACTCGTGTGATCGCCGCACCGTTCTTGATCGCGATGCCTGCGGAATCGTAGCCGCGATATTCAAGCCTTCGCAGGCCCTCCATCAGTATCGGGACAACGTTTCTTTCGGCAACCGCGCCGACGATTCCACACATACGCAAACTCTCCTGAATGATTCGGCCGCCCGGAATACGGCGGGTGACCACGACTCCGGGGATTGTCGCAGTTTTTGCGGTCAGCAAGACTGCATGAGTTCGCACAATTGCGCAAGGGACCCGGCGCGTCTTGGCCTGACTCCGATTAACTTATTGTTTTTATTAACTGTTCTATGGTTTTTTAGTCGGCCGCTTCCAACCCGTCAAAGTCGTCTGCTGGGCGCGCGCCAGCGTCAGTTTTCCGGCAGCCGCGGGCTTCGAGATAGTCGACCCGGCCCCGATGGTCGCGCCGGCGCCGATTTCAACCGGCGCAACCAGCTGCACGCCGGAGCCGATGAATGCACCGTCGCCGATGACTGTCCGGCTCTTGTTGGCACCATCATAGTTGCAGGTGACGGTGCCGGCGCCGACATTGACGCCGGAACCGATCGACGTATCCCCGATGTAGCTCAGGTGATTGACCTTGCTGCCGTCCGCGATCGTGCTTTTCTTGATTTCGACAAAGTTGCCGATTTTGACGCAATCGGCCAGCTCAGCCTCTGGCCGCAGTCTCGAGAAAGGACCGATTTCACAGTCATTGCCCGTTTTCGCGCCTTCGATATGGCAGTTCGGATGGATTACGGTGCCACTGCCTATGTCGCTGTCACGAATCACGTTGTTCGGTTCGATTCGTGTGTTGTCACCGAGGCTGACGATGCCTTCGAACACCGCGTTGATATCGATAAAGACGTCCTTGCCACAGGTCAGGGTGCCGCGAATGTCCACGCGTGCCGGGTCAGCGAAACTGACGCCCTGTTCCATCAATGCGTCCACCCGACGCCGCTGCAGCGCACGCTCGGCTTCGGCCTCCTGCTTCTTGTCGCTTGTTCCCATTTAGTGCACCCGATCCAACTGCCTGGTACCTCAATCGTCGATTCCAGCGGCATGATACAACATGGAAAGACGAATGCAGTCCCGCAGCGCTGATTGCCGAACGCAAGGGCGGCGGGAGTGTAATATTGTTTGCGGACGATCCCGATTTTCGGGTGACCTGGTTCGGCACCAACGAATTTTTTTCAATGCGCTGTTCTATTCCAGAGCATTTCAACCACCGGCTGGATGATTATGAAGCGACTATCGCAATACCTCGTTATCGCCACCTTTAGCGCCACGGCAGCAGGACAGGAGACATCGAGCGTGCAGTACCTGGCGAACGAAGGCGTCATGATTACCCACGGCGAAACCAGCATTTTGTTTGACCCGTTGTTCGACAACAGCTATGGCACCTACCAGATGGTGCCGCAGCCAATGGTGGATGCGATATTCTCCGGCACCTCACCCTATGACAGTGTCGACGCGGTATTTATCAGCCATTTCCACGGCGATCATTTCTCGGCAAGCGAAGTCCTCAGGCTGCTGCGGCAGCGCGGGGATATCGACTTGTATGCGCCCGCCCAGGCGGTTGCCGAAATGCGCCGGATTGCGACGAGCGATGACGAGAGAATCTTCGAACGTGTCACCATTTTTGACCTCGACTACGGCGATGCCCCGGTTTTCGTGCGCAAGGAGAGCCTGCTGATTGAAGCAGTACACATACCGCATTCCGGTTGGCCAACCGCGCGCACCGACGTACAGAATATTTCATTCAGGGTGACGCTCGAGGACACAACCACCGTACTTCACCTGGGGGATGCGGACGCCCGGATTGTTCATTTCGAGCAGGACGAAATCTACTGGGATGAAAGGCGCATCGACCTGGCTTTTCCGCCCTACTGGTTCTTCCTGTCGGACGACGGCCGGGAAATTCTCGGGGAGCGCCTCAATATCCGGCATTCGATCGGCATCCACGTCCCGGCGAAGTTCGGCGACGATCCTTCCAGTGTCCCGGCAGAGCTTATCGGTGACGAACTATTCACCCGGCCGGGTGAAGGCCGCCGGTTTAAAGGCAGTCAATGACTGCGTTCGCGGCCAAAAAGGGGCTGGCCTCTTTTTGCTCGCGATTTCCTTTCAGTCGCGCACTACCTTGTTTCCGGCAACGTAAACGTCCTGGACCGAGTGCAATGCCTGCACGTCCGCTAGTGGATCCTGAGCGAGAACTACGAAATCCGCCCATTTTCCAGGCTCAAGCGTGCCAACGTCATCGAGGTTGAGGCAGTCGGCGACCACTGACGTGGCGCTCAACAGAATCTCTCTCGTTGTCATGCCGGCCTCGCTCATGAGGTCGAATTCCATATGCTCGAAGTAGCCCGGGAAGCGACCTGCGGGGCCTGAGTCGGTGCCGAAGGCGATCGGCACGCCGGAACCGACCAGGATGCGCAGGTTCTCCTGTGCCTGCACCAGCGCCTTCCGGTAAGCCGCAGAAGCAGGCCTCGCGGCCATTCTGGACATGAATTCCGGATCGCTGACCCGATCGACCTGACTCTGCCTGGCAGCCTCGAGGAAAAACGGATCGTCGAAGAACGCCGGCCGCTCGCTGTAGACGAACGTGGATACCTCGCGCACCAGGGTGGGAACGTAACAAATGCCTGAGTCGAGCAATGTCTGCACAAATTGGTCGGTTACGCGCTGGTCGCGCACCGAGTGTGCGACAAGTCCGGTTCCCATGCCGAGCAACGTCGCTGCGTCATCCATGTAGAAAAGATGGGTTGCGACCGGAACATTCGCTGCTGCCGCCACCTGCATCGTTGCCTCGACTGCCGGCCACGCCATTTTTTCGCCGGTGCCGAGGTTGTCATCCACTCGCAGCTTGATCCAGTCGACGCCGGCGTCGATGTTTGACTGCGTCATCGCTGCAGCCTCTGCCGGATCCTGGCTGAATACGATTTCGCCGGCGAGCAACAAACGGG
>Ga0114949_10002247_pt1 | contig 12006 bp, 12 predicted proteins | sample N074metaG_FD_83505 | JGI IMG/M metagenome (GOLD analysis project Ga0114949, IMG submission 83505) | Deep subsurface microbial communities from Kermadec Trench to uncover new lineages of life (NeLLi) - N074 metaG | ecosystem: Environmental > Aquatic > Marine > Ocean trench > Sediment | place... | reverse complement strand
CGGGCTCGCCAACCGCAAACATTTCATGACGCTGACGCTGTTCGGGATTTACCTCAACCCCGGGCTCAAAAAGAAATTCCTCGCCGACTACCAGAAAAAGACCGGCAAGGCCGCCGACATGGGCGCCGGCTGCCTGCGTTACAAATCAAATGACGATCTGCCATTCGACCTCATCGCCTGGGCCGCAAGCGTCCAACCACTCGATCAGCTGGTGGCAACCATGAAAGCGTTTCGGAGAAAAAAGTAAGGACGGGGTTTTGTTTTGAATTCAGGTTTCATGGGAGGAGTATAGAAAAACTATTAGGCGAGAGCAAAATCCACGACCACCCCTTGAACAACAATAAATATTTACGCCATTTGGCAAAACAATAGTTTTTAAGCATTTAGATACCAGGTTTTATAATTAGAAATTATCCTGAAAGGTTCGAAATTGTCGCTACAAAAGAATTGGTGTAAACCACGTTTAAAAAAGATTTCAGATCTTGCTGGCTTTGCAGTTGAAACGGCTTCTGCTGGGGAAACTGTAAAAGTACAAGTTGCGGGAAGTCTAACTTCATTTGATCCCACTTTTCATAAGATTTGCCGATCAATTCTCTCCCTAACACAATCTCAAAACGTTGATTCTTTGTTAGTTAGGATTGACAAAAAGGGTACAGCAAAAATCTTCGAAAACAATTTTCCAATTGTGGCAAAGACTCTAGCCAAACGAAAAATAAAGAAAGGCGGGATAGTTCTTGATCGAGATATTGCAGATATCGGGCAAATTTCATTTCACTTAGACGATCAAAATGTAAATCCAAAAAATGGGGAAAAAGTGATTTGGCTGTTCAGATTTGGATATATTTTTGGCATCTACTTTGACTTTACTGGGGATTTGATTTTTGAAGATGCCAGCAGGGAGATGGCCAGACTTTACAAAAGGGTCCTTTATTATGATTTATATGATGCCCTAGAAGAGGGTAAATTAGATTCGTTAATCGCCCGTGGATGGTTCCCATTTATAAATCTTATCGGGCAAGGCCATGATCAGTTACTTGCCCTACTTAAAGAATCCAAACTTGACCGGCTTGAAGCATGGTCAGAGGAAGCTTTCCCAAATGAACGTATCCAAAAACTTTCAGAAGGCTGGTTCGATAATGCTTCCTTCCAAAAAAAGAAAAAAACTATCGAAGAAGGTCTTGCCAATTTTTATGAAGGTAAATTTATAGCTGCCATTTCGACGCTAACCCCTATGGTTGAAGGTATTGCAAATGAAAATGCCCTTCAAAAAACTGGTAAGGGAATTCGAACATCCTCTGGGGCGAGAATTGCAGAAGGAATCGCTAAAATAGCTAAAGAAAAAGTTGCTTATGATTCCTTGATTTTTCCAGACCTTTTTCAAAAGTATTTAACTGACTATTACTTCCAACAAACAAAATCTGATAACTCAAAAATTGCTTCCAGAAACCCCGTTTCTCATGGAAAGGCAAAAGATGAAAGCTTTACGCGAGAACGGACCCTACAGGTAATTTTAACCCTAGATCAAATACGATTTTACCTATGACAAACTACTCAGCGGCCTCGGTAATAAATGGCATTGCCGCGTGGGTGGCTCTGATCCAGCCGCCGCCGAGAACCCGCGAGCCGCCGTAGAAGACCGCGGCCTGGCCCGGCGAGACGCCGGCTTCAGGGGTATCGAATTCAAGCGTAGCGTTCTCCCCGTTCAGGAAAAGATGCGCCGCCACCGGCCTCTGGGTCGAGCGGATCTTGAGGGTGATCGGAAAGCCTTTTTCCGAAACCTCGTCACCGAGCCAGTTGACTTCGGCAATATCGATTGATCTGGTCAGCAGCGCTTCGCGGGGGCCGACGATGACTCTCTTATTCGGGGCATCAAGCTTGACGACATAAAGCGGGTCTTCGCTGCCACCGACGCCGATGCCGCGCCTCTGGCCGATGGTGAAATGGATAATACCCTTGTGGCGGCCCAAAATCCGGCCGTCGATGTGGACAATCTCTCCCGGCTCGGCCGCGCCTGGGCGCAGCCGTTCAATTACCGAGGTATAATTGCCTTGGGGCACAAAGCAGATGTCCTGGCTGTCGGGCTTGGCGGCAACCCTTAAGCCCAAACGCCGGGCATGGGCCCGGACTTCGGATTTCGGCATTTCGCCCAGCGGGAATCGTAAAAAATCGAGCTGTTCATCGGTGGTCGCGAACAGAAAGTAGCTCTGGTCCTTGCCGTCATCAAAGGCGGAATGCAGCTCCGGGCCATTCTTGCCCTGGGTGCGGCGGATGTAATGCCCGGTGGCGAGACAATCGGCGCCAAGGTCTTTGGCGGCCGCAACAAGGTCGCGGAACTTGACGGTCTGGTTGCACTTAACACACGGGATCGGGGTTTCACCGCGGATATAGCTGTCGGCGAAATCTTCCATCACCTCATCGCGGAACCGGCTTTCGTAATCAAGAACGTAGTGGGGAAAGCCGAGCTTGGCCGAGACCATGCGGGCATCAGCGATATCCTGGCCGGCGCAGCACGCGCCTTTTTTCTGCAAGGCGGCGCCGTGGTCGTAAAGCTGCAGGGTGATACCGATCACCTCATAGCCAAGCTCGTGCAAAAGCGCGGCGGTCACCGATGAATCGACCCCGCCCGACATGGCGACAACCACGCGGGTATCCGCCGGCGCCTTGCCGGAAATCAGGGGAGCTATCCCCGGGGCGATATGCGGGTTTTTAGTCATGTGGCGGCTATAGCCGAAAGCGGACGCTTATAGCAAGCAAAAGCCGAATTTGGCTTGCAGCAAATTTCAATCCCTGTAGTCTGCCAGAACAGTTAAGGGAGCCCCCGCCTTGAAGAATATTCTTTTATACCTGACCGCGGTTTTAATCTGGGGCACGACCTGGTTCGCCATCACCTTCCAGCTCGGCACCGTCCCGATCGAATGGTCGCTGGTCTACCGTTTCGCACTAGCCGCCACGATCCTGTTTGCGATCTGCCTGGCCACCGGGCGCTCGCTGAAATTCCCGCGCCGCGCACACCTGGTTTTTTTCGGGCTCGGGGTGTTTTTATTTTCAACCAATTATTATTTCTCCTACCTTGGGGTGGCTTTCATCACTTCCGGGCTGGTCGCCGTGGTGTTTTCCACCCTGCCGCTGATGAATATCCTCAATAGCCGGGTATTCTTGAAACGCAAGCTTGAGATGGAAGTCGTCATCGCCTCGGTGATCGGCATCGGCGGCATTTTTCTGGTGTTCTGGCCCGAGCTTGGCAACAGCAATGACCGGTCACTGGCGGGCATTGCGATTGCGCTGATCGCCACCTATCTGGCGTCGGTCGGCAATATCATCGCCAGCACCAAACCCGCCGCCAAGCTGGCGATGCTGCCGATGAACGCCTGGGGCATGCTCTATGGCACCGGGTTTCTGACCCTCTACAGCATCTTCAACGGCAATCCACCCGCCTTCGACAGCACACCCGCCTACGTTTGGTCGCTGATTTACCTTTCGATTTTCGGCACCATCATTGCCTTTACCAGCTTCCTTGAGCTGATCCGCCGGATCGGCCCTGAGCGCGCCGGATATATTTCGGTCGCCTTCCCGATCGTGGCGCTGACCATCTCGACTTTCTTCGAAGGGTATCAATGGACCCTTCATGCCGCCCTTGGCATGGTGCTGGTGTTGGGTGGAAACTACTTTATTTTGCGCACCAAACAAAAAAATCCGGGCCAACTCTTAAGTAAATAAAGCAAGTTTTAACAAAAATTTTTACATAAAATCCCCAATTTTTTATTTATGAATACTTCTAAATGCTTGAATTCATTGAATTTTTTAACTGAATATTAACCTTTATTAATTAATTAATGGAAAGGCAAAAGTTAATATGTTAACCTTTTCGTTAACAAGGGTTTGGGCAGGGGCTTGAAAGTCACCAGATTTTTGCAACGTAACGCGCCCAGACAAGATGTAAGGAGTGGGAAATTATGCGTGTTTTATTGATAGAAGACGATCCGACAACCGCCAAAAGTATCGAGATGATGCTGATTTCGGAAGGCTTCAATGTTTATAGCACTGACATGGGCGAAGAGGGGCTGGATCTTGGCAAGCTGTATGATTATGACATTATTCTCCTCGATCTGAACCTGCCCGATATTCATGGGTATGAAGTTTTGAAGCAGCTCAGACAGTCCAAGGTCAGGACCCCGGTTCTGGTTCTTACCGGCATGAAAGAGATTTCCAATGTCGTCAAGGCGCTCGGCACCGGGGCCGATGATTATGTCACCAAGCCGTTCCACAAACAGGAGCTGGTGGCGCGTATTCATGCCATCGTCCGGCGCTCACAGGGCCATGCTGAATCGGTGATCACCACCGGCAAGCTTGCGGTCAACCTTGACGCCAAAACGGTCCAGGTCGATGGCGCTGCGCTGCACCTGACCGGAAAAGAATACGCGATGATTGAACTCTTGTCCCTGCGCCAGGGCAATACCCTGACCAAGGAAGCCTTCCTCAATCATCTCTATAACGGCATGGATGAACCGGAAGCCAAAATTATTGATGTCTTTATTTGCAAGATCCGCAGAAAAATAATGGATGCCGCCGGTGGCGAAAACTATATCCATACCGAATGGGGCCGGGGCTATGTCTTGAGGCCGCCCGAGGAAGCCAAAGCTGCCCCGGATAAGGCTAAAGTCGCTTAACCCAGGCCGCGCAGCATAATCCCTTCCGGGGTGATCTCAAAGGTCGTTTGGATTTTAAGGTCAGCGGCCAGGGTGCGAATGATATAAGCGCACATGTTCTCGGTTGAATACGGCGGACTGGCCTTGTGTTCCAGAATTGCACTCAGCTCTTCAGCAATCACCAAATTTTCGCCAACCGCGGCCAATGAAAACGCGTGATCGGTGATATTTCCCGAACACTGGACTTGCAACGTGCCCTTCTTCCTGACCGCATCGCCCAAAACGAACGCGCCATTGAGGATGATTTTGGCCAAGTCCTTGTGGATAGTCTCACCCTCTGCGCTCCAGGTTACCTTGAAACCCCTGAATTTGGCATATGTGTCCAACGCGTCCTGGAAAGAAATCAGGCCGACTTCGGCGTGCCCGGTGCTCAGCGCCCCAAATGCAATCCGGAAAACCTGCAGGTATGCCGTTAGCTGCTCGGTCGAGGCCTTCAGCAGGTCAATAATCTCGTTCTGGTCAACGCCGCTGCCGTCTTCAAGAAGTTCGGTTCCGTTCATGACAGCGCCGATCGGGCCCGCCATATCGTGAAGAATTTTGGAACAGACCATCGACGTAAATGAAAGATCTTTCATATTCTAATTCCTTTGCCCCCTATTTCTACCATCCTTTAATTTACAAAACCCTAATGCCATCTTATAAGCCCTAAGGCTTTTTCGCAAACCAGTGATGGCACTTTAACCTATGATTTCTGAACAAAAATTTAATGACATCCTGAATACCCTGATCCCGGTGGCTTACCGGGCCGGCGATGCGATTATGGCGGTTTTCGGCCGAGATGATGTCGGGCTGCATCACAAGGGTGATGCCTCACCGGTGACCGAAGCCGATGAGGCCGCCGAAGTCATTATTCTCAAGGCGCTAAAAGCCAACCACCCCGACACTCTGATCATTGCTGAAGAACTGGCAGCAAAAGAAGGGCTGCCGCCGGGTAGCGCGGAGGAATTTTTCCTGGTTGATCCGCTCGATGGCACCAAGGAATTTCTAAACAAGCGCGATGCTTTTACCGTCAACATTGCGCTGATTCAGCGGGCCCAGCCGGTACTCGGCGTGGTCTACGCCCCGGCCCGCGATGTGATGTATTATGGCGCAGGCGCATCGGCCTTTAAAATTGAAGGGCGTGGCAAAGACCCGGTGGCTATCTCAACCCGGACTGCCGATCCGGATCACCTGAGTATCGTCGCCAGTTTTTCCCACCGCGACGCCGCCACCGAAGCTTATCTTGCACACTACCCTGGGGCCGAGCATGTCAGCGTTGGATCATCGCTGAAATTCTGTCTGGTGGCGGAAGGCAAGGCCGACCTTTACCCTCGTCTTGGCCCGACCATGGAATGGGATACCGGCGCCGGTCATGCGGTCCTGAAAGCTGCCGGCGGGACGGTGGTTGATGAGGCCGGGAAACAATTAATGTATGGCAAACCCGGCTTTAAAAACGGCCGTTTCATCGCCCGCGGGGATGAAACCCTCGATTTTGTGAAATTTATCTAAAAACCGGATCAGAACTGCTTCAGAATTTCATTAGAACTTGAGCGGACGGCCCTTGGCTTCGCCGCGGATTTCACCGTCGCGCATCACCGGATACCCGCGCAGGATTGTCGCCTTGGGCTGGCCGGTGATTTTCATGCCATCGAACGGCGACCATTTGCATTTGGACTTCAACCAGCTTTTGTCGATGCGCCATTCCGCCTTCAGGTCAACCATTGTGAAATCGGCATCCTTGCCCTTTTCCAGCGCGCCCTTGGTCTTAAGCCCGAAAATCCGGTGAGCGGTGGTGCTGGTCAGCGCCACCAGTTTATGGATATCAAGCCGGCCTTCAGAAAAATGGTTTAACATCAATGGCAGCAAAGTCTGGACCCCGGGCATGCCCGAGGGGCTGTCCGGGTAATCGCGTTCTTTTTCCTCAATGGTATGGGGCGCGTGGTCCGAGCCGATGACGTCCACCACCCCCTCAAGGATGCCGCGCCAAAGGGCCTCCTGATGTTCCAGCTCGCGGATTGGCGGGTTCATCTGGGCATAGGTGCCAAGACGCTGGTAACAATCCGGCGCGAACAGGCTTAAGTGCTGGGGAGTTACCTCGACGGTGGCGATATTTTTGTTTTTCCCAAGAAATTCAATCTCTTCGGCGGTGGTGACATGGAGAACATGAACCGGACGGTTGGCCTTTTTAGCGAGTTTAATTAGCCGTTTGGTGGATTTGATCGCGGTTTCGACATCGCGCCAGAGCGGATGCGACAGTGGATCGCCGTCAATGCGCTTGCCCAGCCGGGCCTGCAACCGGTCCTGGTCTTCGGAATGGATCGCCACCCGGCGCGAGCCGCTTTTCAACACCTTCAGCAGGGTTTCATCGTCGGGGACCAGCAGGGTGCCGGTCGACGCCCCCATAAACACCTTAACCCCGCAGCACCCGGGCAGTTTTTCCAGGGTTCCGAGCTCATCGGCATTTTCAGCACTGGCGCCAAGGTAAAAGGCATGATCGCACCACATGCGCCCGCGCGCCGCCGCCAATTTATCCTTGAGGCGTTTGCCATCGACCGTCGGCGGGTTGGTGTTGGGCATCTCGAAAACCGCGGTAACGCCGCCCATCACCGCGGCCAGGCTGCCGGTCGCCAAGTCTTCCTTGTGGTTCAGGCCGGGTTCGCGGAAATGAACCTGGGTGTCGATAACCCCGGGCAAAACGTGGAGCCCGCGGGCACTGATTATCTTGCCGGCGTGGGCCTGCGACAGGTCGCCGATAGCGGCAATTTTGCCGGCGTTGACGGCAATATCCGCCTCGCCCATTTTTTCATCGGTGACGCAAATTCCGCCCCGGATAATCAGATCGTAGGTTCGCGACATGGTGCTCCCACCCTGGTTCGCACAATTTGGGTATTGTCCTTTCCTTCTTTGCCAATTCAACAAAAAAAGCAAGCCTTGACTTTTACTTTCCTTGACTTCTTATGCGTCCCTTCTCATTTTAGGACAAAGGGGTTCGATTATGCCGGGTCTGATTTTAAAAAACCGTGCCGCGGTGGCGCTTAATGGTCCTGAAGCCGCGGGCTTTCTGCAGGGGCTGATCACCAACAACATCCACGCCGCCGAGGGCGGCAAGGCGATATATGCCGCGCTTTTGACCCCGCAGGGCAAATACCTGTTTGATTTCTTTATTTTTGGCGCCGGCGAGGGCTTCCTTTTTGACTGTGAAGCCGCGCGCCTGGACGAGCTGATCAAGCGGCTGACGTTTTACAAACTTCGCGCCGATGTCACCATTGAGGATATCTCCGGCAAAACCGATATCTGGGCTTTTGCCGACGACCCCGGCCTCAAGGGGTCTGTCTATCCCGACCCCCGGATTGACGGCCGGATGGGGTTTCGCGGCTTCCTGCCAAAAGGGGAAAAAGTGGAAGAAACCTGGGCCTTTGAAGACTATGAAGCCGCTCGGCTGGGCCTTGGCCTGCCCGATGGCAGCCGCGATATCGAGGTTGATAAACGCTTTATTCTCGAGGCCAATTTTGCCGAGCTGGGCGGCGTGGATTTCAATAAAGGGTGTTATGTCGGCCAGGAAATGACCGCGCGCATGACCTATCGCGGGTCCTTGAAAAAACGCCTGTTGCCGGTCACCCTGGGGGGCGCCCTGCCGGCCCCGGGCGATGCCCTGCTTTCTGGCGGCAAGGACGCCGGGCATTTTTGCTCAGGCGCGGGGAATGCGGCCATCGCCCTGATCCGCCTCGAATATCTGAACCAGCCGCTTGCCACCGGGGCTGGCGACAAGGTTACGGTCACGGTGCCGGATTGGCTGGAAATTTCGTAAGGTATTGACGCCCCCCCCTCCTTGCGCCCATGCTAAAGGGGTTGGAGGGAACATCATGGCTAAAAAACAGCTACCCATTACCAAGGATTACCGGCTGATCGGCCTGGTGGCGTTTGCCATCGTTCTGGTGATCCTGGTATTTCTCTGGCCCTAGCCTTCTATTTTTGAAAAATCGGCAATCGGCATCAGCGCGGCGCGAATGCCCGCAAGAAGCTTGAGGCGGTTGGCCCGGGTTTCTTTATCTTCAACGTTGACCGTCACCTTATCAAAGAATGCATCAATTGGTTTTCTAAGGTTTGCCACAGCGGCCATGGCCGCTTTAAAATCCTCTTGCTTCAGCGCCTTCGAGAGCGTGCCCTTGGCCATTTCCAGGCCGTCATAAAGCGCCAATTCTTCCTTTTCTTTCAATAACTTGGCATCAACTTTGCCAGCATGGGATTTGCCTTCCTTTTTCTCTTCAATCTTGACAATATTGACCGCGCGTTTGTACCCGGCGAGAAGATTTTCACCGTCATCGGAGGTGAGGAAATTTTGCAATGCTGCGACCCGGGCGAGCAGGCGCACCAGGTCATCCTCGCCGCCGCGGCTGAAGACCGCATCGATCAGGTCATGGCGCACCCCTTTTTCGCGCTGCTGGACCTTGAGGCGATCGGCGAGGAACGCCAAAACCCCGGCAGAGACATCCAGGGGCATCCGGATATTGTTTTCAACAATCAGGCGGATAACCCCAAGCGCGGCACGGCGCAACGCAAACGGGTCTTTCGACCCGGTGGGTTTTTCATCGATGCCAAACATGGATGTAAGAAGCTCCAACTTATCGGCAAGCGCCAAGGCGACTGAAACAGGCGTGGTTGGGCAGGAATCGTTTGGCCCCTTTGGGGAATATTGATCACTGATGGCGTTTGCAACCTCTTCGTCTTCGCCCTGCTCTTTGGCGTAATAGCGCCCCATGATCCCTTGCAAATCCGGGAATTCGCCGACCATACCCGAAGCCAGATCAGCCTTGGCGAGCTTTGCCGCCCGCGAGGCCGCCTTGGCATCACACCCAGGAATAAAGGGGGCAATGTCCCGGGCCAGTTTTTCGATCCGGACGGAGCGGTCGGCAATACTCCCCAACTTTTCGTGGAAGACGATGTTTTTAAGGGCTGGCAGGCGGTCTTCCAGCTTGATTTTCCTGTCCTGGTCCCAGAAAAACTTTGCATCGGAAAGCCGAGCCGACAAGACCCGTTCATTCCCGGCTATAATTGCCTTGCCGCCGTCGGAAGCAACGATGTTGGCAGCGAATATGAAATTAGGCGCCAGCTTGCCGCCTTTTTTGAGGGAAAAATATTTCTGGTGGTGGCGCATTTCTGAAATCAAAGCCTCTTCCGGGACTTCAAGGAAGGCCCGATCAAAGCCGCCCATCAGGACCACCGGCCATTCCACCAGACCCGCCACTTCCTGCAAAAGCCCATCATCGGGAATAAGGTCAAGTCCTTGTTTTTTTGCCAGTTTTTCGGCAAAGGCCAGGATGACATGCTTGCGGTCGACCGCATCCAGTATGACGTGGGCCTTGTTCAGTTTATGCTTGTAATCGGCAAAATCCGTGACCTCAAACGAGCCCGGGGACAGGAACCGGTGGCCTGCCGTGGCACTGCCGGACGCGATGCCATCGACTTCAAAGGGCACCACCCTGCAATCAAGGATACACAGAATTGAATGGAGCGGACGCACCCAGCGCAGTTTGCCCGCACCCCAGCGCATCGATTTCGGCCACGGAAATTTAGTAATTATTCCGGGAAGTGCCTCCGCCAAAACGTCGGATGTTGCCCGGCCTTTTTTCTCGATAGTGGCGTAAAGATAGCCATCGCGTTTGCTCAACTGGCCCGGGGCCAGGCCGGCAGATTTTGAAAAACCGGCGATGGCTTGCTCGGGGGCATCAATTTTGGGACCCTTGCGCTGTTCTTTCACATCGGCTGTTATCAAAGGCAGACCGCTAATATGTGCGGTCAGCCGCCGGGGGGTGGAATAGGTGTTAACCTTTTGAAATTCCAGGGAATTTTCGGTGAGCGCCGCCTCCAGCAGGCGCTTCAGGTCGGCCTCGGCGCGGGGCTGCATGCGCGCCGGGATTTCCTCCGAAAACAATTCCAGCAAAAGCTCGGCCACGGTCAGCCTTTCTGGCTTTCCAGCCAGGCCCCGCAAGTGGCCTTGGCCAGCGCCCGGATGCGGCCGATATAGCCGGCGCGTTCGGTGACACTGATAACCCCGCGGGCGTCGAGCAGGTTAAAGGCGTGGCTCGCAAAAATGCACTGGTCGTAGGCCGGTAGCGCCAGCTTGGCCTTCAAGAGCTTGGCGCATTCGGCCTCGGCGTCCTTGAAATGGCGGATCAAAACCTTGGTATCTGCGTGTTCAAAATTGTAGGCCGAAAACTGTTTTTCATTCTCGAGGAACACATCGCCGTAGGATACCCCGGCGCCATTGAAATCGAGATCAAAAACGTTATCGACCCCCTGGACGTACATCGCCAGGCGCTCAAGCCCGTAGGTCAGCTCGCCGGTAACCGGGTCGCACTCATAACCGCCGACTTGCTGGAAATAGGTGAACTGGGTGATTTCCATGCCGTCACACCAGACTTCCCAGCCCAGGCCGGATGCGCCCAGCGTCGGGCTTTCCCAGTCATCCTCGACAAAGCGGATATCGTGCTTTTTGGCATCTATGCCCAAGACCCCAAGGCTTTCCAGATACTGGTCCTGGATGTCACCCGGGGACGGTTTCAGGATCACCTGGAACTGATAGTAATGCTGCAGGCGGTTGGGATTTTCGCCATAACGGCCATCGCTGGGCCGCCGGCACGGTTGGACAAATGCGGCCTTCCAGGGCTTGGGGCCGAGCGCCCGCAAAAGCGTTGCCGGATGAAACGTCCCCGCCCCCATCGCGGCATCGTAGGGCTGCAGGATGACGCAGCCCTTGCCCGCCCAAAAGGCTTGCAGGCGCAAAATCAAATCCTGGAACGATGGTGCTTTTTTGCCGGCCACGTTCGGCCCCCTCTGGTCAATTGGCTTAAGTGTACCTATATCAGCATGTAGTGAGGTTAAGAATCAAAAAATTGCAAAAAGCGGGGGAAAAATGAGCAAAGGCAATAAATCCGAAAAAACCGCCTATAATTCAGTTGATGAACGGCTGGCCGCCTTTGAGCGCGACCTCAACCGGTTCGATGCGGCGATGGAGGGGAAAAAAGACAAAATCAGGTCCGATATGGACGAGTTGGAAGATGAATTCGAAGATTTCATGGCCGATCTCGGGCTTGATATGGACGACATGAAAAAACAGTTCGAAGATGAAATGAGCCACCTCAAGAAAGAGATCGAGTTCACCGGCCAGGCGCTGAAAAAATCATTCAGGATGTTTCAGGACGAATTCAAAATTAGAAAATCGGGCTAAAGCCCTCCTTATTTTTGCCATTCAAACGCCATGATGGCGTTTTTACCCGTTCAAGTGCCCCATGTCGCGCCATAACGCATTTTGAGGCTCCCG
>Ga0114949_10002246_pt1 | contig 12010 bp, 9 predicted proteins | sample N074metaG_FD_83505 | JGI IMG/M metagenome (GOLD analysis project Ga0114949, IMG submission 83505) | Deep subsurface microbial communities from Kermadec Trench to uncover new lineages of life (NeLLi) - N074 metaG | ecosystem: Environmental > Aquatic > Marine > Ocean trench > Sediment | place... | reverse complement strand
TACTTTTTCTTGATAGTGCCTTGTGTTATAATGGGGGTATGAAAACCAGGAATTGCAAACATTGTGACAGCCTATTTGAATATTACAGCAACAAGAAGCGATTTTGCTCTAGTAGTTGTCACGGGAAATTCAATTATACCCTTAAACTGCCCCCAACTAAGGCCTGCGTAATTTGTGGCGAATCGTTCAAGCCCACGGGCAACCAGAAAACTTGCGAAAACAAAAAATGCAAATATCAAAACAAACATAACTGGTTCTTAAAAAGAAAAGGCATTTTTGAAATAACTGGCATTTGTGAAGTTTGTGAAGGGCCTTTAAATAACAGGAAGCAAGAAAAATTCTGTTCCAATGCTTGCTTCAGAATAAAGGACAATGCCAGGGGGCGGGCGTTTTATAAGGAAATTAAAGAAAATGAAATGAAATATTTTAAGTTTAGAAGTCGGGTCAATGAATACACGAAAAAGAAACTGGAAACTGACCCTGAATTCAAGCTTGCAAGTATTCTTCGAAAACGATTTTATAAGACAGTCTTAAAGGTTAGAAAGAATTCTAAGTCAGGCCTATGGTTAAAAATGTTAGGTTGCACCGTGTCTGAATTTCGCATTCATATTGAAAAGCAATTCAAGGCTGGCATGACGTGGGAAAGCCACGGCAATAAAACATGGCACCTTGACCATATAAAGCCAGTTTATACTTTCGACCTAAAAGCCCCCGCCCAGGTCGCTGAATGCTTTCATTTTTCTAATATCAGACCCTTGTGGGCGGCTGAAAATCTTTCCAGACCACGCCCCCGAAAGTAGTCTTTGAATCTTTCCTGTAATAAGTTAAAATGAATTTATGGCAATTGACTTAAATAATATCGATTTAATGGACAGGGGTTTAATAGCACGAATTATTTCAGAAATTCGTAGTTCGGAAAATACCGATAGGAAAGTTCAAGCGTGGGAAGCTTACCAAATAGCTTCAGGGAACGTGCTACCCTATATCGTTCGTGAAGTTCAGGCCAGACTTCCACAAACTGCAAAATCAATGACCATTTCCGACATTTCTATTTCGGGCAAAGTTACCAATAAAATAGCCAGGTCTTATAAAGAAGGCCCTATAAGAAAACTTCAAAACGACGAACAGACTAAAAGCCTAAATGAATTATATGACAAAATGGGGGCAAATAAATCATTCAGCGAATACGACACTATAAGGACACTTCACCGTTACGTTTTAATGTGGGTGAACTGGTATTCCGAAACGGGCCTAATCCTTCAGGCCTTAAACCCATTTGAATTTGACGTTTTAAGGGATAGCGACACGGGCATTTTAAAAATGGTCGTTTTGCAATATCCTGACAGCACAATAACAAACCAGACACCCGAAAGAATTGATAGGCCTAGAAGTGATTCAGTTAACCAGGCAATTTCAAATTTTCAAGACGATAGTGCGGCAAGTACCCGCACATATGTTTTTTGGACGAAAGACCAGCACGTTATTGTTAAGGCCAAATTTTCAACCAGTGGGAAAGTTAAGGGCGACCCAATTTCGATTGACTTCGTTCCCATTGAAAGCAACCCAAACAATATTAACCCGCTTGGTGTTCTTCCTTTCGTTTATAGCGACGTGGGCGGGAACCAAACCGACTACCCCATTATAAACCCGATAACGTCGCAAACGATAACTTACAATGTTATGAAAAGTGACGTTTTAAGTGCTGCCACATTACAAGGCTATGGAATTAGAACCTTATCAGGCACGGCCGAAATTCTGGCAAACACCCAAATACTTCACGAAGGTTTAACGACGGCCAGTAAGCTTGTTCAGCCCGACGAACCTGGTGCCCCTGAAACAAAACTTGAATTTGTTAACCCAGGGCCAGACCTTGCGGGACAAATGGAAGTTTATAATTCTTACCTTCGGGAAGTCTTATCTCAAGCGGGAATTGAAGGCACCACGGGAATGCGTGGAAGTGAAGACAGGTTCAATTCGGGCTTCGAACGTGTAATTGCAAATGCGGACACCCAGGAAATAATTCAAAGTAACCAAAACGACTTTTCACAAGTAGAAAAAAACGTGTTCGAAATTATAAAAGTTTGGCAAGACGTTGTTCTAAAAGAGATTAAATTTAGTGCCGATTCTGAACTTGAAATACACTACCCCAGGCCGCAAGTTCTTATAAGTGATAAGGAAACCTTAGAAAATATTGATAAGCGTTTGACTATGGGGTTGATTGATAAGGCCGAAGCTTTGATGTTACTTAATCCGAATCTAACCAGGGAACAGGCCGAAGAAAAATCTGACGAAATTGAACAAAAGAAAATGGAAAGGGCCGCAGCCTTTGGATTAATGCCAGGAATGGCCCCCAGCCAGGAAGAAGAAGGGGACGACGACAATGGCAACGAAACATGAAGAACTACAACAAAAATTAATCACACTTGATTTAACGGACATAGATAACCCCGAAGCTGTTAAAGCTGACATTGGTGAACTGTTAACAATTGAAATAGGCCGCTTTGTCGCAAAAGGAAATTCACCCGTCAGGGGACACAAGTCTTTTGACATTCTAACTAAGAAATATGCCAAAGATGAAAAGCAAGGGCGAAGGGTTGCAAACCTGAACCTGGAAGGCGATATGCTGGAAAGTTTAGGCTGGACAGACGAAGGGGGAAATCAAATTTCCGTTGGAATACAAGACAGCGGGGAACGGGACAAAGCAAATGGCCACAACGGAATTGACGGGCGGGCGGCCAACAAGGAAAGGCGATTCATTCCCGCTGATAACGAAAGGTTTAAAAGAAATATCGAATCAAAAGTTAATCAGATATTAAACAATGCACGAAGTGCATCAAGCGGCCTGTTCCCTTTTATAATAACCGAAAGGAACCATGACGACACAACTTCTATAACGCTTACGTCATTAAGGGGCAGCATTATTGAAAGGCTTCTTCGTGGGCGTTAGGGTTAAAATTCGGCTTGACCTTCAAAAAAGAATTAGAATGTTACAGCGGTCTATTCTTCGTGGTTCATGTGACGTCTTAAAATTTGAAATTATAGATAACATTCTATCGGGTATTTCCCCCGTCAAGGGACAGAAACGTTTCGCTAAATATACCCCACGTTATAAGTCGGCCATTAGAAAAGGGAAGGTTAGAAGTCGGGGCGAACGGGTAAGGGGAAAATCGATTTCGCCTGTTAATCTCAAGGCCACGGGAACACTTTTAAATAGTTTAACTTGCAAAGTTCAAGGCGATAGAATTAAGATTGCATTCACCGACTTTGTTGCTGAATTTCACAATGTGACAGGCCCAGCGGGAAGGAAAGACAAGATTCGGCGAATGTTGCCCACAAAAAAAGGTGAAGAATTTAATATTTCAATTCAAATTACATTAAGCAAAATGCTTGACAGGCTTGTTAAGCGAACCACAAAACGTTAATATAAAATTAAGGGGAAATTTATGGCCACCCAGGAACCTGGAACCGACACGGCTGAAAAGCCTGAAGAAACTACCACTGAAGAAGTTACGCTTGAAAGTCTTCAGACACAAATGAAGGCATTGTCAGTACAGAATTCAAAGTTGGAAACAACAAACGAACGCTTATTGACTGAAAGCAAGACTAATAAAACAAAATGGCAATTGCTTCGTGATGAACAAGAAACTGCCGAAAACGCAAAGCTGACAGACCAGGAAGACTGGAAGACACTGGCGACTAAGTTGAAGGGTGAAAAGAAGGCCGAAAACGAAAAGTTTCAGGCCCTTAAAGCGAAGACTTTAAGAAAGACCCTTGATTTTGAGGTTGCAAGGTGGGCGAAGGACGCTCACAGCGTTGACGACATTATTCATTCGTTACCGTCAACAATGATTGATATTAACGAAGAAACATTTATGATTGAAGGGGTTCAGGAAGCTGTTAACTTTCTTCGTGATGAAAAGCCTTACTTGTTCAACAAGACGACCGTGCCAGGAACAGTTAACAATCGACCCGCAACGGAAAAACCGAAGCAAAAGCAGCTTTCGGAAATGACGATTGACGAAAAGGTCGAACTATTAAAAGCGGGCCTAACACAAACAATGACCCGCTAAAAAAGGGGTTCTAAAATGGCAACACAAGATTCAACATCGGCGGCGGCAATAATTGAAACCGTCGTTTCAAGTTTGGTTCAAGAAACGCTTTTGCAAGAAAGTGTAATGATTTCAACTATTTCCAACTTTACAGCAATGATCCGTGACGGAATGGACGAATTAGATATTCCACGTTTCACAGCGTTAACACCTGAAGACGTGACCGAAGGCTCGGCACTAACTTCACAAACTTCAACCATTGCCGTGGACAAATTGACCCTAAATATCAATTCTGCAATTCACTTTGCAATTAGTGATAGGGCCGATGTCCAAGCAAAAGTTAACATGGTCGCCCAATTAACCAAAGACGGGGCCAGAAATATGGCCGCACAGATTGACGACAAAATCATTGAACAGCTAAACGATGCTTCGGCCGCAACACCTGACCACATCGTGCCTTTTGCAAATGCTGCTTCGGGCGATACTGTTCAGCTTGTTGACATTGTTGCTGCAAGAAAGCTTTTAAATGACGCCAGACTTCCGATGTCTGACCGTTTTATTTTATTGCCAACTGCGCAGGAAGCTTCCATGCTTTTAATTCCAAATTTTATAGAAGTGGAAAAGTACGGAACCGCCGATGCAATTCAGAATGGGGAATTGGGCCGTATCTACGGAATGGCAGTAATTCTAAGCACTTCCAGCGTATTAAGTCAGACTTCTTTCTTGGAATACCATAGAAGTGCAATCGGTTATGCGTCACAGATTTCGCCTAAATTCGAACAAGACCGTAACATCGTGAAATTAGAAGACGAATTTACGCTATCGCAATTATATGGAATTGTTCTTTTGGACGAAACTGGCGGGGCTGGGAACGCTGGCGGTGTTAGACAAGTTTTAACAAATGAAGTTCCTTAGAAAATAGTTTTTAAGTGAATTTTATGGGGGGTGTTACAGTAAGAGGTTCCACCCCCTTTTTTTTCATTGAACTCAATATTGAGTTCAATGAAATTTCGCTAAGTGCAAAGGGGTTTTATGCCAGTTAAACAAACATTAACCACGGTTCTTGTCCCTTTAATGGCAGGTTCCAGGGAAGAATTAACCAAAGCAATGGCCAAAAACAACCTTTCCCACGGAATTAATTTTGCCTATCGAACCCCCCAACTTGAAAAAACCGCATGGGTCACCTGGTTCGACTGGGATATTGCCCTAACATTACAGAACCAATTAAATGAAGCTAAAATGAAACCAGACAAAACTACCTTTGCCGAAGGGCTGGTGCAAAACCTGAAGAAAACCAGGAACCGCAAGAAGGCTTCAATTGGAAAAACAAACTAAAAACAGAATTCTAGGCCTTACACTAATGGCCCTAACTATTTTCTTTTTATTCCTATGCATTACTGATTCTTACGGCCAAACGGACATTTTCGTTAACTTCGACCACGGTGCAACCGCTGGCGGTGGGGGCGGGGGTGCGGGAAGCGGTGACGTTACGGGTGTTGGGGGTTCAGTTGATAACAATTTCCCTATGTATTTGGGAACCAGCGGCAAGTTTATTGAAGATAGTGGGATTTCTTCGGGCGACGTTATTTTAGGCCCTGTTAGTGCGGTTGATTCTAATTTTGCCTTCTTTGACGGCATTACAGGAAAACTTATTAAAGACCTGGGGTTAACCACGACTGATTTTGTTACGGCCCCCACCCCAACGGTTATTGATAACGTGACAACTTTTAGCAGCACCGTCGGACAAGTTAAAGATTCTGGCGTTTTGATTTCAGATTTAATGACCAGGTTCAGCCCTTCCATAGATGAAAACATTGTTATATTTGACGGCACTGACGGCGACGTTAAAGACAGTCTGTTAAACATTGACCAGATAGGTGCCTTAATTCCTGACCCGCTTCCAGCGGCAAGAACCCAAGTTGATATTCTAAAAAACATTATTGAATTCACCGACGTTGACACCCCGATTGATTCTTCAGGGATTAAGTTTTTCACGGGCGACATAACCGACCCTTCACAAACACCCATTGAAGCAAATAAAGGTTCGTTGTTTTTCATCGAAGGCACCAACGCCGAAGAAATGCCTTTAATGCTGAAAATGGACGACGGCCTTTCACAAAACTGGCAAGCAATCAACGCTTCAACAAACTATGTGACGGGTGACTTTATAACCAGGGGGGAAGTGAAAACTTTCGGGGTTGTTGATTTTAGGGCACTAACTAACTTCACTTTAACGGGCAGTTTTCTTCAGGAACTTGTTGACGGGCAAATTGATTTCGTTGGCCTTCCTTCGCTTACGACTTGCGTGGAAACTGGCGGGGGCGTTTCTTTTAATGTGGGCAACCCCGACAACCTTGACGTTGAAGCGGGAATTGGGGTCATTGTTGAATTTAGCGTTTTCCCTGGTGAAGTCGAAAAGTTTGTTCAATGGTCAGCAACCAATGACATTGTTTTGCCAACAACAAACGGTTTTAACACCGTCTTCGTTGATATAAATGGAACCGTTGGGGTCGCTTCGGGAGTTCCTGACGGGGAATTTTCCAGGGAAAACATTATTCTTTCAGTTGTTAACCCAGGGATAGACGAAATTGTTAATAGGCAAGGTTCGTGTTTAGACCACGGCAATGACCTTCGTTCATTGTCACTTTTTATTAATTTAATGGTCAAGGATTTCCAATATAACGGAAATGCAAACCAAACCATAGCCCACGCCGCTGGCCAGCTTTATGCCTACGGTGTTGTTCCGAAAGATAACGAATCAAATATTAATGAAATCGGGGCGGCCAACCCCGTAACCTTTAAAACAATGACGGCCACAACGACCATTTCAAGCAGCACCACGGTCGTTGACACTATGAACTTCGACCCCGACGGGGCGGGAATTTTAACTTCGCTGGCGAATGGTGTTTATTCTTATTATAGAATCTGGTTAGACGCTAACGGTGACACCATTCTGCAATATGGTCAAAGTGATTTTCCTACCTTATCTGAAGTCGTCATTGGTGAAGAAGTCGATAGGCCAGAATTCATAACTAACAATAACTTAATAAATGTCTATCAATATCAGGCAACGGTTTATTTTAAAGAAGGAACGACAGACTTAACAAGTGAAAGCGACGCTGCTTTAATCAATGGCGGTTTGTTCGGTGTTGGAAGTGCTGGCACGGGAAGTGCTGGAACCACGGGCGGCGACGTTTCAGGCCCCGCAAGTTCAGACGACGAAAACATTGTTATTTTTGACGGCCTATCAGGGAAAGTGATTAAAGACAGCGGTGTTGACATTGATGAACTTGGAAAGCTTATCACCCAGTGGATTGCCCTTACTGACTTCAATGAAGGTGACATTGTTTTTAAAGACGCCCTTGAAAACCGTGACCTTTACAGGGTCGTTAGTGATTTCACTTCTTCGGCCCTATTTGAAACTGATTTCATTAACGGTGATATAAGACTTGTTTCAGCACAAACGTTAGGGAACGGAACCATAGGGGGCGGCGACGTAACCATTGCCACGGCCACAACCGTTGACGTCACCACTGGTTCAGGAATTATAATTGATAACTATTCAACCCCATCATTAAGGGACGTGAAACCTATTCAATGGTCTGAAACCCTGGGGCTGGACATAACTTTAATTACGCCCGTTAATAATTTAATTTCTGTTTTGGTGAATGATTCGGGAATCGTATTCCTTCAAGGTGGGGCACCGAATTTCACCGATGCGAAGAACTTTATTATTTTAGATTTTATTATTGTGGGCAACACTGGCGAAATTGAATTTCTTCTTGAACACAGTTGGTTTGCAAAAGACACCAACAATCAACTTCAAGACACTGTTCGTGCCCTGGGAACTTTTAACATAAATGGAAATGTTTATTCGGCCTTTTCAATCACGGCCCTTCAAAGGTCAGCGGGACAAATTCACGGGTGGGGTGCAAACCCAGACAATCACAGACAATCAAATATAAAAGACCAGTCGGCCGAAGCCCCAGTTAGCATTGAATATGCTGACCGTTCAGAATTTGCGGGAACACAAACGACCATTGTTGACACTGTTAACTTCGACAACGGCAATGGTCTGGCGAATTTAGGATTAATTCAAACGAACCGATTCGGTTATTCAAGAATTTCCGAAGACGTTAATGGCCAAACTTATATTCAATATGGCCAACAAGCTAACATAGGAAGGGATTTAACCGAAGCAACCCTTGGCGTTTGTGCGGAACCCTTTATTATTAACCCGACACTTAACAGCCCCAACGTTGTTGTTGATAAGGCAATCATTGTTTATTTAGCGGGTGCCGATGTTAACGACGCTGAAAACTTCGTGTTCATTCCCGCCGATAGGTGGGGGACACTATGCCAGGGGTCTGGTGATTCGGCTTCCCAGGGTGGGGACGTGTTGGGGCCAGTGTCTTCAGTTGATAACTCAATTCCTGTTTTCGACGGTCTAACTGGAAAAATAATTAAAGACAATTCGACGATTGATGGGGGCTGGGCAATTGATAGTTTGGATAACTTACTTTTAACATATAATTGCCCTGGGGGTGCAACCTGTAACGGAAAAATCGGAAGGCTTGCGAATAATGACTTTTTCGGTATTCAAGGGCCTAGTCAATCGGGAGAGCAGTGGCAATTTCTTTTAGGAGACGACGGTCGGGTATTTTTGGCCTCAGAGGGGGTGGCCAACATTGAATTCAGGGTTAACGGTATATTCCCTTCCTCGTGGCTGATTGATGCCAGTGACAACAGCACTTTCAAATACAATAACCCTAACAACACAGATGGCAATGGTATTATAGGTGAGATTCAAGGTGTGACTAATCACTTTGCTTTTGGAAATGCTAACAGTGGAACATATGCTATCAGGCAATTTAATTTAGGTGGTACGGATATTAATTCGGCCGCAGATCAAAACATAACCTTTAAAGAGGATAATATTAACTATGCCACTTTAGATAAAGATCAATCAACATTCTATGATACGCAATTCAATAAGGATTCCACAGGACTTATCCCTAAATTAAAGGTCAAAAATGATACTGCTGAAGATATAGGAATTATAATTCAGAATACTCACCTTAATTCTGAAACTGACTATCCACTAATTTGGCAAGCAACTGGGGACAATCTCTCAGGTGGAATTCAGGTTGATAACGCCGGAACTCAAGACGCCGATCAATGGCATTTGCTTACTGGTAACGACATATTGCCTTCGTTGCTTACCAAAACTATCTCACTTGGAACGACCGATATAGGATTTAGGTCAAGTGGAACAGTTAGATGGTTACTTAATGGGGGCAACAATTCCAACTTTGAATATACCAACCCAAACACTTCCAACGGCAACGGGCAAATTGGAACTATCGAGGGCCATATAAATGATTTTTCATTTGGGAATAGTACATCTGGAACGTATGCATTAAGACATAGCAATACGGGCAAAACAGTAATTAATTCGGCCAGCGGGCAAACGATTCAATTTAGAATAGGAAATAATACTTCCCCAAGTATAATGACAATTGATGCTAGTGCTGAGGAATTTCAATTTTTCCCTAACGAATCAAATGGCAACGGCCTGGTGATAGGACACCAAGGGGGGAATATTTGGTATGGAATAAAAAATATTAAGTCAGGGGTAATGAATTCTAACTACGCCCTTATTCAAAATAATAGCGGTCATACTTTAATAAATGCTTCAAGCGGGCAGTCGTTAGGATTTAGAGTCAATAATTCCGAAGTCTTTAGAGTAGATACCACTCTTATTTTAGAGGATAAAAATGGCAATGGTTATATAGTCAACCAATCTAATACAAGAACTAGATTCCTTGGTGCTAAAGTCGCTTGCAGCTCTAACTCATGCACTAAAAGCTCAACGGCCGGAGACGGTGCGGCCTGGATTGAAAGTGTTACTAGGGTAAATACTGGGGAATATAACGTAAATATTGTTTCAGGTATCTATTCCAATGAGCCTATTTGCACCGTCGCTGCCATATCGGGCATTGATAGGTGGGCAAATATTAGATCGGCCTCAACTTCCAACCGATTTGTTTTTGTCGGTATATATGAAGATGGGACAGCGGTTAACAGAAAAGACGGTGATTTCACTATCATCTGTGTTGGGAAACCATAATGAAATATTTAATATTATTCTTATTTAGTTTTTCAGTTCATGCAGGGAATTTATATCCTGATAGGTGGGTGACTTTAACCGAAGCCCAGGCGTGGACGTGTCCCGCCAGTCTTGCACTAATTAAAACGGCCGACGATTGCCAAACCGCTGACCCTGGTCAATGTTTATTTGTCCCCGTGGCCCCATGCGGTTCTTTGGATTTAATCATTGATTCAAATATTGTTACGCCCGTAATAGGTGATTTCAAATTTGAAGTGGAACAAACAGATTTCTGGGACGACGTGAACACGGGAACAATTGCTTCAGTTGATTTTAGAAAAATACCACACACGATAGATTGGGGAACCAATGGCCAGGTTCTAACAACTAACGGCGTGGGTGAAGCTTCCTGGTCAGCGGCGGGTTCAGGCGACGTTTCAGGCCCCTTCTTTGCTTTCGATGAAAACATTGCCGTCTTTGACGGGGTTACTGGAAAAGTAATTAAAGATAGCGGCGTGAATATTTCAGCGATAGCGACCCCCTTCGAACCTGGGAATGAAACCTGGTTCGATTTAACAACACCAGGAACCGTTTCGAATGGGGGTGCAATTCCTTTCTTCGCCACGCCCTTCACACGGGAAAATATTAACCTGGGAAGTTCGGCCGATATTATTCTAAGGATAAGCGACACCGAAGGTGAAATTGTGAACACGGGTTTGCACAACATGACTATGGGGTTTAATTCAAATAAGAATGACACCTATGACTTGGAAATAAACGGGGTCTTGTGGGAAAGTTCCACGGGTTCAATGGTGGGGCGGTTTTCCCTATCGTACTTTTTCACGGCGGGTGATAGAATCATATTTTTAAGAACAACGGGCGGGGGTGTTGCAACCATAACCGACGTAACCTTTTCAATTGTGCGGGTGAAATAATGAAAAATCTTAGTTGTGCTATTCTTGTAATACTTTTAGGCCTTTGGATTGTCAGGGCCGAAAGTTCCGAACAAGAAATTAATAAATTAAAATATAAAGACGGCATTGAACTTGAACAAATAATTAATGATAGCACTGTAATTGTTGACGACGGCCTTGTTCACACTTCAATTGGTTATGCGTGGCAAATAAATATCGGTGGGGTTTGCACAAGTTGTGCGGGAACCATTAAGTTATTCGCTTCAATCGATTGTCAAAACTACGCTGAAATAGAAAACATAGACACCACAAACCTTGATAACAATTTGCCAGTTGACTGGGTGGGTGCGGGTCTTGTGGTTATTGATGTGGCCAACGCTTATTATAAATGTACACGTCTTGAGATAACCAACACCGCCGCTGAAGACACAACTTTTAAAGTCTTCCTGGCAAAAAAGGAAGGGTTTTAAAATGCAGTTTGAACGTGATTTAAGTATTCTATTAGACGATTCGGCGACCTTTAAAGAATTCAGCCGTGAACTTCAAGACTACCAGCGGGACGAAGCAACCTTTATTATTCCCGTGGCCGGGTTTCTTTATGTGGGCCTATATAAACCATTCGACGCCCTTTACTTTGAAGGGGTGACATTTAACGTAAACACGTCAGTTATGAAAGGGGAATTCTTTAATGGAACTGCTTTTGTTAGCTTGGATTTTTTTGTTGATAACAGTAATGGTTTTTCCCGAAGTGCTTTTTTTAATTGGAATAAATCCGACAACTGGGCTATTTCCGACGTTAATGGGGATAGTTTATTTTGGGTTCGGTTTTCTGTTAATGTGGCCACGTCTTCAATGACGACCAGGGCACTGAATATTTTATTTTCAGACGACACCCAACTTCTTGCAGAAAATTCAACTATCCTTGAAAGGTTCCTTCC
>Ga0114949_10002240_pt1 | contig 12018 bp, 14 predicted proteins | sample N074metaG_FD_83505 | JGI IMG/M metagenome (GOLD analysis project Ga0114949, IMG submission 83505) | Deep subsurface microbial communities from Kermadec Trench to uncover new lineages of life (NeLLi) - N074 metaG | ecosystem: Environmental > Aquatic > Marine > Ocean trench > Sediment | place... | reverse complement strand
CCACTAGCGGTGAGACGGGCACTTCTTGCCAGAGACAAGTGTTGTCGGTTCCCGGGGTGCACGCATGAGCGATGGCTTCACGCGCACCACGTGGAACATTGGGCAGACGGCGGTGAAACCATCCTGGCGAATTTGCTATTGCTCTGTTCAAGGCATCATCGACTACTTCACGAGGGCGGATTCGAGATAAAACCCGGTGCCGATAGCGAATGGCATTTCAGGAATGCGAGTGGCTTGAAGAATGCGCTGATTTAATATTTGTTTGGAGCGGCAGCGCAGAGCCTGCCCCTCTTGATCGGGTACCGCATGGGATGACTGTGCCGCGGCACGAAAGGCGGGGCGGCTTCTGTTATGCTGTAGGGCAGCTATCACCAGTCAATGAGAGGTAGAAAGACGTGGCACGGATTGCAAGTTCGCTGGAAAAGCTTGGTGTCGGGGGAGTCATTGTCGCCGCCCTTAGCTGCACAGCCTGCTTTCCTGCTCTGGGCGCGCTGGGCGCTACCCTTGGGCTTGGATTTCTCAGCCAATTTGAGGGGCTGGCAATCAATACACTGCTACCTGTTTTTGCTAGCGTCGCACTGGCGGTGAACGTTTATGGCTGGTATCAGCATCGTATTCATTGGCGCGGCCTGTTATCCGTAGTAGGCCCCATGGCGATATTGGCTACCCTTTACCCGCTGTGGCAGTACGGCTGGAGTACCTATTTATTCTACTGCGCATTGGCCTTGATGCTGGCGGTGTCAGTCGCAGATTTGAAATGGCCGGCAAAGACCTGGTGTCCGCTTCCGGAGGTGACCAGGTGAGTGAAATAGTCCCTGATTCGCAGATTACCTGCCCTACCTGTGGCCACCAAAAACTGGAGCTTATGCCAACAGATGCCTGCCAGTGGTTTTACGAGTGTGAAGGCTGCCACCAGATACTAAAACCAAAAAAGGGGGACTGCTGTGTAGTCTGTTCCTATGGCACAGTGATATGCCCCCCAATACAGGCTGGCAGTTCTTGTTGTGAATAGTGATCCGGCCGCTCCGGTTGCCAGGGGTCAGGCCCTGGGTTTCACCGCCGATTCTTTGAGCCATAGCTGACAAACTTAATGAGATACGCCGCTTACGGATCTAACTTGCATCCTTATCGTCTCCGCAGGCGCGTTCCATCGGCGTCATTAGTCGGCGTTGCCATGATTCCTGGCTGGGGGCTCAGGTTCCATAAAAAAAGTACCGATGGCTCTGGAAAATGCAACGTGATTGAGGCAGATGAAGCCGTCTTTTTTGCACTGTTCGATATTGCAGCCCATGAGAGAGAAAAACTGGACCGGGCGGAAGGTCTGGGATATGGCTATGAGGAGCGCGCTATCGAAATTCAGGGCTTCGGTAGATGCTTCTGCTATGTTGCGAGCCCCACTCATATCGATGAGGGCTTGGCACCTTATTCCTGGTACAAGGAATTGGTGGTCGCAGGCCTAGAGTATCACCGGGCGCCTCACCACTATTTGGAAGAGGTCAGATGCGTCGATCATAATATTGACGAAGACGAGGCCAGGCACAAGGAGAATATGGGTATTGCAGCGGCGGCAAGAAATGGCATCTAAGCCCCGTTAATTTGTTGGAAGTAGTTGATCAAGCGGTTCATAAACATTATTCGCTCACGACTCGCCGACGCGCAGTCGGTAGCCTGAAACCACTGGAGGCTCTCATGAACTTAGTCCAGGAATTCACCTTTAACGCCCGGCTAAATCCGCCACTGCCGATTGGTGAAGGTCCGATCGGCACGCGTATGTATTACGATGTGGCGGGTGGGGAGGTCACCGGTGACCGACTCAACGGAACTATACTCGGCGGCGGGGAATGGGCTCTGATTGGACCGGATGGTTTTCTCAGGGTCGATGTGCGAGCGCAGGTTGAAACCCACGACGGGGCTTTCCTATACATCCAGTACCTCGGCCTCCTCGAGGTCAACGAGGCAGTTCAGGATGCGCTCGCCAAGGGTACCGGCACCGACTATGGTGATCAGTACTTCTATACCAACCCCCGCATTGAGACCGGCGACGAGCGCTACGCATGGGTTAATACCACGTTCTTTATCGGTGAGGGCCACATCACTCCAAATCTCGGCGTAGAGTATCGAGTCTGGCGTCCGGCCTAGAATCCGCTATACCCCTCTCCTGGGTGAACTAAAAAAAGTTGGGATAGTCCTTCCAGTAGTACTGCAGGTCTTTGTTTTTCCAGCCCCGGTAAATGCTGTCCCAATCCAGCCCGTCGATTCGCCAGCCGTGATGCGGTTCCAGGTTGGTTGAGAACACCGGTGCGCCGTGGTCGCAAAAACGGGTGTCAACGCTGAGCCTGACGGCGTTCTCCGCCGTATTGGGCTCGGCCTTGTGGACGGTACAGGAGTGAAAGATCAGTACGTCACCCTGGTCGAAATCCGAGACATGCCATACGTTTTCTTCCGGGTAGATCTCGCATTGCACACCGCCAACCCCCTGGGTTGAGAACACCGGTCTTAGGCCGCGCTTGTGCGAGCCTACCAGCACTTTTACCCGCCCCATCTCCTCGGTGACATCGTGCAGGGCCACCCAGATACCCGCCATGGTGGGGCCGGCATTGTGGGAGTGGGCGTCCTGGTGGGGTGGGGTCTCACAGCCGATCTTGCCCGGTGTGGAAACCCGCGCCATCTTCATCGGATAGACGAATACCTCGGTGCCGGTAACGGTCTGCATCAGCGCCTGGATATGGTCGTTATGGAAAAAACGGTGAAAGGATTCCAGCGCCTGTATTTTGGGATAGACCTCATCCCAGGTCGGGTCGGTTTCGAAAAAGGGATCGCCCTTTAGCTGCGGAAGTCCGCTGCTGTTGTCCGCTGTTATGTAGGGGTGCAGGGCTTCCAATACATCGCCCAGCAATTCCTTGCATTGCCCGGCGGAGACGTAGTTCTTGATATACAGGTAGCCCAGCTCCCCGAAGCGCGCCTGCAGTGCGCACGGGTCTTCCTTAATACGGGATACCACATAATCCTGATTGGTGTTTGATGTCATTGTTCTACAGCCTGCAGATGTTGAATGATTGCCTCGGTAACTACAAGCGGGTGGTCTTCCATTAACCAGTGGCCGGCATCCAGTTCGATGAGCTCGTAGGGACCGACCATATAGTGTGCCTGGGCTTCGACGGCCCAGCGCCCCGCGGCGATATCATGCTTGCCCCAGATGAACAGGGTCGGGGTGGCAACCCTGGTGGCCAGTGCGCCGTCACTGTCGACACCACCCACCATGGCGCGGTACCAATTGAATGCTCCGCTCAGCGCGCCCGGTTCTGAAAATACCTGGAGGTACTCCGCCCTGGCGCTGTCAGGCATGTTAGACCAGACACCCTTGAGTATTGTGAAATCCTTGAAGCTGAACAGGGCTTCCGGCAGCCAGGGTGTGGCAAAGAGCATGATATAGCGGCTGCGTGAGCGCTGGTCGGGATCTGTGCGCAGGGCCTCGCTAAAAGCGGCGGGGTGGGCGATCGACAAAGCACTCCAGCTCAAAACCCGTTGCGGGTAAGTCATCACGGTACCCCAGCCCACGATCGCCCCCCAATCATGACCGACCAGATGAAACTGCTCGAGGCCGGCGGCATCGGCAACAGCAATCACATCGCCAATTAACTGCTCCACGGCGTAGTCGGAGATATCGCCGGGCCGCGCACCCGGACTGTAGCCGCGCTGGTCGAATGCCAGTACCCGGTAGCCAGCCTCTGTCAGTGGTTCGATCAATGGATCCCACATGGCCGAGGTGACAGGGAATCCGTGCAACAGGATTACGGCGGGCTTGTCCTCGCCCTCAGGTGTGTTAAAGCCTGCGACTCGCGCGCGAAATTCATAGTCCTTGGTGGCGATACGTACCAGGCCGGATTCAGAGTGTGGAGAAAATTCCGCCAGGGCCCCGGTCTTGCGGGTGTGGGTGTAGTCGGTATCCATCGACATTCTGGAGCCGATTTCCAGAACCAGTACAACGACTGTCACGGCAATGGCGGCGGCGATCAGCAGCCACTTCACGATGATTAGGAGCAACGGCAGATTCGTCACTGTTCTCTCAAGTACTCATCCGTGCTGAAGTTAAATTGGGTGCCGCAAACACTGACGCTCTGGTCCTGCATGGACAGGTTGAGGCGCTGCGCCGCTTTCTCTATGGCCGCCATGTCGGTGGCGCGCAGGTCCAGCGCCTGCAAACCGGTGCCGCGGCCATCCCGGTCCTCGACGAATCGTACTTCCCCCTCCCCGAATAGCAGCACCGGTATGCCGTTGCGCTGGGTGATCGGCCTGCCGTAGGCCAGCGACCACTGTTCTGCCACTTCCAGCGGGGCAGCGCACTGTATTTGAACGCCGGTAATTGCCGAGACATATCGGGCGACACGGCTCTCCCAGTCGGGGCCCGCCCAGTACCAGGCCTCGGGGGGTGTCATTTGATCCACGGATGTTATGGCGCCGGGAACATCCCGCGGGTGCATGTGGCATGCTTTCGCTTTGGGCGTATCCACTTCCCAGACTTTGCGGATACCGGCTGCCTGCAGGCGTGCCACTTCAGTGGCGAAATCGTCTACCTGTACGATCACCATGTAGCCGCCATCACCACCGCGGCGTTCCAGCAGGCGCCCGGCAGTGGTGCCCGCTTGTGTCGGTGAAACCACTTCGAGAAAGGTGGTGCCAATGCTCATCACGATATTTTCAAGACCGAACTCGCCGACGCCCTCATCCACAAAGGCATCATCGATTCCCAGTAATTCAAACAAGCTTTGTTTCACTGGGGCCAGGTCTTCCGCCACCAGCGCCACTTGTCGCAGTTTCATAGGTTGTCCTCTGGCCAGGCGGGGTCGATAACGTTGTCGAACCCGGTGAGACAAGGGTATCTTATAACGCTATTGGTCCAGCAATTCATTGGTAAAAAAACCAGGGGGAGTTCAAATGTCAGCCAAGATCATTGATACCGGGAGCGATCATCTTCTGGCCAGTGTGGATAAGGGGGTTGCGACCATCACCCTCAATCGCCCGGAGGTGCGAAACGCCCTGTCGGGGGAAATGCTGGGGGCCCTGGCGAAGGTGCTGGCGCAATGTGAAGTGGATGCGGCGGTGAAATGCGTGGTGCTGACTGGGGCCGGCAAGGGTTTTTGCGCCGGCGGCGATGTTAAAGGCATGGCCGCAGGGGGTGTTGTCAGCGACAAGACTACCGTGGATGAGGCCATCCACCGGCAACGCATGAGTCAGCGCGCGACCGCGGGCAAGTTGTTCAAGATGCCCAAGCCTACTATCGCCGTCTTGCCTGGTGCTGCCGCGGGCGCCGGACTCTCCCTGGCGCTGGCCTGTGATCTGCGCATTATGAGCAGCAACGCCATTATGACAACCGCCTTCGCCCGGGTCGGTTTTTCCGGGGACTATGGCGGAACGTATTTTATGACGCAGTTGCTGGGTGCCGCCAAAGCGCGTGAGCTGTATTTTCTGTCGGCGCGGGTGTCGGCGGATGAAGCCTTGTCTCTGGGTCTGACCAACTGGGTGGTAGAGCCCGATGAGTTGGCTGACAAGACCCTCGAAATTGCCAGCCGGCTGGCCTCAGGGCCGACGGTGGCCTACCGCTATATGAAGGAAAATCTCAATCGGGCCATGGCTGGCGACGTTGACGATTGCCTGGATCTCGAGGTGACGCATCATGTGCATGCCGCCTTTACCGAGGATCACCGGGAAGCGGCGCAGGCTTTTGTGGAGAAACGCGAACCTCAGTTCAAGGGTCGCTGATGCAGGCCTCAGTCGATGTGGTAGTCATTCATGGTGACCACCACTTTGCCGACCACTGTGCGGTTTTCGAGCATCTTCATCGCCTCGACGGCTTGTTCCAGCGGGAAACCGGCGCAGACATAGGGGTCAATCGCGCCGCTTTCCAGCAGCTGGTAGAGCGCCTGCATATTACGTTTGCCCAGTTCCGGGTCGCGTCGACCAATCTCCCCGGCGCGTACACCAATGACAGAAATATGCTTGATGAGAATGTGATTCACCTTGGCCAGGGGCCAGACCCCGCTGGTAAAACCGATGGTTAGCAGGCGTCCGTTCCAGTTTATACAGCGCATGGATTCGTCGAACACAGTGCCACCCACGGGATCGTAGATAACATCCGCTCCACGGCCGTCGGTCAGCGCTTTCACCTCTTCCCGAAAGCCACCCAGTGAGCCATCGGGTAGGGTGTAGTTGATCACCTGGTCGGCGCCGCGGGATTTCACCACCGCGAGTTTTTCGTCGCTGCCACCGGTGGCGATAACCGTTGCCCCCAGGTGTTTGCCCAGGTCCACCGCGGCCATACCAACGCCGCCGGTGGCGCCGTGGACGAGCAGTGTCTCTCCGGCCTGCAGGGTTCCGCGAATGGTGAGAGCAACAAAGGCCGTGAGGTAGGCCATCGCGTAGGAGGCGGCTTTTTCGTAGGCGATGTTACCGGGAATGAGGTTTACCGATGTGGCGGGGATATTCACGGCTTCGGCAAAGCCGCCATAGCGTGCCCCCGACACCACCCGGTCGCCGGGCTTGAAGGTGCTGACACTGTTGCCCACCGCGATCACGTCGCCGGCAAACTCGGCACCGGGGGCGAAGGGCAGGGGCGGCTTGAATTGATATTTGTCCTGAATCATCAGCAGGTCAGGAAAATTAACGGAACAGGCTTTTATGCGGATCTGAACCTCATCGTCCCCGGGCTCTGGCAGCTCCACTTCCGCTATCTCCAGGCAGTCGATGTCTTCACCGTGCTGCCGGCAGAGGGCGGTTCTTATCTTCACGAATTCGCCGTCAGCGCGATGTCCTTGATACGGGCCACCATGGCGCGCAGGCCATTGCCGCGGGTGGGGGAAAGGTGTGTCAACAGGTCCAGCTCTCCGAAATAGGCGTCGATATCAAAATCGAGTACCTGCTGCGGGGTCTTGTTGTTGTACGCCGCCAGCACAATGCCCAGCAAACCCTTGACGATGAAGGCATCGCTGTCGACGGATAATTCCAGCTTGCCATCTACCAGCGCAGTTTCAATCCACACCTGGCTCTGGCAGCCACGCACCAGGCGGTCTGCGGTATGGAACTCATCCGGCAGTGGCGGCAACTCCCTGCCCAGGTCGATGATGTATTTGTAGCGGTCATCCCAGGCATCGAAAAAACCCAGGGTATCGAGAATATCCTCACTGCCAATACTGTGGCCAAAGGGATTGTTGGCGGCGGTTTCTGACATGTCAGGCTCTGCCCGGCTCTGGGGTCGGAGGGCGGGGTCGGAGGGCGGGGTCGGAGGGTGCATGATCTTGGAAGGCTCTGGGGTCGGAGGGTGGCCTCAGAAGAACATGCCGGTTTCGAGTTGGGCTTCTTCCGACATCATTTCCCGGTGCCAGGGTGGGTCGAATATCAATTCAACATGTACCTCTTTGACGTTGGGTACCAGGGCCACGCGGTATTCCACATCGCCTACCAGCACCGGGCCCATGCCGCAGCCTGGCGCGGTGAGTGTCATCCGGATATCAACGCGGCCGCTGTCCTGGTCAATGGTCACGGTGTAGATCAGCCCCAGGTTGACCAGGTCGACGGGGATTTCCGGGTCGAATACGGTGTGCAGGGCTTCCCATACCTGGCCCTCGTGGATGCTGCCATCGGGGCAGGCCTCGAATTCGAAGCTGAGAGGCTCCAGCCCGAGGGCGTCGGCATCGGTGCCGTCCACGCGTACCATATTGCCATTGTAGGTCAGCGTATAGTTACCACCCAGCGACTGGGTCAGGGTAACGAATGTGTGGGCGGGGATGGTGACGGGATCACCCACGGGTACCAGCCGCGCCGGGCAGTCGCGGGTGGTGGTGAGTATGGTACGTTCCTGGGCGCTCATAGTTTGCGGGCTCTTTATTCAATACTAAAGCTTTCGCCACAGCCGCAGGCGGAAGTGACATTCGGGTTTTTGAACTTGAGGGTACGGTTGATGCCCTCGCGCACGTAGTCGAGTTCGGTGCCGCGCAGAAAGCCAATGGACTCTGCAGCGACATAGACGCTGACGCCGTTATCCAGTGCGATGGCCACATCGTCGGCCTCGCAGCTGTCGACCTCTTCCATCACGTACATATAACCGGTACAGCCGCTCTCCTTGACGCTGATGCGAACGCCGCTGACGCCCTTGCGCTCTACCTGGGCTTTCAGGTGCCGGGCGGCCTCCGCTGTTATCGAGAGTACGTCGGTGCTGACGTCAAATGTTTCTACAGTCATTCTAAAATCCTTATCCAAACAGGCTCTTGGCCTTGCGGATGCCGGCGAATAACGCATCGACATCCTCGTGTGTATTGTAAATCGAGTACGACGCCCGCGCCGTACCGGGTATTCCATAGTAATCCATCAGTGGTTGGGCACAGTGGTGCCCGGTACGCACGGCAATCCCCTGCTGGTCCAGCAGCATGCCGAGATCGGAGGGGTGGGTGCCCTCCAGCAGGAAACTGAAAATACCGACGGCGTGATCGGGATTACCGATGCGGCGCAGGCCTTCAATATCCCGGGCCAGTTCCAGGGTGTACTGCAACAGGCTGGTCTCGTGCTCGGCGGCAGCTTGCCGGTCAATCCCGTTGAGGTAATCGATCGCCGCTGCCAACCCGATCGCCCCGACTATATGTGGGGTTCCCGCTTCGAATTTAAAGGGCAGGGTGTTGAAGATAGTGCCGGCAAAGCTGACCGTCTCGATCATCTCGCCACCGCCGAGAAAGGGCGGCATGGCGTCGAGCAGGGCTTCTTTGCCCCACAGCACACCGATGCCGGTGGGCCCGAATAATTTGTGGCCGGAGAAGGTGTAGAAGTCGCAGTCCAGTGCCTGCACGTCCACCGGCCAGTGCGCCACGGCCTGGGCGCCATCGATTAACACCAGGGCGCCGACGGCGTGGGCCTTCTCAATAATCTCAGCGACCGGGTTTACCGTGCCGATAGCATTGGATACATGATTTACCGCGACCATCTTCACCCGCTCGTCGAGCAGTTCGTCCAGGGCCTCCAGGTCGATGTCGCCGCAATCCAGTACCGGGATAGGCACCAACTCGGCGCCGCGCTCAGCGCAGACCAACTGCCAGGGCACGATGACCGAATGATGTTCCAGGTAGGACACCAACACCTTGTCGCCAGCCTGCAGCTTAGATCGGCCCCAACTGTGGGCCACCAGATTAACGCCCTCGGTAACACCGCGAACCCAGATGACTTCTCGCGATGCCGGGCTGTTGAGAAAGCGGGCAGCGGTTTCACGGGCGGCTTCAAAAAAACCGGTGGCGCGATCACTGAGGGCGTGGGCGCCACGGTGTACATTGGCGTTGTCGTGACGGTAATAGTGACTGATCGCCTCAATAACCACCTCGGGCTTCTGCGTGGTTGCCGCGTTGTCCAGGTATACCAGGGGATGGCCGTTGACCTGCTGGTTGAGGATGGGGAAGTCCCGGCGTATCGCCGCCGCATCGAAGCTGGCCAGCTTGTTCGGTTCCACTGAGGCGTTCATAGCAAATGCCTGGTCAGGCTCGGGTCTCTTGCAAAGCGCCTGGCCAGCAGGGGCCTGAGAAAGTCTCGCAGCGCTTGCAGGTGGATCTTTTCAACCACTTCATTAATAAAGCCGTAGCTGAGCATTACCTCGGCCTCGTTGCGGGGTACACCCCGGGTGCGCAGGTAATGCAGTGACTCCGGGTCCAGCTGCGCCACGGTCGCACCGTGGGCACACTGCACGTCATCGGCGTAAATTTCCAGTTCCGGTTTGGTGCACACCTCGGCCTGGTCGCTGAGCAGCAGGTTCTTGTTACTCAGCTGAGCATTGGTTTTCTGTGCATCCCGATGAATATGAATGCGGCCGTTGAACACGGCGCTGGCCTGGTCGTCGATAATGCCTCGAAACACTTCATCAGACGTGCAATGAGGTACCGCGTGCTCAATGCAGGTGTGGTAGTCCACATGCTCCTTGCCGCGCAACAGGTAGATACCGTTCAACTCACAGTGTGCGCCTGGCCCCTGGTGGTCAACCACGATATCGATGCGCTTGAGTTCACTGCCCAGGGCAAGGTGGAAGCTGTTGAGTGTGCTGTCTTTCGACAGCCGTGCATGCACGCCGCCGATATGCATGGCGCCGGCTTGTTCCAGGTGCAGGCGGTGGTGGTATAAGTGCGCACCGTCGCCCAGCACCAACTCGGTAATGCCATTGGTGAAAGCGCTGCCGCTACCGGTGCTGCCAAATTGCTCCACCAGCCTGGCGCTGCTATTGGTACCCATCACAACCAGCAGGCGTTGACTCACGGTAAAAGCGGTTTGCCGCGCGCTGGTCAGCCAGACCAGGTGAATCGGCTCTTCGACCCGGGCATTGGCATCGACCTGCATGAAGATGCCGTCGGCCAATGCCGCATCACTGAAATTGGCGAACATATGCTTCGAGGCATCCACCACAGTGCCCAGGTGTTCTGTAATATCCTGCGCCTGCGAGGCGTCGGCATCCGCAAAGCGGATCAGTTTGATCCCATCGGGCAAGTCCATGCGCGACAGGTCTTCGCGCAGGTAACCATCAACGAATACCAGCTTGCAAGCACCCAACTCGGGGTAATCAGAACCCAGTTCCGCCGGGGTGGCAGTACTCGGTTCGGCGACGGAAAAATCCTGCTTGAGGGCGTGCAGGCTGGTGTACTTCCAGGCCTCGGTCTTGCGTGTGGGAAAAACGCAATCAGCCCAGGCAGCGCGCCCCCCGGCCTGTCGCTCCCGTAACCAGTCGGGTGCGGCAGCGCTGGCTGCGTCGAGTATGGGTGCCATCAAATCTGTCATCAGGCGACCTCGGTCTCGAGCCAGGTATAACCCCGATCTTCCAGCTCCAGGGCCAGGGACTTGTCGCCGGATTTTACAATGCGGCCAGCGGCCAGCACGTGCACATAATCGGGTTCAATATAATCGAGTAAACGCTGGTAATGGGTGATCAGTACGAAACTGCGGTCGGCGCTGCGCAGGGAGTTGACGCCATCGGCCACCACCTGCAAGGCATCGATGTCGAGACCGGAGTCGGTTTCGTCCAGGATGGCAAGCCTCGGTTCCAGCATCAACATTTGCAGTAGTTCATTGCGCTTTTTCTCGCCACCGGAGAAACCTTCATTGACGCCGCGCTTGAGAAAGCTCGGGTCCAGGTCCACCGCCTTGCAGAGTTCACGTGCATGCTTCATAAAGCTCACGGTATCCAGCGCGGGTTCGCCGCGGTGTTCGCGGGTCGCGTCCACCGAGGCCTTGAGAAATTCCATATTGCTGACCCCGGGGATCTCCACCGGGTACTGGAAGGCGAGGAACAGGCCCAGGTGGGCGCGCTCTTCGGTGTCCAGTTCAAAAATATTCCGACCCATAAATTCCACCGTGCCGGCGGTGACGGTATAGTCGGGGCGACCTGCCAGTACGTGGCCGAGGGTGCTTTTACCGGAACCGTTGGGACCCATAATGGCGTGTACCTCACCGGCTTTTACTTCCAGGCTCAAACCCTTGAGGATGTCCTGGTCGTGAACCTGGACGTGGAGGTTGTCAATCTTTAACATCTGTAGCTTGCTCCGTTGTGCGTCGCCTACCGACGCTCGATCATATCTACCCGACTGAACCTTCCAGGCTCACTTCCAGTAATTTGCCCGCTTCCACAGCGAACTCCATGGGTAATTCCTTGAACACCTCTTTGCAGAAGCCATTGACGATCATGGACACCGCCTTCTCCGCATTCAGACCCCGCTGCTGGCAGAGGTAGAGCTGGTCATCGCTGACCTTGGACGTCGTGGCCTCGTGCTCTATCACCGCCGAGGGGCTGCGGCTTTCAATATAGGGGAAGGTGTGGGCGGCACACTTGTCGCCAATCAGCAGGGAATCACACTGGGTGTAATTGCGCGCGCCGGTGGCCCTCGGGCTCATGCGCACCAGGCCGCGATAGGCATTGCTGCTATTGCCCGCTGATATGCCCTTGGAAATAATCGTCGACCGGGTGTTCTTGCCCAGGTGTATCATCTTGGTGCCGGTGTCTGCCTG
>Ga0114949_10002237_pt1 | contig 12024 bp, 8 predicted proteins | sample N074metaG_FD_83505 | JGI IMG/M metagenome (GOLD analysis project Ga0114949, IMG submission 83505) | Deep subsurface microbial communities from Kermadec Trench to uncover new lineages of life (NeLLi) - N074 metaG | ecosystem: Environmental > Aquatic > Marine > Ocean trench > Sediment | place... | reverse complement strand
TTAAATTTAAGAAGTTACCGCTCAGTTTATAGTCCAGGAGGTCTAAAAAATGTAGTAAAAATATTGGCAAGAGTCAAGGATTGGCCACAAAAAAAACCAGCGTGGATCAGACGCTGGTTTTTTTGAATATTGCAAATTCAGGCTAATTTTTAAGTCACAATTTCGTGATATCGTTAAAAATTATAAAAATCATCAACGCCAGTAAAAAAGCCATACCGACTTTCTGAATAACCAATGTTGCCTTGACCGGAAGCGGCTTGCGGCGGATACCCTCTATTAATAAAAGCACCAGGTGCCCGCCATCTAAAACGGGGAAAGGGAACATGTTGATGATTCCCAAATTGATACTGAGCAGAGCGGTAAAGAATAGTAAAGACTGAAAGCCCAATTTTGCACTCTCACCAGCCATTTTTGCGATCGCGATAGGGCCACCAACCGCGTCTCTAAAGGACTGCTCGCCGGTGAAAATTACTTTCAAAGAATACAAAATAAGCTTAATAAAATTATAAGTATTAGACAATCCAGCCGCAAAAGAATCGACAAAACCAGCGTCCTCATAAATTACGTGATTGCCGACGCGAACCCCGATCAGGCCGATATTCTCCTCTTCTTGAAGCTCTGGTGTAATTCTGGACGAAAAAGGTTCACTATCCCTTTTCCACTCAATTGGCAGCTCGACACCAGGATTCGCATTGACAGTTTTAATCAAATCTTGCGAGGTCATCACAAGCTGATCATTAATTGAGACAATTACATCGCCGGATTTTAAGCCAATTGTCTCGGCCGGTTTGTTTTCCAAGACTTCACTTACAAGTGCTCCCTGCGGTTCGCCCGGGATGCCAACTGCAAAGGCAATCAATGCAAGAATAATGACGGCGGTTACGATATTCATAATCGAACCCGCCGAAATGACAATCAGCCGCTGCCAGACCGGCTTGGATGCAAATTCCCAGGGCTCGCCAGTTATAGTGCCGTCCAGGCTTTCATCGATCATGCCGGCCATTTTAACATAACCGCCCAGGGGCAGCAAGGAAATACAATAATCTGTATCGCCGATTTTTTTACCGAACATTCGTGGCGGAAATCCTAAAGAGAATCTTTCAACTTTTATACCCACCATTTTGGCAGTAACAAAGTGCCCTAATTCATGTACGAATATCAAAACACCTAAAACAAAAGCAAAAGCTAATATTGTTGTCATCAAAACCCTCTGACTGCTCAGTTAAGTTCGTTTAATACATAATCTCTGGTTAATTTATCGTATTGGAGCAAGTCTTCAACTTTGTCGCAATTGTTAAACTTGCAATTTGTTAAAGCTTTCTCTACTATTTGTGGAATTTCCTCAAAACCAATTTTTCGCGTCAAAAATAAATTGACTGCTACTTCATTTGCGGCATTCAAAACTGCGGGAGCCGCGCCACCGGTTTCCAGAGCCTGGTAAGAAAGTTTCAAGCAGCGAAACTTCTCAAAATTCGGCTGCTCAAAAGTAAGCTCTTTAAGCGTCAGAAAATCCAACCGCGGAAAGTCAGCCGATAGCCGTTTGGGATACGTTAAAGCATATTGAATCGGGATACGCATGTCCGGTACCCCAAGTTGCGCTTTTATTGAACCATCGGCAAACTCAACCATACTATGAATTATCGACTGCGGGTGTATCACAACTTGAATTTCCGCAGGTTTTAAATTAAATAACCAATGCGCTTCAATGACCTCCAGGCCTTTGTTCATCAAAGTCGCCGAATCGATGGTTACCTTCTGGCCCATGTCCCAATTCGGGTGGTTTAGCGCCTGCTCAACGGTTACATTCGAAAAATCATCGCTTGAAAATTCACGAAACGGCCCGCCCGATGCGGTTAAATAAACGCATTTTATTTTTTCACTATCTTCGCCGGCAATGCATTGTAGAAGTGCGCTGTGTTCGCTGTCAATGGGAATAATTTCGGCGCCTTCTTGCCGCGCTTTCTCCATGACAAAACGTCCGCCAATGACCAGCGTTTCCTTGTTTGCCAAAGCGATGCGAACATTTTTTCTAATCGCATTTAAAGTCGGTTGGAGACCGACAGCACCCACCAGCGCATTGACAAGAATATCCACATCTTCTTTGCGGCTGACTTCAAGAATTCCTTCAAAGCCGGTGTAAACTTCCACACCAATTTTTTTAAAGCGCGGCAAATATTCAGCTACTTTATCGTTTTCAAAAATTGCCACCGCATTAGGACGAAACTTTTCAGCCTGCTCAAATAAAAGCTGAATATTCTTATAGTTTGTCAGGTAGTTGACTTGAAACTCACCTTGTTGGGATTCTATAACGTTTAAACAATTTGTTCCAATGGAACCTGTAGACCCCAGAATACTAATTCGTTTCATGCTTAGCGAATGCTGATGTCAGCGCCAAGGTCGTAGCTGTTATATTCCCCGAAATTCGCTCCAGCATTGACGGTGATGAACGGCAGAACCCTGACTGCGACGCCAACATTATATAAAAAGCCGGTCTCGTCGAATTTCTGCCCCCCTATGTCTGGGATGGTATCATTAACTTTGGCCTCGCTGTAATCAATTCCACCGCCGACATAAACCCCAAAAATGGCGAAGGAATGGCTGGCAATTAGTTTTACACTTACGCCGCGAACAGTACCAAAATCAAAATCACTCGGCAAAGTCACAATGTGAGCGCTGGCTTGTAGAGCAAGCTTAGGTACTGCAGGCAGCTGAATCAGTCCGTATTTGACGCCCACACTAAACAAACTTCCCGTACCTGTTGCCGCTGTACCTGGAGTCGGTATACTCAGGTTACCGGACAAATCGAAAAGAAGGAGCATTCGTCCGGTAAGCTCGAGATTACCGCCGATGCCGAGATTCGCGTGCACATAGCCTAATGTTATTTGGTCGGTATCTATTACAGGCAAAACTTTGAATTCATCCGGGACGGTGACAATTGCGCCGTTAACACCAAGACATAGGCCCAGAGGTCCGTGGACATCTGCGCTGTGATAAAGTCCGGCGCCCATCGCCGAACCGAAAAATTTCACTGCTGCAGATATGGTTTCTTCCAGGCTCTGGCTTTGCGCTTGAGACAAAGGCATCATAAGAAATGTGAACAGCAACAACACGGCTACCAAACGTAAGTTTCGCATAGAGGCTCCCTCCTGGTTTGAGAATACTGTGGTTTAAGTTGGTTTATCAATTGGGTTTCCTTCGTGGTCAGGGGTGCTGTTTGTAAGTCAATTTTAAAAAAATCTTCAAACCCAGATTTCAATGCAGACACAACTTCATTATAAGTTACTTCCCGGTTCAAAATAGTTTGAAGGCAAATGGTTTTCTCATCCAGAAGCTGTTTCAAGTTTCCAGAAGTCTCATCCGTAGTTTGTATCAAATAATCAAACAAATTCAAATGCTCATTTCCCAAAAGGATAGACCCATGTTGGAGCAGGGCCTTCTCAAGTCTTCGCTGGGCACTGCCCACAAGTTTCTTCGAGCGATAATGAATCTCATATTTTGCAGACGATGCAAAGCAGGCAAATTTTTGATTGTATGTTTTAAATTCTCCGCCAATATTGTCATTTCGTTCCAGGACTAAGTTGGCGCCCAGTCTATTCAGACCATTGACCAGTGCTGAACTTATTAAATTATAAATATCCAGCGTACTTTGCGAATGCAGATCGGACTCTATAGGAATAATAACCGCATAGGTCACTTCCTGAGCATGAAAAATAGCCCGACCGCCGGTAGGACGGCGAACAACATCTATATTTTCACTAGAACACTTATCTAAATCTACTTCGGCTAACTCTTGATGATGACCGATTGAAATTGCAAAAGGGTGCCAGGAATAAATTCTCAAAATTGGCGGGCCAGATTTAGACAACCGGGCTAAAGTCTCGTCTGCTGCCATGTTAAAGGCGCCGTCCTGTGCGCCGGAAATGATGAAACGCCAGATCCCGGTGTCTTCAAGCGCACATTCTTTCATTTCTTATCCACAACCGCTGCCGTCAACTCCGCCTGGCAGACCACCTTGTCTTCCACGAGTGCGAGGCCTTTCATCTTGCAGATATTCTGCCTTAGTTTCAAGAATTTCACTTCAAATCGCAGTTGGTCGCCCGGCACCACCGGCTTTCTAAATTTCACCTTGTTAATTCCGGTGAAGTAGAGCAATTTTCCTGATGGATCATTTTTGGTATTCAGAAGTAAAAAGCCGCCGGTTTGGGCCATCGCTTCCAAAATAAGGACACCGGGCATGATCGGGTTCCCCGGAAAATGCCCCTGGAAAAAGGGCTCATTTATGGTGACATTCTTAATGCCGACCACACGTTGCATTGGCACAAGATCGACAATTCTATCTATCAATAGAAAAGGGTAGCGGTGGGGCAGAACTTTCTGAATTTCCAAAGTGTCAAGCACAATGTTTTCAGTTTGAAGGGTGTCACTGCTTTCCTGTTCCATCCTCGCTCTCCATAAATGGTCCCAAATCTTTGCAAGAGAATTGAATTCGATTCTCTTAAAATAATTAAGGTGCTATTCAAAGTCAATGAAATAGCACCTAGTAATCTTATCTATCTGTTGAGGGGTGTCGAACTTATTTACTGTCTGTCGTGCTTGCAGCCAGCTCTTTGTTCAATTCCGCTAGAAGTTTTTCAGTCAGGTCCGGTTGATCATCGGATGCATAAAGGATGTTTCCTGCTACAACATCAAAAATGTACTGATAACCTTCCGCTTCGCCAATTTTCTTTATGGCCGTATTAATTTTCTCATACACAGGCTGCAGCAGTTCGACTTCCTTTTTGACTCCCTCTCCTTGTTGACCCCACTTGGTTTGCAGGAACAATTGATACTTCTGCCCGAGAGTTTGAATCTCTTGTACTTTTTCCTGCCTTCTTTGGTCACTCAATAACAAACTTTGAGACTCCAACTCCTCTTGCAATTTCTGAATTTCCCTCTGCATATTTCTCGCTTCGCTTTCCCATTGGGTATTCAATTCAGCCAATTGTTTTTTTACGTCCAAAGCGTCTTTGAATTTCTCCAATACCTGTTGAGAATTAACATAGCCTAGCTTCAACTGGGCAAACGCCGGGCTAAAACCCAATCCTAAAATAAGCGTAATCATTAAAAAATAAATTTTAGATTTCACCATTACCTCCCTAAAATAAAAAAATAAACTTTTATTATGACTCTTGTAAATATGCTCACTCATTGTCTAAAAATAACATCTTTAGACTAACAATCAAAACCTAGCCCGAGGGCAGAGCCCCGGCAAATTCTTTGATTAAAATTAAAAACTTCTACCGAAAACAAAGTGAGGTTTCCATTCGCCAAATTTTCGACCCGTTTTCCGATTATTTTCATCCAGCACATCATTATCAAACCCGTAGGCATAATCAAATCCGATGACACCAAGCATTGGCATAAAAATTCGAATACCGACACCAACCGAACGGCGTAAATCATATATATCTGTTTTACTTAAAGACTCCCAGGTATTGCCCGCCTCGGCGAAAGCCAAACCAAAGATGGTTGGGTTTGGCGCGATTGGGAACCGAATTTCCGTGCTATATTTAAACATCAGCTTTCCACCAGCCTGGGTGGCAACCCCTGATAAAGGATCGTCATAACCGCGCAGGGGAATGGAACGGGATAACCCCTCGCCGCCCATAAAAAACAATTCAAGAAAAGGAATATTCTCGAAGTCATCTCCAAAGCCCTCAATATACCCGGCGTGAATATTGTTGAACAAAACCAAGTTCCAAATCAACGGCGAGAACCATTCGTTTTGCATGACGTGTTTATGAAAGCTGACATTACCGCCTAACGGCCCGCCGGTGAATTCTGTCGAAATTGAAAATTTCGAGCCGCTAGTTGGAAATTCAGGTCGGTCCAAACTATTTCTGCTGATGATCTGAGTGATTCCGCTTGTTGTAAGCGGCCAATTTTGCAGGGCTAATCTTGGATTAAACCGCAGAACCTGCGGATTGAAATCAAAGAGATCGGTCTTGTCGACTCGATAGATCCAGTCGGTGCGAAAAAAGTTGTCCGGCCAGCGCAATCTGCGGCCCAAACGAACGCTGGCTCCCTGGCTTCGCTGATTATAGCCGGTATATCTATCGTCACGCTTCGTGTCGTAAAAACTGAGACCGACCAATGTAGGGGTGTCGAGAAACCAGGGCTCGGTAAAGCTTAACGCAAACGACCTGAACGCTCGGCCAAAGTTCCAATCGAAACTAAGGATCTGACCGTTGCCAAAAAAGTTGTTCATTGTAACGCCGATACTGCCGATCAGTTTATCTCTTTCGCTAAATCCGGCAGACATGTTAGCGGTGTCGGTCGATTTTTCTTCCACCTCAATTGAAATGTCCACATATTCATCACTAATAGGCTCCACATCCGGACGGACGTCGGCAAAATAATTTAACACGAAAATATCCCGCTGGCTTCGAACGAGTGCTTGGCGGCTGAAAACATCCCCCGGAAGAATTCTGAGCTCTCTGCGAATCACCTTTTCCTTGGTCTTGGTGTTTCCCGAGATATGAATTTTGTTAATTTTGACCGCATTGCCTTCAGTGATTCTAAAATGGACATTAACCGTGTCCTTCCCTACCGGTTTTTCCTGCGGCTCTATCCTTGCAAAAATATATCCGGTATCGTAGTAGAGGTTGCCGACTTTTTCAAAAACGGCTTTGTCCAGTTTTTCTTTGTTGTAGACATCGCCCTTTTCAAAATCTAAAAGTTGTTGTAACTGCTCAACTGCAAAAAGTTCGTTGCCTTCCCAGGTTATATCGCCAAAATAATAACGCTGCCCTTCTTCAACCCAGATATCGATATACATGGCCTTCTTTAAGGGGCCATAGTAAATTGAGTCTTTAACAGTTTCTGCGTCGCGAAAACCCTCTTTATTATAGAAACTGATTAAATGTTTTAAATCCTCTTGGTACTTGTCACGATCAAAATCGCCGCCACCAAAAAACCAAAAACCGTTTTCCTTGGTTTCTTTAAATGCTTTCCTGAGTTTTTTATTTGTGAAAGCGGTATTGCCGTGAAAATTAATGCCCTCTATTTGGACTTTATTCCCTTCGTTTATTTTAAGCCGGAGGATCACTCTTTCGTTCTCCCCTTCTCTTACTTTTGGTTCAATTTCAGCCAGTAAATATCCCTTTTCCTCATATAATTTTTTAATTTTTTTGGCAGCTTTTCTGCTTTCCTGGGGGCCGACAACCTGTCCTTTATAAAAGCTAAGTTCCTTTTCGATATCCTTCTTCTTGATTTTCTTGTTCCCCTCCAACTCGATCTTTTCCAGGCGCGGGTATTCTTCAACTTTCAAAACCAGGAAGACGGAACCGTCAACCTCTTTTTCCAAAATGACCTGGATGTCCGAAAACATTTTCAGAGCCCAAAGCTGCTTGATGGCTTTCTGAATATCCTCTCCGCTGACCAGGGCGTTTTCAGTCAGCCCCGAATTCAATTTTATAAAATTGGCATCTGCGGACTTATTGCCTTCAACTCTGACTGCTGCCAGTTTAACAGTTTCCCTGGCGCCTACCTGCCCAAAAGATATTTGTCCGGAGAGAGCAATCAGGATCACACTTGTGAAAAACATCAAACTTTTAAACTTCAAATTGAACATCACACAACTCCATGTATACTACTTTTTCAAATTTAAATAACGCCAAACCTTCTACCAAAAAGCAGGGAAGAAAGTTCATTTTGAGTAGAAACCTGAGTCGCCAACTTCTTTAAACCATCTACCTAAAAAGGGAAGGAATGTCTTAACCAAAGTTTCTTGTCATCTTTGTTAAGTTCTAACAAAGTATTATAATCGTATTCCATTTGCAGCAGCCAACGAGGGTTCAAACGGTACTCAAGTCCGAAAATATGCTGCAGTCCAACCCCTTTATCCTGAAATTGATAATCGATCCCTGATTTTAGTTCTCCGGAGTAAAGCAGGTAGATATCTTCCGTCAGATATTTCCCAAGAATCAAGCGGCTGCTCTTGAGAAAAGCGAGTGAAGATCGCAACTGCTCATTACTAAAGTTCGAGTCGAGAAAGTTCTGGGTGAAGGCATAACTAAACCGCACCACATCAAGGCCCAGGCTGCGCTCGAGCTGCCTTTCGACTGGACGCATAAGCGGCCTGAAAATAAAACTGTCTGTGCTATGGCCGACTGCTTTTCTGGCCTTTTCATCTATCGTTGTCGATGTGTATCCTAAGCTGGCTATAACGTCGCCCCGGGTCTCTTCCCAGCGGGGATGTTCTGAACTGAGTTTAATATTAATCCGATCCCAGCGGCCTTTTACAACGTCTCGATTTAAGTCATCTCTGGTAACAAGAGTTAAATAGACATCAGACGGCACATTTAGAGAATCACGAATTACCGTCCAGGCTTTGCCGTAAACATTTGGGTAAAGGGACCCGGGGTTGAATTCCGCACCGAACTTCTCAACCCGAAAGTTAGAATCCCAATATTCAAAGTCACCGCGGGTGGATTCGATTTTGCCGCTAATTCCGAATGTTGAGTCTTTGAGAATTCCCGTAAACCTGAGCGTATCTTCTTTGTCAATTTCCATGTTTACGTAAACGCCTGCCGGGAATTGCGCTACATAACGGGTATCCGTTTCGGAAACCGCCTCTACATCCCAATCTATGTTATCGATAATATTCAGCACGACCGGATTCCCTTCACCGCTTTCATCAAATGGGAACGTCACATTTGCGTTGCGGATTTTCACTCTTCCCCGAACCCTTGGCCGCAGCCAGGGTCCGGCGGCAAAAAAAACAGGGGCAGGTTCCTTGCCAAAAAGTGAGTACCAACCTAACTCACCTCTTTCCATCAGGCCGGGGATATTTAACTGCAGACCCTTCGGCGAGGTTTGGAAAATAAGAGCCCCGAGGTTTAGATCATTACCCCCGATCCTTAACGACTCCAGATCTGCACCTAATCGGGCCAGGTTATTTGTATTTGAAATAGAAAACGGCTCACCCTGAATCGTGCCGCTAAGTTTTCTGATATCGAGAAAGTAATCATCCGCTAAAATGCTAAAGCTGCCTTCCAAGTTATCGATTTTGTTTGCAACCGAACCTAGCCTTAAGGTGCCGTGCTCAAACTGAAGTTGGGTTCCGGTAAAGTCCGGATTTTTATAACTCCCAGTGAAGCTCAAAGCCAAATGTCCTTGACTTTCGGAGTCTTCAAAAATTTCTGCAACATCGGGAAGCAAAGCAAGGAAATTACCATCGCCTGCCACTTGTATATTAAGAGATGAGTTGTCACTCAAAGGCAGGTGGGCGGTGCCATTGAGAATAAATTCATCTTGCTTTTCAATTGTGGCATTCCCAAAATGGAAAGCTCCGCCCGAAAAGTAAGAATTCGTACCGTTTTCGTCACTCAATTCGAAATTAATTTTATCAAATGTCAGCATGAGTATCTTTGCATCGTGGACGGCAATATTTCCATAGAGAGGAATTTTCGGATATTTCCCTTTAAAAGAAACCTGGAAAATGCTGTTGCCCTGTACAATATCCTCTTGACGGGTAAATAATCCAATAATATCCTCGATGCGAACATTGGAGCCGGTCACGCTTCCAATGACTTCTTTAGACTTTAAATCATAACTACCGACGGTTCTCACAAAAAGGGATTCGGAATTTTCAAATGAAAGGGTGCTGACATCTATTCTTTCGGGCGTCGCCTTGAAAGCCAACTCCCCCTTGATGGGCCCAAAGTTGCCCACAAACCCATCCAGCAGCCAGAGGTTACCGGAATATTCCGGAGAATCACCAGAGCCGCTAAAGGTGATCTGCCCATGAACATTTCCGTCAAACTTTGGATCTTGGTTGCCTAAAAGTAAAAGAAATGTGGAAAGTTTAAATCCGGTAAGTGTGAACCTGGCATCCCAGGGCGCCTTCGATTTTGCAGTATCAAATTCGCCACTCAGCCAATTACCAATTTCAAGTTGAGTCAGCCTGAAATGGCCTGCGCTTAAATCCGCTGCAAATTCTCCGGTCATACTTTGACTTGCATTTGGAAGCAAGACGATGTTTCCGGACACTTTATCTCCGGGCTTGGAGAAAGCATTTATCTGAAAAAGTTTTTCATAATTTCCACGACTATAACCTTTAATGACGGAATTAAAAGAGTCAGCAGTACCCTCTAAATCGAGGCGCAGATCGTAGCGATTTCTAATAAAATCCAATCTCGGATCATTAATAAAGACGAAAAGTTTCTCGACATTGGTCGCTTCAATCGTAAAATTTGGTTTACTGAAAACGCTGTCCACGTTTGCATTTAGGTGAAACTCCTCGTCAGATGAGGATGCGCTCACGAAACCGCTTCCTTGTCGATATCGAAAAAACCCATTGAAAGAAAGCGACTCTTTTGACTCTTTCGTGAAACCTAAATTGAAATTTCCTCTAGTTACCGGGTGTTTAAGCGGTCCAAAAATTTTAACTTCAGCGCTGCCGATACCATGGTCGGCAGACACAAGCCCGAAATTGTACAGTTCTTTTGAAAGGTTACCGTAGACATCGAGTTCAAAATCTATTAACATTTCAGGAGAGATAAAATCAATATTGCCTTTGCCATTTATCTTACCTTCGCCCAGGCTTGCGCTGATTTTTGGAAACTCCAAAGACAAGTCTTTGAAGGTAAATTCAACATCGATATTTTTTAGAGCCTTAACATAAAAGCCGAGTGAATCCGATTTCAGGGTCCCCTGAATGACAAGGTTGGCGGCGTGGCCGGTTATTGAAAAATCTAATTGCGTAAGTCCGGTAAAAGGTAATTTCTTTTCCGGGAGGAATTGAGTAAAAAACTTATCGACGTCCAAATGCCGGGAACTGATACGCAGATCAAATTCAGGATTCAAAAGATTTCTGAATCCCCCTTCTAACTTGACCGGTGACCCATTGATCATTTGCGAGGCTTTTTTAATTTCCAAATTCCAATTCTTGATCTCGGCGTCCACATAAATTTCATCTAAAAATATGAGGTTCTCCGATTTCAACATTGCCTGACCGTCTCTCAACTCAATTGACCCCTCGATATTAAAACCGCGCGGCGATTCCTTTCTTTCAGTAATAGTTAAATTTCCATTCACCACCCCAGAAAGAATTTCGAAATAATGAGGAAGAAAAAAGAGGATTTCGTTACCGATTTTGTACTCGCGCAACTCCAGGTTGATCGACTCAATTCCACCACGCTCCAAATCAACCTGGCCATACATGATCATATTTATCTCATCGGTTTCGTATATATGGCCCGCCATTCTTAACCAGGCTTGGTCATGGGCATCTATGGAAACCCAGCCATTTATATTTTTAGCAAATGAAATTTTTTCGGATGAATAGGTATCCAAAAAATTAATTTCACCTTCAGAGACAGTGATTTTCTTAATAAAGTCTGTCTCTCTAAGAATCGATCTGTAAGCCTCTTCTGCCTCAGTTGAAATTTCCAAAGAAAGGCTAACATCGGACTCAACATTTTTTTGAGAACTATATGTCAGGGTTAAACTGGGACGATAAATAGTTATCTCTTCTGCTGATTTTTCCGGTGTTATAGTGCCTCGTAAAAGACTTGAAAAACTGTAACCAAATCGAAGCTCCTCGATGGAAAGCCGGTAACGGGGATCTCTAAATACAAGTTCTACCTTCTCTAAGTTGATGGTACCGAAACCGAAGCTTAACTCCCCAATACTGCATTCAGTCCCAACCATCGAACGCATTTTGCCGACCAGGATATTCTTGAACCGGCCGTTTAAATCAAAAAAGTCCCAGCCATTAAAAAGAATGACCAGAACAAATAAGATTACCAGTGTAAGGGTTACCAGCGTTTTCTTAAACATCGTCTATAAATTAGTACTTACGATTGCACGAGTGATTTTTTTGACTGAATTTGTTCACTCACTTTACCAAATCTACGCTCGCGATTCTGATAATTCTCGATCGCCTCAAAAAACTCGTGCCGCCGAAAATCAGGCCAAAGCACATCGGTTACATAAATCTCAGTATAAGCCAGCTGCCAAAGCAAGAAATTACTTATTCTT
>Ga0114949_10002236_pt1 | contig 12024 bp, 10 predicted proteins | sample N074metaG_FD_83505 | JGI IMG/M metagenome (GOLD analysis project Ga0114949, IMG submission 83505) | Deep subsurface microbial communities from Kermadec Trench to uncover new lineages of life (NeLLi) - N074 metaG | ecosystem: Environmental > Aquatic > Marine > Ocean trench > Sediment | place... | reverse complement strand
TCGCCGCCGGCTCCTGGTTCGCCGGCCCCGTGGCGGTATTGGTGCTGCTGATCCTGGCCGGCACCTGGGCGATCCGCCCGCGCCAGGCCCCGTAAGGTCGGAATGCTCCTCTAGCGGCGCTTGGACAGCCGCTTGTCGATGGCGCTGATGTAGCGGCGGTCCCGGGCGTCGAATTCGCGCTCGGCGATATCGGTCTTGTAGCCCTTCAACTCCTCCCGCAGATCGGCCGAGATGTTGGACTTGGCCAGCAGCTTTTCGATCAGCGCCAGGGATTCCACGTCCTTTGCGCGCGCCGGTTTGGCGTCTTCGTCTTCCGGATCCGGGGATTCGTCTTTGTCTTCCGGATCCGGGGATTCGTCGTCCTCGCCGGTGCCTTCGTCGCCGGTGTCGTCCTCGCCGGTGCCGTCCTCACCGGTGCCGTCCTCGCCGGTGTCGTCCTCGCCGGTGTCGTCGTCGTCGAATTCGTCGGCATCGTCGAAGTCATCGGGTTCGTCGGCGCCATCCTCCGACACCAGCAATTGCTCCCAGGTCATATCGGCGGCGGTGATCCGGGCATGGATCTCGCGCGCCGCTTCCAGCACGTCCTCGTCGCGCTCGCCTCCCAACTTTTTCAGGAGCTCGATGGCATCGTCCCGGCTTAGCGGTTCAGTCATTGTCAGCCTCGTTCAAAAGTTTCTTTAAAACAACTTACCAGACTCATTCCAACGCCCCAATCGCCGCGCGGGCGAGTTCGTCGGCGCGTTCGTTCTCCGGATGGCCGGCGTGGCCCTTGACCCAGAACCATGTCACGTCGTGGGGTTCGATCGCCGCCTCCAGCCGCTGCCACAGGTCCTGGTTCTTGACCGGCTTCTTGCTCGCGGTCTTCCAGCCGCGCGCTTTCCAGGCGTGAATCCACTTGGTGATGCCGTCCTTGAGGTAGGTGCTGTCGGTGTGCAGGCGCACCCGCGCCGGGCGCTTGAGGGCTTCCAAGGCCGCGATCGCGGCCATCATCTCCATGCGGTTGTTGGTCGTCTCGGGCGCGCCGCCCGAGAGCTCCTTCTCGACCTCGTTGTAGCGCAGGATCGCGCCCCAACCGCCTGGGCCCGGATTTCCCGAGCAGGCGCCGTCGGTGAAGATATCGACCGGCTCAGTCGAGGCCATAATCGCCGGGTCCGCCTGCGCGCTGATGGAAGCTGAGCTTCTTCCAGTACTCCAGGGGGTCCTTGGGCTCGACCAGCGCACCCTCGGGGTGATGCAGCCAGTCGTAGAGCCGGGTCAGCAGGAAGCGCAGCGCACTGCCGCGGGCGAGCAGCGGCAGCGCCGCGAGTTCGGCCTGGGAAAAGGGGCGCACTTGGCGGTAGGCCTGGAGCAGGAGCCGCGCCTTGGTGACGTTGAAGGCGTTGTCGGCCTCGAAGCACCAGGCGTTCAGGCAGATCGCCAGGTCATAGGCGAAGCAGTCGTTACAGGCGAAATAGAAGTCGATAATCCCCGACAGCCGCCCGCCGAGGAAGAACACGTTGTCGGGAAACAGATCGCCATGGATCACCCCATCGGGCAGGTCCTCCGGCCAGTTGGCCTCCAGGTACGCAATCTCGCCGTCGAGCGCTTCGGCTAGCCCTTTCTGGACTTCGTGAGCGCGCGCCGCCGAGCCTTCGAACAGCGACCGCCAGCCGGGCATCGACAGATTATTCTCGCGCCGCATCTCGAAGGTGGCGCCGGCCAGGTGCATGCGCGCCATGGCTTCGCCCAGCAGGCGGCAGTGTTCGGGCTGCGGGCGCCGCGGCGACAAGCCGTCGAGGAAGCTGACGATCGCCGCCGGCCGGCCGCAGAGCTCGCGCAGTGCGCCGCCGTCGCGGCCGGCGATCGGCACTGGGCAGTCGATGCCGTGGCGCGCAAGGTGCTCCATCAGGCCGACGAAGTAGGGCAGGTCCTCGCGCCGCACCCGTTTCTCGTAAAGCGTCAGGATATAGCTGCCGATCGTCGTGCGTAGCAGGTAGTTGGAGTTCTCGACGCCCTCGGCGATGCCCTTGAAGGCCGTCACCTGGCCCAGATCGTACTGGACCAGGAACTCTATGAGGTCTTCGTCGGTAACTTCGGTGTAGACGGCCATTTTGTATCGGGTTCGGGGCGCGTGGCGTCTTGCGCTCAGGCGGTTGCAGTGGCTTCGCTGAGCGCGCGGGGCAACTTGAACTGGACGTTCTCCGAGGTTACCGTGACCTCCTCCATGATGACGTCGTAGCGTTCGCGGCAGGCGGCGATGACCTCTTCGACCAGGATCTCCGGCGCCGAGGCGCCCGCGGTCACGCCGAGCGCGCCCACGCCGTCGAGCTGCGCCCAGTCGATGTCGGCGGCACGCTGCACCAGCATGGCCGTGTCGCAACCCAGATTGCGCGCGACCTCGACCAGGCGTTGCGAATTGGAGGAATTGGGTGCGCCGACCACTAAAATGGCGTCGCAGCGGGCCGCAATCGCCTTGACCGCCTGTTGCCGGTTGGTGGTGGCGTAGCAGATATCCTCCTTCTTGGGGCCGCGGATCTTCGGGAAGCGGCGCCTGAGCACCTGGACGATCTCGGCGGTGTCATCGACCGAAAGCGTGGTCTGGGTAATGAAGGCGACTTGTTCCGGGTCCGCGATCTCGACCGCCTCGGCATCGGCGATGCTCTCGACCAGCAGAATGGTCCCCACACCGAGCTGCCCCATGGTGCCGATTACCTCCGGGTGTCCGGCGTGGCCGATCAGGATGATCTGCCGGCCGGTTCGGGCGTGACGTTCTGCCTCGCGATGCACTTTGGAAACCAGGGGGCAGGTGGCATCCAGATAGAACAGATTGCGCGCCTCGGCCTCCGCCGGCACGCTCTTGGGCACGCCGTGGGCGGAGAAAATCACCGGCACGCCCTCCGGCACCGCCGCAAGATCCTCGACGAAGACCGCACCCTTGGCTTCCAGGCCCGCCACGACGTAGCGATTGTGCACGATTTCGTGGCGCACGTAGACCGGCCGGCCGAACTTGATCAGGGCCTGCTCGACGATCTCGATGGCCCGCTCGACCCCGGCGCAGAAGCCCCGGGGATTGGCAAGCAGGATGGTCAACTTTGGTTTTTCCATGGGTTTTCCGTCGCGACTGGTTCCTTGGCGCCGGCCGGGGCGCCGGCTCTTGTGCTCGACCCGGGGGTTTCATAAAGTCCCCGCGGAGTCGTTCCAGCAAGTGTCCCGTGCCGCTTGGCCCGCCCTTTCGGGCAGGGCTGAACGTAGTATAGCGGCGGTTCGGAAGAAAGGGGTGTCATGGCCGATCCGATCGTCGCCCAAGAAGGGCCATATATGATCGAAGTCGAGGCCGGGCGGAGCTATTTGTGGTGCGCTTGCGGGCGCAGCAAGAAGCAGCCGATTTGCGACGGCTCCCATTCCGGCACCGGGCTCACGCCGATCATCTATGAGGCCGAGGCGACCAAGAAGGTCTGGTTCTGCGGCTGCAAGACGAGCCGCAAGAAGCCCATATGCGACGGCAGCCACAATCGCCTTTGATCGGGGCCGGGCCGATATGGCGATTGCAAATTCTGTGAACCTGGGCTTGCTGGCGCCGCTGGCGCTGGTGCTGGGCATGGCCGGTTGCGGCTTGATCGGCGATGACCCGCCGCCACTGCCCTGTCCTACGGTCTTTCCCGTGGCCGAGGCGCGCGAAGTCACGCGCTTTGCCGGCCCGGGGCGCGATCTCACCGACGTCTTGTTCGAGGCCCAAATCCAGGACGTGGCGCTGTTCTGCGGGTACGACGACGGGGTCGTCGAGATGGACATGGAAGTCCGGATCGTGGCCGCCGACGGTCCCGCAAACCGGGGCCGCAAAGTCCGGCTCAGCTACTTCGTCGCCATTGCGACCCTGGACCGCAAGATCGTGGCGCGCGAGGAATTCGAAATTGAAATTCCCTTCGAGGGCAACCGCACCAGGGTCGTTGCGGTTGATGTGGTGTCGCCGCGAATCCCGTTGCCGCCGGGCCGGACCGGCGCCGATTACATCATCTATGTCGGCATCGCCCTGACCCCGGCCGAGCTTCGCTACAACCAGGAAAATCGTTAGGGGGTTCAGGCCCATTGGCGTACGGCCTCGCGCTCGCGAGACCACAACCGGACGCCGGTAGTGGCTCATTTCAGCACGCGCCGGTTGGGGCTCGGTTCGGAAAGGAGCTTTTCAGTGCTCAAAGCGGTGTCGAATGCCAGCCAAGCGAACTATATTCGGTTGTCGTTCCGGTGTGGTAATCGAGTTCGGGTTTAGCCGAGAGGCGACAGTCAGGCATTCTCTAGTGGCATGGTTTTTCGTGTGGCGATTCGATAGTCTCCTTTCCTAGAGAGGGGCCGCAAATGGAACGCAGGCTTGCTGCCATTCTTGCCGCCGACGTGGTCGGCTACACCCGCCTTATGGGTGAAGACGAAGTAGGGACTCTGACGCGGCTGGAAGGCCTTAAGGCCGAAATACTGGATCCCTTGATCGCCCAACACCACGGCCGTGTCGTCAAGCTGATGGGCGATGGGTTCCTGGTCGAGTTTGCCAGCGTTGTCGATGCATTGGCGTGCGCGCTGGCCTGGCAGGTCGCGGTCGAGATCCGGGCAAGCCAAGTGCCCGAGGACCGGGCGTTCCGGTTCCGCATTGGGGTCAACCTCGGCGACGTGATGGTCAAGGGCGGCGACATTTACGGTGACGGCGTCAACCTAGCCGCGCGTCTGGAGGGACTGGCGGAACCAGGCTGTGTCTTGGTCTCACGGACGGTTTTCGATCACGCCAAAGGCAAGGTGACCGCGGTTTTCGAGGATTTGGGTGAGCAAGAGCTGAAGAACATTGCAGAGCCCGTGCGGGTTTTTCGGGTCTCGATGGGATCTGAGGTTGCGGAAGCGCCTGCCGTCGCAATGGTCACGACGAGATCATGGCGGCTTCCGGGTATCGCCGCCACGATGGCCTTGCTGGTCGTGGCGGCCGGAGCGGCCCTTTGGCTGAAGCCCTGGGAACCGCGCGAGGAGCCGGCGTCACTCGAATCCATGGCGTTTCCGTTGCCCGACAAGCCGTCCATCGCAGTGCTGCCATTCACCAATCTGTCGGACGATCCGAGCCAGGATTTTTTCGCCGACGGCATGACCGAGGACTTGATCACCGACCTGTCGAAAATCTCCGGCCTCTTCGTGATCGCCCACAACTCCTCCTTCTCCTACAAGGGCCAACAGGTAAAGGTGCGCCAAGTGGCGGAAGAATTAGGTGTGCGCTATGTGCTGAAGGGCAGCGTGCGGCGGGCCGGCAATCAAGTACGTATCAATGCCCAACTGATCGATGCCACCACCGGCGGCCATCTTTGGGCCGATCGATTCGATCGCGACCTTGGTGAAATCTTCAAGCTACAGGACGAAGTAATTGGTTACATCGTGTCTGCGCTCGCCGTCGAGTTGACGGACAGGGAGAAGGCGGGCCGAAAGACGCGTGAACAGGCCGGTAACCTCCAGGCACATGAATATTTTCTCCGCGGAAAACAGCACCTTGGGCGATTTACGACCAAGGATACGGCGAAGGCGAAGGAGATGTTCGAAAAGGCCATCGAAATCGATCCCAGACATATCCGAGCGCTGACTGCGTTGGGGCGCCTTCACTACAATGAATGGGAAATCTGGGGCAAGGCGCGTGACAAAAACTTGGCGCGCGCTCTCGAGCTGGGCCAGAACGCCGTTGCCGTCGATGACACATTGGCAGGCCCGCATCTGTTGTTGAGCCAGGTTTATCGGTTTCTTCGGCAGGAAGACCAATTTGAGATTGAAACGCAAAAGGCGCTTGCGCTAGAGCCTAGAGACGCGGACACGCTCGCAGGATTGGGCGATGTTCTGAGATGGTCAGGCCGGGCGCAAGAAGCGATTGGACTGTTACAGACGGCCATGCGGCTCGATCCATTTTACCCGGCGTGGTATGAATTTTATTTAGGACAAGCACTTTTCCAAACAAGTCGGTACGACGAGGCAATCACTGCCCTAAAGCGAGGAGCTGAACGCAACCCGAACTATCCTGCCTTCCCCCTGTTCATCGCCGCGAGCCATGCCATGTTGGGGCGGGAGGAAGAGGCCCGTTCGGCGGCTGCAGAGGTTCTGAGGATCAATCCTCGTTTCTCCTTGAGAGCCTTTGCGGCGCACGTCCCATACCGCAACAAGGCGGTTCTGGATCGTGACCTGACAGCCTTTCGGAAGGCAGGGCTACCCGAATGATCATCAATGTCTAGAATGCAGTCTGGCTGCGTGAAAATTCCGATATTGAGACCCTCGACACAAAAATTGAACCCGGTAAGGTAACGTAGGCTAATCATTCTTGCGGCTTGAGCCAACTTCATGAACTAAATTCTAGTCTTGGTCGCCAATATATAGTTTCAATACACTCTGGCTCGGGAGAAGAAGCGCCGATGGCCCGCTGGAAAAGCGGTGTTTTGGTCTTTGGCTCGGCGGCTATTCAAACCGAAATTTGACCGGCACGCCGGTTGACATTCGCCGGGAGCGGAGTAGCTTCTTGCCAACGGCGCCTCCCGGACCCCGCTCCAAATTTCGCGTGATTCGGCCGGGGCGCTGGCCGATGACCCCCCGCGGGAGAGACTGGAACCTTGCCGTTGCAAGAGTCCGGCGCCGAAGGAGCAACCGCCCCGGAAACTCTCAGGCAAAAGGAGCGCGGGGGAGAGGCGCCTCTGGAAAGCGGGCCGTCACCGGTAGGCGGTGGCGGGTCTCGCACCGAAGGAGTAAGCCGCGCGCGCGAGCAAGCGCCGGGTGCGGTGAATCTCTCAGGTCCTGGGACAGAGGGGGCCATGGCTGCCGTGGGCGGCCGTGAGCCCTGTTGCTGTCGTGGGAGTACGGTGTCTTGAGTGAATCGGGGAACCAACCGGGCGAATTGAAACGGACACCGCTGCACGCGCTGCACCAGGAGCTGGGCGCGCGCATGGTGCCCTTCGCCGGCTATGAGATGGCGGTTCAATTTCGCGACGGCATCATCAAGGAGCATCGGCACACCCGCAACGCGGCCGGTCTGTTCGACGTCTCCCACATGGGCCAGATCCGGCTTAGCGGCGGCAGTGGGGGCGATTCTGCGGCGGCGGCGCTGGAACGCCTGGTGCCGGTCGATGTCATGGGCCTGGCCGAGGGTCGCCAGCGCTATGCGCTGTTTACCAACGATCGCGGCGGCATCCTCGACGATCTGATGGTCACCAATGCCGGCGACCATCTGTTCTTGGTGGTCAACGGCGCCTGCAAGGACCAGGACCTCGCGCATCTGCGCCAGCATCTGAGTGCCGATTGTACGATCGAGCCGCTGCCCGATCACGGGCTGCTCGCCCTTCAGGGACCCCAGGCGGCGGCCGTGCTGGCGCGCCTGGCACCGGCGGTGGCGGAGCTGGTGTTCATGACCGCGGCCCGGGTCGAAATCGCGGGCGCGGCCTGCTTCGTCGCCCGTTCCGGCTATACCGGGGAGGACGGCTTCGAGATTTCGGTGCCGGCGGCCCAGGCCGAGGCGCTCGCGCGCCGCTTGCTGGCCGAGCCGGAGGTCGCGCCGATCGGCCTGGGCGCGCGCGACTCCTTACGGCTGGAGGCCGGCCTCTGCCTCTACGGCCACGACATCGATACCCAGACCACGCCGGTCGAGGCGAACCTGACCTGGGCTCTGTCCAAGGCGCGGCGGCGCGATGGCGCGCGCCCGGGCGGCTACCTCGGCGCCGAGACGGTGATGGCGCAGTTGGAGGGCGGCGCCACGCGCCGGCGGGTCGGGATCCGGCCCGAGGGGCGGGCGCCTCTCCGTGAGGGGGTCGAGCTGATCGACGGGGACGGCAGGCCGATCGGCCGTATCACCAGCGGCGGTTTCGGGCCCACGTTCGGCGCTCCGGTTGCGATGGGTTACGTCGAGACCGCCCAAGCCCAGCCCGGAACCAGGTTCGGCGCCATGCTGCGCGGCAAGGTCCAGCCGGTCGAGGTCGTGAAGTTGCCGTTCGTGCCGCAGCGCTATTTTCGGGGCTAATTTTTATCAGGGGGAGTGAAGGATGAGCGATCGCAGATATACCGAGGACCACGAGTGGGTGCTGCTTGAGGGCGACACCGCCAGAATCGGGATCAGCGACTACGCCCAGGAACAGCTTGGCGACGTGGTCTATGTGGAGCTGCCCGAGGAGGGCGCGGTGTTCGCCGAGGGCGCCCAGGTCGCGACCGTCGAATCGGTCAAGGCGGCGAGCGAGATCTACGCGCCGGTGGCCGGCGAAGTGGTCGAGGTCAACGGCGCGCTGGACGACGATCCCAGCTTGGTCAACAGCGACCCCCTGGGCGACGGCTGGTTCTTCAAGATCAAGATCGCCGATGCGGACGCGGCCGCGAAGCTGATGGACGACAACGCCTACAAGGAATACGTCGAGAGCTTGAAGTAGCCCGGGCCGCGTAAGATAGCTGGCCGCGTAAAATTGCTGGCCGCGAATAGGAGATGCCTGCCATGCCGGAACCACGCCGCTCATTGGAAGACCTGAAGATGCGGGCCGACTTCGTCCGCCGTCACCTCGGCCCGGGTGAGGCCCAGGTCGCGGATATGCTCGGCCTCTTGGGGCTCGCGTCGCTCGACGAGCTGATCGACAAGACGGTTCCGAAGTCGATCCGCAGCGAACGGCCGCTCGATCTCGAGCCGGCCAAGAGCGAGCGTATGACTCTGTCCTACCTGCGTAAGATGGCCGGCCGGAACCGGGTTTTCGTGTCGATGATGGGCATGGGCTATCACGGCACCGTCATGCCGGGCGTGATCCTGCGGAACGTGCTGGAAAATCCGGGCTGGTACACCGCCTATACGCCCTACCAGGCGGAAGTCAGCCAGGGGCGCCTGGAGGCGTTGCTCAACTTTCAGCAGATGATCTGCGATCTGACCGGCATGGAACTCGCCAACGCCTCGCTTCTGGATGAGGCGACCGCGGCGGCCGAGGCCATGGCCATGGCGCATCGGGTCAGTAAATCCAAATCCGATACCTTCATCGTTTCCGCGGACTGCGATCCGCAGACCATCGCGGTGATCCGGACCCGGGCGCGCTGGTTCGGCTTCGAGGTTGTCGTCGGCGATCCCTTCACCGAGCTTGAGGGCCGCGAGGCGTTTGGCGTGCTGGTCCAGTATCCCGGTTCCAGCGGCGTGGTGCGCGACCTGAGCGCGCTGACCGGGACCGCCCACGCCCAAGGCGCCGTGGTCGCAGTGGCGGCCGACATCCTGAGCCTCGCGATCCTCAAGCCGCCGGGCGAGATGGGGGCCGATATCGTGATCGGAAACTCCCAGCGTTTCGGCGTGCCCATGGGCTACGGCGGGCCGCACGCGGCCTATTTCGCCACCCGTGACGCCTATAAGCGCGCCATTCCGGGCCGCATCATCGGCGTCTCGGTCGATTCGGAAGGCCATCCCGCCCTGCGCATGGCGCTGCAGACCCGCGAGCAGCACATCCGGCGCGAGAAGGCGACCAGCAACATCTGCACGGCCCAGGTGCTGCTGGCGGTGCTCGCCGGCTTCTACGGCGTCTACCATGGCCCGGACGGAATCAGGGCCATCTCGGAGCGCGCCCACCGCATGGCCCAGATCTGCGCCGAGGGGCTCAGGCGGCTCGGCTTCGAGATCGTCCACGAGGCATTTTTCGACACCCTCCTGGTGCGCGTGCCGGGTCAAGCCGGACGTATCGCCGCCCGCGCCCGCGAGGCCATGATCAACCTGCGTTTGGTCGATGGCGACCATCTCGGCATCTCTTTCGACGAGACAACCAAGCGCACCAACCTGGCAGCCTTGTGGCGGGTCTTCGCGACCAAGGCCGACCGACTGCTCTCGATCGAGGAGATCGACGCCACGGTGCCGGAGAACGTTCCGGAAGCGTTGCGACGGAGCAGCGGCTACATGACTCATCCGGTGTTCCACCTCTATCACGCGGAAACCGAGATGCTGCGCTACCTGCGCTGGCTCCAGGCCAAGGACATCGCCCTCGACCGTTCGATGATTCCGCTCGGCTCCTGCACCATGAAGCTGAATGCGACCACGGAAATGCAGCCGGTTACCTGGCGCGAGTTCAGCCACATGCATCCCTTCGCGCCGCTCGATCAGACCCAAGGCTACCAGCAGCTGTTCGAGGAACTCGAGCACATGCTCTGCGAGGTGACCGGTTTCGACGCCATCTCGCTACAGCCCAACGCGGGCTCTCAGGGCGAATATGCCGGCCTGCTGGTCATCCGCAGTTATCACGGGGCGCGCGGCGAGGGCGCTCGCGACATCTGCCTGATCCCGGCCTCCGCGCATGGCACCAACCCGGCCAGCGCCAATATGGCCGGGCTCAAAGTGGTCGTGGTTGCCTGCGACGAGCGCGGCAATGTCGACGTCGGCGACCTCGAGGCCAAGGCCGCCGAACATGCGGACAACCTGGCCGCGCTGATGATCACCTATCCTTCGACCCACGGCGTATTCGAGGAATCGATTCGCGACATCTGCGAGATCATTCACCGGCACGGCGGCCAGGTCTACATGGACGGCGCCAACCTGAACGCTTTGCTGGGCATCTGCCGGCCGGCCGAGATCGGCGCCGATGTCATGCACCTCAACCTGCACAAGACCTTCTCGATTCCCCACGGCGGCGGCGGCCCCGGTATGGGGCCGATCGGCTGTAAGGCCCACCTGGCGCCCTATCTCTCCGACCATCCGGTCATCGAGGGCGTCAATCCCTCGGCCGGGCCCGAGGGCACCATCGGCGCGATCGCCTCGGCGCCTTGGGGCTCGTCCAGCATCCTGCCGATATCCTGGGCTTATATCGCGATGATGGGCGGACCGGGGCTCCGGCGCGCGACCCAAGTGGCGATCCTGAACGCCAACTACATCGCCCGCCGCCTGACGCCACACTACCCGGTGCTCTACACCGGCAAGAACGGCATGGTCGCCCACGAGTGCATCATCGATCTGAGGCCGATCAAGGAATCCTGCGGGGTAACGGTCGATGACGTCGCCAAGCGCCTGGTCGACTACGGCTTCCATGCGCCGACCATGTCGTTTCCGGTGCCCGACACTCTGATGATCGAGCCGACCGAGAGCGAAGCCAAGCGCGAAATCGACCGCTTCTGCGACGCCATGATCCAGATTCGCCAAGAGATCGCCGAGGTCGAATCCGGCGCGGCGGATGCGACCGACAACCTGCTGCACAACGCGCCGCACACCCATCATCTGCTGCTGGAAGACGATTGGACCCGGCCCTACACCAAGCAGCAGGCCTTCTTCCCGCTCCACACGCTCCGGGAGGACAAGTACTGGCCGCCGGTCGGACGCATCGACAACGTCTACGGCGACCGGCACCTGGTGTGCAGCTGTCCGCCGATGGAGGCCTACAGCGAGGCGGCGGAGTAGGAACCATGCGTTAGGGCCGGTCCGAGTATCCGAGCCCAGCCGCGCGGCATGCCGCCGGCGCGCGAATGTCCGCCGCCGGTGGGATACTGTTGCAAAACTCGGACTTGATCGGATATCGACGCTGCGATTCTGTCTTCCTCATGATTTGCCGGAGGTTGGGACGACGATGGGGCGGTTGGAGTGGGATCGGGAGCGGCTTATTTTATGAATATCGCCTCGACGATCCGGTTCCCGCCGATTCAGCAACTCTCGCTAGGGCTGCCCAAGGGAATGGCCACAGACTTAGCACAATTTAGCCCTCGAATTTTGCCAGCGTATTTGACAGCGTAAGAGATGCTGTTTTGAATAACTTAATAATTCCAATAACCTAGAGAATACTAAGTCGGTGCGCCATATCAGCCACCGCATCATGGTGCTCTACATGGGCCGGGTCATGGAGATCGCCGACCGCGATACGATCTACGGAACGCCGAGCCATCCCTACACCAAGGCGTTGATTGCCGCGGTCCCGCTGCCGGATCCGGACCGCGAGCGGAACAAGAAAAGAACCGCTCTGACCGGCGATTTGCCGTCGCCTCTCGATCCGCCCTCAGGCTGCGTTTTCCGCACCCGCTGTCCGCTGGCCGACGCGCGTTGCGCGAGCGAGACCCCGGTCCTGCGGG
>Ga0114949_10002235_pt1 | contig 12027 bp, 10 predicted proteins | sample N074metaG_FD_83505 | JGI IMG/M metagenome (GOLD analysis project Ga0114949, IMG submission 83505) | Deep subsurface microbial communities from Kermadec Trench to uncover new lineages of life (NeLLi) - N074 metaG | ecosystem: Environmental > Aquatic > Marine > Ocean trench > Sediment | place... | reverse complement strand
TGTGTTGTATTATTCCTATTCTGAAGACGAAGGGGAGACGTGGACAGATAATGAGTCTATTTCCGACGCCTTCGATCCTACCATTGGATATCCTCAACAAAACAAAATGGGAGATTACTTCGATATGATAAGTGATAACGACTTTGCCCATTTAGCCTGGGCTAATACCTTGAATGGGGGGCAGGATGTGTATTATACCCGAATCACTCCGGCACTTTTAGGGTTTGACGACCTTTCAGGTAATACATTTCGAGCCAGGGTTTATCCGAATCCATTTAGTGATAGTACTACCATAGAATTCTCAATTGAAAGCGGCACGAACACCAGAGTTGAAGTCTATGATATTCAAGGTAGAAAAGTGAACACCTTGCTAGACGAATCTGTTTCCGGTAATCAGCGATTGTCTTGGGATGGCACAAATTCAGGGGGTTCTAAACTTAGTTCAGGCTTGTACTTTATTACAATTACTTCCGAAGGAAGGAAGGCTAGTTTGAAGGTAGTATTGCAGTAAGAATCTACCATTAATTTATCGGATGGTAATATCTTTGTGACCATTCAGCAACATGAACAATGATTGGATGGAATAATTTTATCTTGGATTGGGAATCAAATTAGAACCCTGAGGGCATGGGTGCTGTGGCATTGTCTACACCGCCCATGTCAACACTAATAGGGGTTAGTGATTTGGCGATGAAACCTCTTCGATATATGATAATGTTCAGGATCATATCTATAGTAGTAACATCATAACCACTGCCCTGTCTCACCATAAACTCTGAATTATTTACAAAAGCCCTTATCCACCAGGTTTGAGTAGTTGTATTCTCGTAAGCATATATTTGATATCCTTCTATGTTGTAGTTGTAGATTAGACTATGTGGCATCACGCTGGTTTCACTAGGAGTTTCGTCATGGAAACGATAACCCTCAACGCATACAATATAATCAGCTGTTGAGATCTTAGTATCATAATCATATAATCCATAGGTAGAAAGATCGTTAAATGAAAACTCGGCATAATTAATTGGGCCGTATTTACTAATGGTAATATCGTACTTCAATATTTCGTTGGCGGTGGAGCGTATCAATAATTTTGATCCACGTATTTGAATATTGTTTCCAGGGCTTTCCAAATATAAACTAGAATCCAGTTTTACATCTCCAATTACCTCCAGGGTAGCTGAAGGAGTAGTAGTATTGATTCCCACCTGAGTAAAGCTAGATTCGAAACTTAAAACGATTATCAGAAAGATGTATATGTTTTTCATATGTTCAAGTTTAATATAAGTCGGGAATGGAAGAGGCTGTGCCTGTGTTGGATCCTCCAAGATCTGTAATGATGGGAGGTAGATGTCTAAAATAAGATTTGTCGTAGACAATTAGTGTGATATAGTAATCTATGGAATCGTCCGCGTCGAGATCAAGATCGACGTTTCTTATCTCCAAATGCCAGGTACCTCCACTTACGAACGTGCGTACTACAAAGTGCCCGATAGAGTAAGTATTCCCTGCTGGTATTTTTTTAATAGCGTCCCCAACATGCCGAAAGTTGGCGACACCTACAATATATTTATTGGGGTCATATTGCAGATCAACGTCTCTAAGGTTATCTAGCTGGAGATTGGTAAAACTATAATCTATTACGTTTATTGGTGCAACATTCAGAAAATCGACATCCAAAGTGGTTATCTCGCCAATGGGGTTTGAATCGGTAACTCGGGTAACTAGCTTAAAGTCTTTATCTGTTGTTGAAACGGTAACTAAGTTATTCATCGTAAAACCAGTTTGAACCAACGCATCCCCCGCAATGTGCAGATCTGCCTGAGGATTTGTAGTCCCGATGCCCACTTGCCCGATTACCGGGCCTAGTGTTATAAATAATAGTAATATTGTAAGGTTTTTCATATTAAGTGGGTGATTAATCAATAATTGGAGTGCTGGCACTCCCGGAAGTACTACCAGACATTGGGATATCTATCGTTCCAAATTGCTTGGAGAGATCACTTGAAAAAATAAGGGTACTTATGATCCATGTACCTATTGCGGTTTCGTCTATGTTGGCCGCTTGTGGATAATCTGCTATAATCCGCCAGGTGCCTGCTTGAACAAATGTTGCTATATAAGGAATACTAAAGTTCTCTTCGTCACCACTCACTTCGGTCAAGTCTAATTCCAGATCGTAACTGGCAGAGGTAACAATAACCACAAATTCAGTAGCATCTATCCCAGTATCAAAATTTTTAACCCAATCCAGATTGGGATTCACAATATAATATTCCTGAATATAGGCGAGGGCTAACCCGGTGGGGTTACTCACATCAACCGACTTTATACTCGCATCAGATTCTTGTATAAGGAAAGTAGAAGTATCACCGTCCTTTAATGGATTATACAGTCCAATCTCCATATTACCAGTAATCATCATATCGCCGGCAACCTCTAAAGTTTTTCTGGCGTTTGTAGTTCCTATTCCAACCTGAGCCATTAAAAATTGACTTGAGCAAATTAAAAATAGGAAACACAATTTCCTATAAAAAACGGGGGCTTTCATAAGTATATGATTTGGTGCTCCAAAGATATAATTAAAATGGGTAAGTAATTGTTAAATAAAACATTAGGAATGTATTTTATCGAATAAATAGTGTATTACATCGAAAATATAAAAACTATCTAACTATATTGTAGGAAATATATTTATAAAAAGTAAGAAAAATGAAATTTCAAAAACCTCCAATGGAGCTGCTTTTTAAGAACTTTTTATGTTTTTTAAGACTAAAAATGACCCCTGTCAGTTAGCTTTGATTATCAGCCATTCAATTTATTATACAAGATCCCGTAATATTATTGTAAAACATGCGTCCTATACAGGAGCTAAAACATTTACAACCATGAAAACAATATTCCTTTCAGTCATCACAATTGTTTTATTTTTTCAAACCGACCTAATTTCACAGGAGTATACCATAGACGCCAGCCATAGCGCTGTATTGATGAAAGTACAGCGTTTCGGAGTAGTGAATGTGGTTGGTAGATTTGGTGATGTCAGCGGTACCATGCAATTCGACCCGGATGATCTTTCCAAGACTCAAATAGATATAACCGTAGGTGTGGATAGTTACACAGCCAATAATCCGGGGGAGAAGAGTCTGCCAAAGGCCCGGCTTTTCTGGACGCTGCCAATCATCCCAGTTTAAGCTTTACTTTAACTAAGACCTTTCAAAAGGACGGAAACCCCTATATATTAGGGAATATTACGGTTCATGGGGTTACCAAAGAAGTTGAGTTTCCGGTTACATTTATTGGCCCGGCCCTGGACCTTCCCACCAGAAAGCAATCCATAGCACTTAGCTGCACCATAATAATAAACAGATTGGATTTTGGAGTAGGACCGGACCGGACCCTGCCGAATGGAACGGAGATCATAAGTAACCGGGTTCAAATCGATCTTGAGATATTGGGAATAGCCAATTGATGACTGCCAGGTGACTTTATAAATAGTGTCCAGCTTATTAGAACCCTGACTGTGTTTTATTCAGAAGAGAAGATTATCCCTTTTGCTTGATGAGCTTGAGTTGTCCCTGACCATTTGTCGATTTCAATGAAATGACATACAAGCCGTTGGCCAGGTTATCACTTAGTTCAAAGTTCAATTCATTTTTACCTTTATGCAGATCGATCTTTTCCTCACTCACAAGATGGCCGGATATGTCCCAAATAGTGAGCATTGCATTGGCAGGCCTGCTTGTCTCAATAATAAGATTAAAATATTTCTGTACAGGATTAGGGTAGGCAGTTAATCGAATGTTCCTAATTTCAGGAAACGGAAAAAATTCAACAGAAAGTCCACCTCTAGGCTCAGCAACAAATACATTTTCTTGAATTGTTTCGATGATGGTGTTTCGTAGAATGACTTCTGAAAGTTTAGTATTTTTAATTTCAGTAATTTCATCAGCCGTAAAACCAGGGTCATTCTCATAATAATATCGATCACCATCCCTTAAAAATTCGAATTGCATTTTTAGCATAGTATTTAAGGCTTCACCTATAATCGCATTCGATAAATGATCTTCGCTCATAAATCCGATCCACGGATCTACATCATTGATATCACCATAGATCAACTCTAATTTATCTCTTAACTCGACATTCGAGGTTAAACTATTGAAATCGGGGTGGGGTGGAAGGGACAGATCTTCTCGAATTGTATTAAAATCGGGCAACCCTCTTTCGCGGGCACGTTCAATATTAATGGATAATAGATCAATTCCACCGTCACCGGGTTGACCAAAAAGGAAATTTCTGAGATCGTCCATGATCAATGGATCTACCAACTGATGTTCTTGTGCTGCTAAACCACGAAAGAAAGGCTCGATCCCGCCTTCGTCTTTTATTATTGCAGGATTGAAGAATCCATCCCTCAAATCCAGCGCACCAAACGACCAAACATTACCTTCTTCATCATAACGTACCAGGCGGCCATTGATCATAGTATGTCCAAAGCGATACGCCGCTGCGGAAAAGGAATTCAAAATATTTGCTTCAACGGAAGCTTCATAACCCGAATATGGGCTCAAAACGATACCCATATTAGGTAAGAATTCTTCATATGTGATTGCCTGTATAAGTGCGCCTACGATCTTCCTTGCACGCTGATAGAGCTCTTCATCGGTCCAGTTGGGGTTTTCGATTATCAATTCATCACATATTCTGTTATGCTCCCGCATCCATAGGATATGAAGCGAAGTGAGTCCTGGTTGTTCGTTAATACGAATATCCCCGCCAACGTAAAACTTTTCCGGTAATGGAAATCCGTCCAGTATCATAAAAGGAGCCGAGGGATCGATTGGCCCGTCAAATTCGCCGTTAATAGTGTTCCAGGGTAGCAGATCATCGTTCGACGATTTTAACTTACCAAAAAAATGAGTCCGTAACCAATGCGCCCTTACGAAATCACTTCCATATACACCTGAAGCATCTATAAAGCTGGTAATATCATTGATATGTTTCCGCGGATTGTCGAGATCGTAACCCGAATTGGGATCTGACAGGGACCTAAACATTCTAATAGTTTGGGTACCGGTGCAATCGGGATCAAACAGCGGTTCACATTCGGGAATAGGAATGTCATTGGGTTCATCACTGTTGTCATTATTGAAATTGATATCGTGGTCTATAAATTGACCCCATCCCCAAACAAAATCGCTTAATTCGAGTTCATTTGCCATGAACTCGGTCTGACTTCCAATCACATTACTGATAATTCTCGGATTTTCCCGATCCTGTCCCCCCGGTTCGCTTAAAAGGTCGGCGAAGCCATTACTCACAAAATTTCTGAAGTGCTCGAATGCGGCTCCCCAGTCCGGATGTTCCAGGTTATTTCCCGTCCCGTCAAAACTTCGGTTTTCTTGCCCTATTCCGTTATAGCTAATCGATAGTATGAAAAGCAATAGTAATTTATTCATCATTGGTTGGTTGATTGGAGAATGTAAAAATAGAAAGCTAATCTAATTAATTGTCAAAAAATAGAAATTTAATTATGAATAGTTTAAATAATTAGCCTTTACGGCACGAATCCAATTTCTGCCCGAGCCGGTAGTTATTCCATAAATACATGTTTCTTCTAAGATTCTGTCTCTTTCTTGGTTTTAACGGGAAGAAATTCTTCCGGGAAGGGGAAGAGGATGGTAGAATTCTTCTCAGCTGCTATATTTGACAATGTTTGATACAATCGCAATTTGATCGCGGACGGGGACTGATCTATCAGTTTGCCAGCCTCCAATAATTTGCCTGCTGCCTGTTCTTCAGCCAAGGCCAAAATAACACGAGCCCGTCTGGAACGTTCGGCTTCCGCTTGACTCGCCATCATGCGCCGCATATTTTCGGGTAATTGAATATCTTTTATTTTCACGTCGTTGATCTCAATGCCCCATTCCTTGGTTTCTTGTTCGACAATTGTTTTAATATTTTGACCCATCTCTTCCCGTTTGGAGAGGATGGTATCGAGCTCGACTTTACCGCAAACATCTCGAAGTGCCGCCTGGGCCAATTGGGTAATTGCAAAAGTGTATTGTTCCACCTCCAAAACGGCCTTTTCCGGGCTGTTAATTCTAAAGAAAACGACCCCGTCGATACTACATGGAACATTGTCTTTGGTCATCACTTCCTGAGATACGATATTGATAGTGATCACTCTGATATCTACCACCTGTGTCGTTTCCACGATGGGAATGATCCATCTAAATCCAGGCTGAAGTGTTTTAATATATCTCCCGAACCTAAACTTCAAGGCTCTTTTATATTCGTAAATAATTCGAATTCCGGCGAGTAAAAAAATTCCGAATATGACGCTGAATATTACCATTTGATTCATAACTATATGTGTTTTAAATTATCTGAATTTGGATATGATAAAAGGCAGAAAACACGATTAAATGTCTTTTAGCCTTTGGGGTCAATAACCTCAAAATAAATTCTTTACAGAATCAATTTAGCTATAAGGGTGCCTTTTAAAGTTACGAAAAATTTCGCTAAACTTTATTCATACAAAGCCGTAGCCGAGGAATTGTAGAAAATTCAATTTTTTGAATCTGATTTCTCAATTTATTAGATATCCTGAACAGGTTTAATATTTAGAGTTTTGTAGGGGATATACCATACATTGTTTATGCGGTCTATGCCTCCGCCCATTTCTTCCTGTATTACTCTGTCTATTATAAATAGACCTTTCTCTGCCATTCTTTCAAAGGTATCAATTCCATTGTTTGGAAAATTTTGTCTGGTTCTATGGATATTGAATCGATTGGCAAACTTGGTGTCGAACGCCTGTTCTATCCCTTCTTTACCAATCATAAAACCTAACAATCCGCCCCAGGTTGCCGTTGGATTATCAGAATCCCAACCGGCCAAAGTACCAATTTTTATGGTCTCTTTAATGTCTGCTTCACCATAAAATAAACTCACCAAACTTGAGGCAAAGTTGATTCCTGCAGCAAAGCAGCCATTACAGTATAAATTTTTAGAGGTAATATAGTATCCGTCTTCCTCATTGACCTGGTACCTTACATAAATAGAATCTCTGGTTTGTTCCCAGGGTAGTTCAGATTCATATTTGCTTATTACAAAATCATACATTTTTGCTGCATAACTACTTTCAGGTAGCCTTTTCCGAGCTTCGTTTGCCATCCAGAAAATCTGTTGATCCATAGGAAGTGTTTTATCAACCCTTGACGCTAAGGAGTACATAATGACATAGAATTCGGAAATCCATGCAGCATCCTGCCGGGCAGTTGTTCGGATTGGCAGATTAGCCATTTTAAGAGCTATATCAGGACGTGCGGGTGAGAATAATCCAAATATTTCTGTAGTTAGCTGTGCATCTATCATTTCAAAATGTGGATTTATCGCAGGATTACTCGTTTCAGGAGGCAGTATTCCTTCACGCATTAAATCGAAAGCCTTTTGATTAGAAACCCACAGGTAATTCTCCTCTTCTACTTTGATATGTTTTAACCAACCGTCACGTATCTGCTCACTTGTCAAGATACTTGTTTTATTAATGTATAGCAGAAATTGATATATATACTCTATATCGGTATCATCGTCGGCTCCCCATACCTCACCTTCATATCTGATCACAAAGTCAATTGATTCAGACAGATCACTTGGCTTGCCTTCTCCCCAAATACTTGGTTGGTCGGGATTTCCCCAGTCGTCTCTCGTGTAAAATTTCCCTGTTTGAATCTCACCAATGTTCCCAATTTTGTCCATCTCGGTCACTAAACCAGTCCAGTTCGCAATACATTCTCCGAGCCAAAATCCGTACAGGTTTTTTAGGTACTCATCTCTGGAAATAATTATATCGGATGACTTAGGGATATATTCCTTGTAGATCAATTCAGGGTCAAAAGCGGCCTTAGACTGTTCTCCAATTTCCGTGTTTTTACATGATAAAATGGAGAAAAATATCAATAGCAGTATGCAGTTATTTTTCATTGCTCAATTGGTGCATTTAATTGTCACTAAAGTTAGCACATCTGGATTAAGTTGCCACTAACTTGTTTATAATGTGGTGAAATTGAAATGTGTTGAAATAAAAAATCCCTCACTTCTTATAGCAAGGGATTTATCGGAACTTTAGGATAATGGAACCACTATCTGTGTATTGCATAGCTGCTGGCTTTTGCAAATTCTGCTAATTTTTCATTCCATTTACCCAGTTTCTCAGTCCAATATTCTCTTAGATTTTTCATAATACTGAATTTTAAAGGTTACTACTCATTTTAACTATTTCTTTATTCTTTGACCTTATTTAGGCTTTAAAGTTTAGTCGCCTACAAGAAAAAGCCTTACGGTAAACTTAGTTTTCAATAAGTGTGCCATTTAAAACCTGCTGTTGCAAGACATTGATGCAACCTACTGATTTTCAAAATGTTAAGAAAATATATTAATTATGAAAATTAAATTTATGCCAATCTGTTCCCGGATGTTCTTGACATTATTCTGTTCCATAGATCGATATTAATTGTGTTTCCCCGAACGACATTATTCATTTTTTCAATAGCAAGAAATAATACTAGTACTTTCCTTAAATATTTCCTATTTTTAGGCTAAATCCATCTATCATGAAAATATATGACGACAAGCACATAAAAAACGTTGTTTTTGTTGGTGCACATAATGCTGGAAAAACAACCTTGGCGGAAACTATGTTGTTTGAAGCCGGACTTCTTAACAGAAGAGGAACCGTCGAGGCCCATAATACAGTATCCGATTATCATGAAGTCGAGCATGAAAGAGGCACTTCCGTCTTTGCGACGCCTCTTCATACCGAATGGCGGAATTACAAGATAAATATTATAGATACTCCCGGTTTGGATGATTTCGTCGGTGAGATCATTTCCTCCATACGTGTTGCAGATACCATAGTTACTGTTCTAAACGGTCAATATGGTGTCGAAGTTGGCACAGAGATAATTTGGGATTATATCGATAAATACAATAAACCCACACTTTTTGTGGTCAATCAAATAGATCATCCCAACTGTAATTTTGATGATAGCTTTAAAAGTATCAAAAGGCTGGTTGGGAATCGCGCCGTTCAGATCCAATATCCAATGACACTGGACGGAGCGCAATGTATTCTCGATGTTTTAAAGATGAAACTCTATAAGTTCTCTCCAAATGGAGGTAAACCTGAAAAATTAGAGATCCCTGAGGATCAAAAAGAATTGGCCGATGAATTGCATAATGAATTGGTTGAAAAGGCTGCCGAGAATGATGAGGCCTTGATGGAATTATTTTTTGATAAAGGAACTTTGAACGAAGATGAAATGCGACAAGGGATAAAAGCGGGAATGCTTAACCATGAACTCTTTCCGGTGTTCTGCATATCGGCACTTAAAGATATGGGATCCGGTAGATTGATGGGTTTTATCGATAACGTGGCACCGGCTGCTGCCGACTTAAAACCGGAACAAAGTGTTGCGGGGGATGATATTCTTAGCGAAAAGGATGCTCCGGCCGCCTTGTTTGTTTTTAAAACTGTGTATCAGCCAAACCTTGGTCAGATCACGTTTTTTAAAGTGGTCTCCGGGGAAGTCAAACTGAATGATAAATTGGTAAATTCCAGAAATGATGAAACTGAAATCTTGAATCAGCTATTCATTATGGACGGGAAGGAGCGGAAGCCCATTTCATTGCTAACGGTAGGAGACATTGGGGCAACATTAAAACTGAAATATACCCAAACCAATGATACCTTACATAAACCGAAACACGAAATAACCGTTCAGCCCATTCAATATCCTCCTTCCAGAATTCGGAGAGCTATTTTTGCGGAGAACAAAAATGATGAGGAAAAATTGAGTGACGCACTTAAGAAGATACATATTCAAGATCCAACGGTGATCGTAAAATTTTCTAAAGAAGCCAAACAGCTAATTTTAAATTGCCAGGGTGAATTACACTTAGCGACCATAAACTGGACCCTCAAAAATATCTACGGAGTAGAAGCGAGATTTGAAAAACCTAAAATCTCGTTCAGAGAAACCATCCAGCGAGCCTCTACGGCAAATTACCGACACAAAAAACAATCCGGTGGTTCCGGTCAGTTTGCGCAGGTACATTTAAAAATAGAGCCCTGGCATGAAGGGATCGAAGAACCTCAAGGATTCAATATTAGAGGAAAGGAAGAGATCGAATTGCCCTGGGGTGGAAAATTGTTATTCTATAATTGCATTGTGGGCGGTGTGATTGATCTGCGTTATTTACCTTCAATAATGAAAGGAGTATTGGAGGTCATGGAAGCGGGTCCTCTGACCGGATCCTATATTCGTGACGTTCGGGTGATGGTTTATGATGGCAAGATGCATTCGGTGGACTCCAATGATATTTCCTTTAAAATTGCAGGGGCACACGCGTTTAAAGAGGCGTTTCTAAATGCAAATCCGAAGTTATTGGAACCCACTCAGGAATTAACGGTAAAAGTTCCGGAAGAGATGGTTGGAAATGTGATGACCGACTTACAATCCAGGCGATCCATGATACAGGGAATTGATAGCCAGAATAATTATCAGATTTTAAAGTGCATTACTCCCGAAGCAGAGTTGTATGGATATTCTACAGATCTGCGTTCGTTAACTCAGGGGAGAGCCACTTTTAATACGACATTTTCGTCCTATCAGCCTGTTCCTGCCAATGTGCAGAAAGAATTGGTGAATCAGGAGTGACAAACCCCACAGGATTGATGTAGTTGCTAATAATTTTTTAGTTCTTTTAACTACTAAGCTGATAGTAAGCTGTTTACACGGTTATTTACTATTATGCAAAAATCATCGGAAAATGAAGACCATCGGTTTTATCGGACTTTTGTTGAGTTGGTTTCTCTTATTTTCAACTTCTTGCAAAGCGCAAACCATTCCTTCTGTGGAAGAAGTGCAGTATTTCTTCAACGATCAAAACATCATGATCACCTATCGTGAAGGTGAAGTGATCTACGGCACCTATTATTTTATTGAGATACATTATTGTCCCGGAGGCCAATACGTACTTTACGGCAGCTCGGTCAAGCAAACCGTTCTGGAAAATGAACAGCGAGACAATTGGCAGGAATTTGGTACCTGGCAGGTGACAGAACAGGATGGCGGAGTAGGCATCAATTATGTTACTACAGAAGGCGCTCAGGAATTTGTACCCATTTATAAATTGGCTGATGGCGATCTCTTTGTGAGGGAAGGGGTGACCATAGTCAGGCAAGGGCAAGCTATTTGTCATTGAGCAAATGATTCTTTCAGCACCAATAGCTCTTTTTATCAGGTAAGGATAATCGATTCAATCAGGTGATTATCTGTCAAATAGTGTAACATTTATTAAAAAGCCGTGTCTTGTAAAAGAACCCATCAATCGATCAAAATGAAAAAATTAGTATTTCTTCTGCTATGCGGTCTTGTTTTACAGGTAACCGCACAATCAACCGTGTCCACAAAGGAGTGGCAAGACGACCTTAGATTTCTACAGAGTACGATACATACGGATTATTCTTTCTTATTCAAAAAAACCACTGCAACCGATTTCGATAGGGCAGTAGATGAACTCTACAAAGCTATTCCAAATCTGGAGGAACATGAAATAATCGTGGGATTCGCCCGCATAGTTTCTTCGTTCAAATATGGCCATACTGTATTGGGCTTTCGAAATCTCTCCGGAAAATTCCATCAGTTACCCCTCAATTTATATCATTTTAATGATGGTGTATACGTACAGGGGGTGCATAAAGATTATGAAAAAGCCTTGGGAGCCAAGGTTATCGCAATCGCTGGAATGCCCATTGAAGCAGCCCTTAAGGCGATTTATCCGGTGGTTCCTGCCGAAAATGATCAATTTGTTAAAGCGTATGGATTTAGATATTTGATAAGCCCGGAGGTACTACATGCACAAGGCGTGATCCGGGAATTATCACATGCGGTTGAACTCACATTAGAAAAAGAAGGCAAGAGCTTCAAGCTCGTATTCAATGCCATGCCGGGTGAC
>Ga0114949_10002232_pt1 | contig 12031 bp, 9 predicted proteins | sample N074metaG_FD_83505 | JGI IMG/M metagenome (GOLD analysis project Ga0114949, IMG submission 83505) | Deep subsurface microbial communities from Kermadec Trench to uncover new lineages of life (NeLLi) - N074 metaG | ecosystem: Environmental > Aquatic > Marine > Ocean trench > Sediment | place... | reverse complement strand
TCCAGCCCGATGCGGCTGGCAAGCGGCACGTACTCACTCTTGTTGACCAACGTGATGACCTGCTGGGCTCCCGAATGCTTGGCCACCAATGACGATAGAATATTCGTTTCGTCTTTGTCGGTGAGAGCGAGGAACGCGTCCATCCCACCGACACCCTCGAGCTCCAACAGCTCCACGTCGGTGGCATCACCGTGGAGGATCAACGCTCGGTCCAGCTTCTCGGCAAGTTCCTGGGCGCGTTCACGCTCAGCGACCAACAGGGTTGCCTGCACGCCGTGTTGGTGGAGCAATTGCGCCAGATAGAATGCTTCAACGCTGCCTCCCGCGATCATCACCCGCTTCAGTTGCGCCCGCTGATGACCGCACAGTTCCAACGCACGCGGTATCTCATCGACGGTCGTAGCAAAATAGAGATGGTCATTTTCTTGAAGGACTGTCGATCCATCTGGCACGATGGTCTCGCCGTTTCGCTGTACCGCAACCGTGAGCAAGGGTCGATCGCCTTCTTCCACCGCGATGTCCTGGAGTTTACGCCCGACGATCGGGGCCCCGGGAGCGAGTTGCAGGCCGATGACTTGTACGGCGCCATCAGCGAACACCGCAATGTCGGTCGCCGCCGTGGCCTGCAACAACCGGATGGTTTCGAGGGCCAACTCGCGTTCGGGATTGATCAGGACATCCACACCGAACCGTTCGGGGTAGAGATGCTGACCCTGGCCGTAGAAATCCGGATTCGAGACGCGGGCGACCTTGACGATCCCATGCTCGCTTCGGGCGGTCATGCAAGACACGAGGTTGACCTCGTCCATGTTGGTGACGGCAATGAGCAGACCAGCCTTCTGAATCCCAGCTTGTTCGAGCAACGCCGGGCTCGTCCCGCTCCCCACAATCACGGCCACGTCGAGGTGACTCGAGACGTAGTCGAGGCGATCTGGATCCACATCCACCACGACGACGTCGTGCCGTTCGTTCGTCAGACGTTCGGCGACGTGATACCCGACTTCACCAGCACCAACCACGATGACTCTCATAGGCCCTGAATCATGCTGATGTCCGCCTCAATTCGCAATCTCACTCTCCATGATGTCGGCCGCGCGCTCAACCTCCTCGTGCGTCACATTCAAATGAAATACGGCACGCACGCGCTTGGTTCCGAATTCCACGACACGCAGGCCGGCCGCCTCGAGTTTGGAAACAGCCGATGCCGCGTCATCTTTTCCGCGAAGCTTGACGATCACGATGTTGGTTTCCGGCGTAACGATATCCAGCAAGGGATGGCCACTCAACAGTGACGCCCATAGCCTCGCGTGTTCGTGATCTCTGGCCAGCTGGCCCAGATGATGATCCAGCGCATATAGACACGCCGCCGTCAATATCCCGGTTTGCCGCATCCCACCCCCCAAACGCTTACGGACCTCCCAGGCCCGGTCGATCGTGTCCGCGTCACCGATCAAACAGCTTCCCACCGGGCATCCCAGCCCTTTCGAGAACGACACCATGACCGTGTCGGCACCCTGGGAAATACGATCCAACGAGACACCCTGTGCCACCGCGGCGTTCCAGATCCGAGCCCCATCCAGGTGCAACGGCACCGCACGACGCCGCGCCAGCTCTACTAGGCCCGTCCACATATCCGCGGGAGCTACCCTGCCTCCCGCCGAGTTGTGCGTGTTCTCGACCGACATCATCGAAATCCGCGGCGTATATCGTGAGGGTCCCCGCCACGCGGCATCAGCGAGTGCGGCGGTCAACATGCCGTCGGGAGTGGAGACCGGCCGCACCTGGACCCCTGAAACGACGCTGAGCGCTCCCAACTCGTAGTGAATCAGGTGGGCGTCCTGTTCCAAGAGAATCTCGGTGCCGGGCTCGGAGAGAAGCCACACGGCTGCTTGGTTTGCCTGTGTTCCCGATGGGAAAAACAGCGCTGCATCCCGGCCAAACATGTCGGCCACCCGTCGCTCCAGCTTCGCGGTTGTCGGATCCCCGTCTAGGACATCGTCGCCCACTTCGGCGTCCATCATCGCGCGTCGCATGGGATCGGATGGCTTCGTGACGGTATCGCTGCGTAGGTCGATCACGCGAGAACGGCGAGCTGCACGCGTTGCCGCCGCATCAGATCGTAGGTCTCGGCCACTTCTCCACCGACGAGGAAAGCGACGGCCGTATAATAGACCCACAACACGCCGAGCAACACTGCGATAGCGTTGGCATTCGAAAGGAGCCGATCGAAGGTGGCAAAGTTGGACAGATAGAGCGTGAATAGCACCTTCGTGATCTCGAAGCTCAACGCCGCTACCGCTGCCGCAACCATGGCCGTATCCCACCGGATCGGACGACTGGGCAATACGATGTAGACGAAGAAGAAGAGAAGCATCCCAACGGCGAACGTGGAAAGCTCGGACACGAACCGACCGACCCACGGCGCGTTCGCGAATGACACCGTGAGGACTGCGTTCGCCACGACCAGCGCCAACGACACCACAACCATTACCAGATCGACGCCCTTGCCAACGAAGAAAGAGCGGCTCTCCTCGGTATCGAACACCTCGTTCAGGGCGGAACGTGCACCGGCGAACAACCGGGTGGCAAACCAGAGAAAGATCGGCAGGCCGTACAAGGACAGTTGGGCGCGGCTCGAGATGACACCTTCGATGATGTCCTCCAGCCGTTGGACAGACTCGCTCGTCCCACCTCCCGGAAGGAGCGCGTCCATAATCCGCACGATGTCGGTTACGGATTCCTCCCCGGCATGCAACACGAACCCAAGCGTGGCCACCACGAGAATTGCGAAAGGTAAGGCGGCCAGGAGCGCCTCGAACGTGAGCGCACTGGCCAGGAAGAGGATGTTGTCCTCATAAGCTCCGGCGGCGACGCGTCGCGCGAACCCCAGTGGCGAGAAGGCCCACCCACGGCGAACCCGAACCGACAATGTTGTATCGAGCGTCGTCGGCTAGTCCGTGACCTCTTCGGCGATGGTCACTTTCCGTCGAGAACGAGACTCCGATAACCGTCGTTCCAGTTCATCGCGCGCCGTATTCACGGCCGCCTTCCCAGCATCCACCGCCTCCCGCGCATCCGTGCGCCGCTCGGTGAGGCTCTCGCGGACGGACTCGAAGCCGTCTTCGAATCGCTGCTTGGCATTTTCATAGCCCTCTTCTACGCGCTCCGTCAGCTCATCGGCGGCCTGGCTGGCCCGATCTCGCACGCGGCGGCCTCGTTCGCCAATCACCCTGCGCGTTTCCTCGCCACTTTGCGGAGCCAACAGCAACGCCGCCACCGCCCCGAGCGCGGCACCAAACAAGAACGCTCCAACCCCACTCGAACGCTCGATCACAATCACCGGTCTGTCGTCATGTCCCATAGGAGCCCCCCAGAACGTGCTCTATTGTCTTGTCTCAATTGAATTTAGTCGCCTGTCCGACGGGCGTCAAAAAGCGATGGTGAGCCCGTCGTAGGCGGGCGAGATGCCTTCGGGCAGGCGTTGCTCCAAGTCCTCATGAGAAAACTTGTGCGTCAAGTGCGTGAAATAAGTCTGTGGTGCGTCGACACGCTTCGCTATTCCGATTGCTTCGTCGATCGAGAGATGTGTCGCATGTGGCCGTTCCAACAAGGCGTTCAGTATCAAGACCTTCACACCACACAACACGTCTACGGCACGATCGGAAACCGACTTGGCATCGGTCACATACCCTACATCGCCAACCCGATACCCGAAGACCGCCGTCCCGCCGTGATCGACTTCAACCGGGGTCACCAGCATACCCGCAATCTCCACTTCGTCCCACGGCGCCAGCGGCCGCAGTTCGAGATCAGGCTTCGACGTGTCACGCGCCGGCTGAACCGACGGATCGAATATGTAGCGGAATCGCCCCTCGATCTCTTTCAACGTCCATTCCGGCCCTAGCAATGACAGACTGCCTCGCTTGACGGAAACGGCCCGAAGGTCATCGATCCCATGTACGTGGTCGGCATGCCCGTGAGTGTACAACACGGCGTTCACACCGTCGATCCCGGACGCCACCAGTTGCAGGCGAAGTTCCGGCGGCGTGTCGATGAGAATCCGCTTGCCGGCGTCGTTCTCGATGACGGCAGCGGTTCGGGTCCGGCGGTCACGGGGATCGCTGGACGTGCAGACCTGGCAATCACAACCGATGACGGGGACACCGAAAGACGTGCCCGACCCGAGCACGGTGAGACGCATCGATTAGATGATCTCCACTAGATGGTCTCCACCTTGAGTAGGTTGGTCGTGCCGGGAACGTCGAACGGAACGCCCGCGGTCACGATGACACGGTCACCCTCTTGAACGAACTTGCGCTTCAGCAGTTCGTCGCGCGCCCGCCCCAACATGGCGTCATAAGTCGGGACCTCGCGCACCAGAACCGGGGCAACACCCCAGACGAGGGACAGGTAGCAACAGGTCTCGGGTTCGGTCGACAACCCGAGTATGGGCGGCACCGGCCTGTGAGCGGAAATCTTCCGTGCCGTAAACCCGCTCTTGGTGAAACACACGATTGCCGGAACATCCAGCAGAGTCGCCGCTACCGTCGTCGCAGATGCGATGGCGTCATCCGCGGCTGACGTTCGGTCGCCGGATCGGAAATGCGAACGACGCGCCTTGGGAGGAAACTCGTCGAACGACTGTTCGACCTCGACAATGATGCGAGCCATCGCCTCGACGGTGGCGACGGGATACTTTCCGATCGCGGTCTCCCCCGACAACATCACTGCGTCCGTCCCATCGAGAATCGCGTTGGCTACGTCAGACGCTTCGGCACGGGTCGGACGTGGGTGTTGAATCATCGATTCGAGCATTTGCGTCGCCGTGATAACCGGGCACGCGTGATCGTTGGCCATCGCGATCAATCGCTTCTGCGTCAGCGGCACCTTTTCAAAGGGCAGCTCCACGCCAAGGTCGCCGCGGGCCACCATCAGGACGTCACTCACGTCTACGATTCGTGGGAGGTCGTCGAGGGCCGCGGCCTTCTCGATCTTCGCCACGACGTTCACGCTAGGCGGAATCAACTTCCGGATGCCCTCGATGTCTTCCCCACGGCGTACGAACGACACGCCAATAAAGTTGGCTCCATAGTCGATGGCCACCTTCAATGTCTCACGATCAACATCGGTTACGGTCGGCGCGCTGACGGTGACCCCTGGAAGATTGATACCCTTGTTCGACAGCAGTTGCCCCCCATGTCGAACCACGGCGTGGACGCGATCACCCTTGACATGCTGGACCTCGGTTGCAATGAGACCGTCATTCAACAACATCCGAGACCCGGGCTCCACATCGTTCGCCAATTCTGGGTAGGTGATTGGGATCTCGTCGTTCGTTGCCGACGACTCGGGTGCAAAAACAACCTTCGCGCCGTCAGCCAGTTCGAGGGGCTCCGGGAGGGTACCAACACGGATGCGGGGTCCGCGTAGATCCACCAACACGCCAACGTGCCGATCCATCTGCTCAGAGAGAGCGCGGACGCGTTCGATCCAACTGCACCAAATTGCGGGGGAACCGTGTGAACTGTTGATGCGAACGACATCGACACCCGCCTCCAACATCTGACGCAACACCGCCTCATCCGCAGAAGCTGGTCCCAACGTGGCGACGATCTTGGTCCGTCTCATATGCCTCTCACTCATTTGATTCCGTTTGCTCCAACCGTTTGACCAGCGCCCGGCAGGGCCGCCCCTGCTCTTTCGATCCGCGCAACCGTGGTAGTCTGAGAAAGTGGAGTCCGATTCGGGGTTTATCTCAATCACGCCCGCACCCTGCCGTTGCGCAACCAGTGTAAGCTCGGCAGCGGGGTACGCGATTGCGGAGATACCCGCGACGAGTACGGCGCCCGTCGAGTCGCACCCTCCCATCGTGGCCCGCGTGGGGTGAGGGGGGGGGTCAGCCTCCGACACTGACCGTAACTGGCTAGGAGGCTGCGACCGGGTCGCCGGCGGGATAGGTACGCGCCACGTATCGGTTCACGATCTCCTGAAACTCCTCGACGATACGGTCACCCTTGAGGGTCACCGACAATTCACCATCGATGTAAACCGGAGCTTTTGGTTCTTCGGATGTGCCGGGCAGCGATATCCCGATATTCGCGTGTTTCGACTCTCCCGGACCGTTCACGACGCAACCCATCACGGCAACGCGCATCGCTTCGACACCGGGGTGTTCCTCACGCCAGACTGGGATCCGATCCTGGAGGTAGTCCTGGATCTGCTCAGCCATTTCCTGGAAGAACGTGCTCGTCGTCCGACCGCACCCAGGACACGCCGTTACCTGCGGCACGAAAGCTCGGAGATCGAGCGATTGCAGGATCTGCTGCGCTACGCGCACCTCTTCCGTGCGGTCGCCGCCCGGAGCTGGTGTGAGTGAGATCCGAATTGTGTCGCCGATGCCTTCCAGGAGTAGGGCACTCACCGCCGCAGCACTCGCCACCACACCCTTGGTGCCCATCCCGGCCTCGGTCAGTCCGAGATGCAACGGATAGTCGGAGAGCGGCGCCAGAAGACGATAGACATCTATCAAATCCTGGACCATCGACATCTTGACTGAGACAAGAATCCGATCGTGGGCGAGCCCAACCTCTTCTGCTAGGGTGGCCGAACGCACGGCACTCTCGACCATGGCCTCGAACATCACGTGTCGGGCCTCCTTGGGTGCCTTGCTCGCCGCGTTCGCATCCATGAGTTCGGTCAACAACGCCTTGTCGAGCGACCCCCAATTGACCCCAATGCGCACGGGCTTGTCAAAGTCGATGGCGACTTCGACGATCATCCGAAAATGCTCGTCGCGTCGCTTCGCGCCGACGTTCCCTGGATTGATCCGGTATTTGGCGAGCGCCTCGGCACAGTCGGGGTACTTCGTGAGAAGTAGATGGCCGTTATAGTGAAAATCGCCGATGATCGGTACGGTCACGCCGTCATCGCTAAGCTGACGCGTGATCTCCGGTACCGCCTGGGCCGCGACGTCGTTGTTGACCGTAACGCGGACGAGTTCGCTGCCGGCTTCGGCCAGCGCAGCCACCTGCGCTACGGTTGCCGCCACGTCCGCTGTGTCGGTGTTGGTCATGGATTGGACAACGATCGGGTGACATGACCCGACGGGGACGTCTCCAATCCAGGCTGATACGGTCTGACGGCGTGCTACCAGAGGCATTGCAAGCGGAACCTAGCCGACGTTCTCCCAGTCTACGGTGTAGGCGCCGTTGCAATGCGCGCATCTGAGGTGTGGGGTATCCGCGGGCGCCATGTCGGCCCTCGACTGGCAAGCCGGGCACACGACGTAGGTCAGGCCGTGGTTTTCCTCAATGGCTCGTTGCGCGCCACGTTGCGTGTCTTGCCACTCGACCACCGTCCACATAGACGGTCGCACTTCGGAAAGCACCAACATATCTCGCGGCACCGCCACGTTGTTCTTTTGGACGTCGAGCACGATCATAGCGGTGCTTCCCATCTCGTTCACGACCGGGTACCAGGCTCCGCGCCGAAGTCCGTGCGCGCCAGGTTTGGGCCGTGCCCATTTGTCCAATGCCATGGCTGCCCTCATTCGACATTCTCCTCAAGTAGTTAAGAATCTAGCGCTGGTATGGCTGTATGCAAAAAATGCGGGGGACCCAAGGCCCCCCGCAGTGTTGCATGTCACAAATCTTGTCCCGAATTTCCTATCCACACTCCGAGTAGCCGCAGACGTGACATTTCTCGCAGCCCTCGGCGAACTCCAACTGAGATCCACAATCCGGGCAGGCTCCGGAGTGCTGGCCTGCGTTCGCGATGTCGAACGCGAATTGCTCGCCACCTCGCGTTGGGCCCACTTGCCGGACAGCCTGTGCCGGCGCGCCATCGGCTTCGGTAGACCCCTCAAGGAGGTCCTGCTGCACACCTTGTTTGTCCTGCATGTAGCGTTCGATCGCAATGCCGATGGCATCAGGGACAGAGCGCACCTTGTTCGGGCCAAGACCCGTAATCCGGTCGGACGAGATGCCCCGAAGCTGGCGGTAAATCTGCTTCAGTGGAATGCCGGAGCGCAGGGCCAATGAAATGAGCCGGCCGATAGCCTCCACATCCGCCATCAGGGCACCGCCCGCCTTGCCGAGGCTCATGAACACCTCAAACGGCTGCCCTAGGTCGTCTTCCGTAATCGTCACGTAGATCGTGCCGAGCGGCGTTTCGAGGCGTCGCGTCGCACCCTTGAGCAGCTCTGGGCGGGAGCGCTTGTCACGACGCTGGAGGTTCTCGGACTCGACCTCGTGAAGCTGTTGCTTGGTGCGGCCCAGTTCGGCCTCGAGTTCGGCGATCGTAGCCTTGAGTTCGGCAAATGCCTCACGTGACGGCGTGTCGCCCGCGGCCTGTTGCACCTTCTTGGCAGTCTTCCCCGTCGAAAGGACCTGCATGTCGCGACTGCCGTCGCGATATACGGTCACACCCTTGCAGTTCAGGGCAAACGCCATTTCGTAGATCTCCCGCACGTAACTCTCGCTAGCCTCGTTCGGGAAGTTGCAGGTCTTCGAAATCGCCGAGTCGGTGTACCGCTGAAATGCCGCCTGCATCTTGATGTGCCATTCCGGAGTGACGTCGTGCGCGGTCACGAACACGCGCTGCCACCGTTGGGGAACCTCATCGAAGTGGATGTGCCCCGATTCGGCTATCCGTGTCATGAGATCGTCCGAATACCAGCCTTCGGCTTTGGCGATCTCGACGAAGTGATCGTTGACATCCGGCATGAGCACGCCGGCTTGGTTCCGCATGAACGCCACGGCGAACAAGGGCTCGATCCCCGACGAGCAACCGGCGATGATGGAAATCGTACCCGTGGGTGCGACGGTCGTGAGGTTGCAGTTGCGGAGGCGGCGTTCCGGGCGAACCCGCTCGCCATTGGGCCGACGGGCGCACGTTGTTTCGGGGCCCCAGATGCTTTTCTCCCATTCCGGGAACATGCCGCGTACGGCCGCCAATCGTTCGCTCTCGACCTTCGACTCATCGTCGATAAACGATTGGAGCTTTTCGGCCCATTGAATGGCCTCTTCCGAGTGGTACGGGACGCCCAGCTCGACGAGAAAATCGGCCCACCCCATGATGCCGAGCCCGATTCGGCGGATCCGATTCGCAAGGTCGGTGATTTCCGGAAGCGGATACTTGTTGGCGTCGATGACGTTGTCGAGGAAGTGGGTGCAAAGGTGCACGGTCTTCCGAAGCCCCTCCCAATCGACCTCGCCGTCGTGGACGAACAGACCCACGTTGATCGATCCCAGATTGCAGACATCGTAGGATAAAAGCGGCTGTTCACCGCATGGATTGGTGGCTTCGTACGACCCGAGGTGGGGCACGGGATTGTAATCGTTCGCGCGATCGACAAAGAAGACTCCGGGTTCACCGGTCTTCCATGCACCGTGAACTATCTTGTCGAACACTTCGCGCGCGTCCAAGCGACCGACCACTTCACCAGTCCGCGGGTGGATCAGGTCATACTCCGTCCCGTCCTTCGCGGCCTTCATGAACGCGTCGGTCACGGCGACCGAGATGTTGAAGTTGGTAATCTGCGTGATGTCGTTCTTGCACGTGATGAAGTCGAGGATGTCCGGATGATCGACGCGCAGAATGCCCATGTTGGCCCCGCGACGGGTGCCACCCTGCTTCACGGCTTCGGTGGACGATTCGTATAGCGACATGAACGACACTGGGCCCGACGCTACGCCCATCGTGGAGCGAACGATATCGTTGGTGGGACGGATGCGCGAAAACCCGAACCCCGTGCCACCACCCGATTGGTGGACCAATGCCATATTGCGCAGCGTGTCGTAGATACCGCTCTTGCCGTTGGAGAGCGCGTCATCGACCGGAAGAACGAAACACGCAGACAACTGCCCCAGAGGGCGACCGGCGTTCATCAGCGTGGGACTGTTCGGCATCCACACCCGTGTCGCCATCAACCCGTAAAACGTCTCGGCCAACGCTTCGACTGCACCCGGACTAGCTCCATATTGCGCGTCGGCTTCCGCGATGGTCGTCGCCACGCGCCAGAAAAGGTCTTCGGGTCGTTCTACTGGATTGCCATTTTCGTCTTTCACCAGGTAGCGCTTCGTGAGCACCGTGATCGCATTGCCGCTCAGCCGCGGTGTCTCGTGTCGCCCAGCATCGCCCGAAATGGCCATAGCGCTCCGCCTCCGTACCGGAGGAGTTCGAGGTGTGTTTTTCAAAAGCTAGCCCGTGGAGGATTCGGCATAGCCGGAACTTCGGCGCGGGGTGATCAAGGTAGAAACTGCATGGTGGCGATGCAAGTGCCGGGAAGTCACCGCAAAGAGGCTCCGGGAACGATTTTGCACATCACAAACCTGCTACATCGAATGGCGCGCGAATTCGCCGGCGCGATGACGCCGCGCCAACGCCACATAGTGAGCGACGGTCGAGGCAATCCGGTCACGTAGCACCTCATCGACCGGCCGAACTACTTTGCCCGGAATTCCCAGGACCAGTGATCCAGGCGGCACGGCGGTTCCCTCCGTCAACACCGCCCCAGCTCCGATCACCGACCCGGTGCCCACGTGTACACCGTTCAGCAGAATCGCCCCCATGCCAACCAACGAGTCATCTTCAATGGTACACCCGTGAAGAATGGCGCGGTGGCCAACCCCGACGCGGGCGCCGATCCGGCAAGGGATGCCCTCATCGACGTGGATCATGCTGAGATCCTGAATGTTCGTCTCTTCGCCAATGGTAATGGGTTCCATGTCGGCGCGCAGAACGCAGTTGTACCACACCGACGCACGGGCCCCTAACGAAACCGCCCCGAGAACCTGGGCTCCCGGGGCGATGTACGTAGATGGATCGATCACGGCCGGAAGCTACCGCGCCCGGCAGGTGACGCGCATCCAACTGTCCACGGCCTGCCCATTCTTCTGCGCCGGGGTAAACGTCGCTTTTCGAATCTGCTGGTTGATCCCAGCCAGGAATCGCCCATTGGTGGGCCTGGTGCCGCGGTACCGAAAATTCGCCACGCTGCCATCCGCCGCGACGTTGACCCACAGCTGCGCTGGCGTAGGCTTGGTGTCGCCCGGCACTTCGACCGAACAGACCGCCTTCTGGGCCGGCGCCGTGGTGAAGCAATAGTCGTTCATGTTGTACCGCGCCGCTCCCGGGTTCGTGCATTGCGGTTGCGGTATCCGTTCCATGGCGATCGTCACCGGCACCGTGTCGCCGGGATCCACCGCGACCGTCACATCGAAATCACGGTAGCCCGATCGGTTGGCCACCACGCGGAGAGAGCCGGGACTGACCTGGATGATATCGCCGGCTACGGCATTCCCATTGACCTGGATGGTCGCTTGGGCCGGTCTGTCTTGGAGAACCAACCAAGCTACGGTGGGGAGCGGCGGCACCGAGTCCGCACTCGCCGAATCCGCCGCCGCGGAATCATCGACGATCACGATCGCCGGAGTGGAATCCTGGCCGGCGGGGTTCGATCCGAACCCGAGGCGGCTAAAATCAGGAGGCCACTCCGCGCCCATGAAAAAGTACCAGTAGCCCCCGGCACCACCTCCACTAAGACCCAGCACCAGCAGCATTCCGACCAGCACCCCACTCCGCTTCTTTTCCTTTCTGTACACCCGCTTTTCGAGGCCTGGCGCAGGGTCCGCCACCGGGATCGGCGTCGTGGGAGTCGTCGGGAGCGTACTTGGCGGAACGGCTACCGAACCGCGGGCCGGCGAGGGCATAATCGTGGTAGGCAAGTCGGACACCGACTGTGCCTGCGATACCGCGGCCTGCGCGCTAGGGCGGCCTTCCAGCGCCGCCACCAGTTGATCCGCGGTCGGGAATCGCTCATCGGGGTCCTTCGCCATCATTTGCCGAACGACTTCGAAGAGCGCCCGCTGGTCGGGGGTGCTGAGTTGCGGAATGGGCAACTCCTCCATGATGTGCTTGTAGCCGATGGAAAACGCGTCTTCGCCATCGTAGGGCACTTGACCGGTGAGGCACTGATAGGCGACAACACCGAGTGAATAGATGTCACTGCGCCCATCCAGAGGTCGCGCCC
>Ga0114949_10002231_pt1 | contig 12032 bp, 8 predicted proteins | sample N074metaG_FD_83505 | JGI IMG/M metagenome (GOLD analysis project Ga0114949, IMG submission 83505) | Deep subsurface microbial communities from Kermadec Trench to uncover new lineages of life (NeLLi) - N074 metaG | ecosystem: Environmental > Aquatic > Marine > Ocean trench > Sediment | place... | reverse complement strand
GCGAGAGCATGGACGGCTACTTCAACGCCATGCTCCGCGACCTCCGCCGCGGCGTCGACCTGGATATCGGTCCATTGCTGCCCCTTGACCGCCGCCTTGCCGCGTTCAACGCCGCGGCCCATCTCTCCGACGACCTGTTCGCCGGCAAGATCGCTCAGACCGCCCTGCTGAACTTCCCCCTCACGAGCCTGCGGGAGAAACTGGCTCAGGGCGGGACCTGGACCCGCCGGCAGTGGGCCGAGGCTCGCCTCACAGACAGATTCGACGCCCGAGTCCCGGCCAGCGTCGGCCAGGCCATGACCGCCGCCGCCGCCTCTGCAGATACCTACATCAACAGTTACAACATCTATATGCATCACCTGCTCACACCCGATGGCCGGCGCCTCTTCCCCGAGGGCTTGCGCCTCATCAGCCACTGGGGGCTGCGCGATGAACTCAAGGCCCAGTACGCCGACCCCGACGGGCTGTCCCGGCAACGGATGATCCGTACCGTCATGGAACGCATCATTCGCCAGGAGATCCCGGCGGCCGTCATCAACAATCCCCTGGTTGACTGGCGACCAGCGGAGAACAGCGTCACCTCGGCCGACGACGACACCGCCGTCGACCCGGCCCGTGAGGATGACGAGCGTTACCGGCAGTGGCTGGGGATGTTCCACGCCGCCCAGCTCGCGGACATCCACCAGCCGGACCAGCCAAGCTTGATTGCCCGCCGCTTCAACGTCGATCGCGAGATTCCCGAGGAGGAGGTCGAAGCTCTCCTGGAAGCCGTTCTCGCTTCACCGCTGGCCGGCCGAGTGGCCAAACTGGTGGCCAGTCGTCTTGGAAGGCCCCTGGAGCCGTTTGACATCTGGTATGTGGGATTCAAGCCGCGCGGCAAGTACGCCGAGGCGGATCTGGACGCTCGTACTCGCGCCCGCTATCCCGACGCCGCCGCGTACGCCGCCGATATCCCGCGCATGCTCCAGGAGCTTGGTTTCTCCCGGAAGCAGGCGACATTTCTCGCCGGGCATATCGTGGTGGAACCGTCCCGGGGAGCGGGCCATGCCATGGGCGCAGCCCGCCGGGACGACAAAGCCCATCTGCGTACCCGGGTGGGCGCCGGCGGCATGGACTACAAGGGCTACAACATCGCCGTTCACGAGATGGGACACAACGTCGAGCAGGTCTTCTCCATGACCCTCATCGACCACACCCTCCTCCAGGGCGTACCCAACACCGCTTTCACCGAAGCCCTGGCGTTTGTCTTCCAGGAACGGGACATGGAGCTTCTCGGCCTGGATACAAGCGACGCCGCCGACCTCAAGCCCCTGGAGGCCTTCTGGGCCACCCGTGAGATTGCCGGCGTGGCCCTGGTGGACATGCGCGCCTGGCGCTGGCTCTACGCCCATCCCGATGCCAATCCCGCCGCCTTCCGCCAGGCCGTGGTGGGTATCGCCGCCGAAGTCTGGAATACCTACCACGCTGACATCTTCGGAGTTCGCGATGTGCCGTTGCTGGCCATCTACTCCCACATGGTGGACGGCGCCATGTACACACCGGACTATCCCCTGGGGCATCTCATCGCCTTCCAGATCGAGGAGCACTTCAACGCGCACCGCGATCGCTTCGGCACGGAGTTCGAGCGCATCTGCCGCCTGGGACGTCTGACGCCCAACGCCTGGATCCAACAGGCGGTGGGTTCGCCCCTCTCCGCCAAACCACTCCTCAAGGCCACCGCAGCCGCTCTCAGCCGGCAGGAAAAAGATCAAACCGACTGATCCTCCCTGGGGCAGAATTCCCGGGGAACAATTCAATCGCCAGCCGGCGCATCGGGTGCAAACGAACCTGGTTCGTCGTCTCGATGGAAAATCCGATAAAGGACCGGCAGGACGATGAGGGTGAGCGCCGTCGAGGACAGGATCCCCCCGATGACGACCGTCGCAAGTGGGCGCTGGACCTCAGCTCCGATCCCCGTGGCAAGGGCCATGGGGAGAAACCCCACCGATGCAACCAGTGCCGTCATGAGGACGGCACGCAAACGAGTGTGAGCACCTTCCCGGATGGCGTTCTCCACCGGCATGCCGCCCTCGCGCAGAGTCCGAATGAAGGAAATCATGACCAGTCCGTTCAGAACCGCAACCCCGGAGAGGGCGATGAAACCGACTCCTGCGGAAATGGACAACGGTATTCCCCGGATCCAGAGGGCGGCCACACCACCGGTGAGTGCCATGGGCACGCCGGTGAAGACGAGGAGCGCATCTTTGAATTCCCCGAAGGTCGCGAAGAGCAGAACAAAGATAAGAAACAGCGCCAGAGGCACAACGATTTGCAGGCGCTTCGTCGCTGACTGCATCTGCTCGAACTGGCCGCCCCAGCTCGTCCAGTAGGCTGGAGGAATCGAGGCGTTGTTCCGGATCACCCCTTGCGCTTCTTCGACGAAGGACCCGATGTCGCGTCCGCGCACATTGGCCGTGACGATGATATGCCTCTTACCGTTTTCCCTGCTGATCCGGTTAGGTCCTGTGGCCAGATTGAAGTCGGCCAACTCCCCCAGGGGGAGAAAACTCAGACGGGTAGAGCCACGGGGGCCATTCCTTTTCTCGCCGAAGGAGCCACCTTGGCTCATGACGTTTGGAAGTGCGATGGGAATGCGCTTCAACTGCTCAATGTTGCCGCGTATTTCCTCAGGCAGCCTGACGATCAGATCGAAGCGACGGTCACCCTCGAAGACCTGGTTGACGGTCTTGCCCCCTATGGCGATCTTGATAACTTCTTGAACCTCCGCCACGTTGAGGCCGTACCGGGCCAATTTCCCCCGGTCCATTTGAATAGTGAGGACCGGCAGGCCTGTCGTCTGCTCCAATTTGACGTCGGAGGCCCCCGGGATGGCCTTGAGCAACGCTTCGATTCTGCGGCCGACTTTTTCCAAAATTTTCATGTCATCGCCGAAGACCTTGACTGCCACATCGCTCCGGACCCCGGCGATGAGTTCGTTGAACCTCATCTGGATTGGTTGGATGAACTCGTAGTTGTTACCGGGTACTTGGGTGAGCTTCTCCTCCATGCGGGCGATGAACTCGGACTTGGGGAGCTTCCGGTCGGGCCATTGGGATCGGGGTTTCATCATGACGTAGATGTCCGCAACACTGGGCGGCATGGGATCCGTGGCTATCTCTGCCGTCCCGACCTTGGCAAAGACGTAGTCCACCTCGGGAAACTCCTTGATTCGCTTCTCCAGCACGTTCTGCATCTCGATGGCCTGGGTCAGGCTGGTCCCCGGGATGCGAAGCCCATGGACGAGGATATCTCCCTCGTCCAGACTCGGAAGGAACTCACTTCCCATTCTTGTGGCGATGACACCGCTGGCGAGGAGGAGAAGGCAGGCCATTCCCACCACGAGAACTCGATTTCGCAACGCAAACGCCAGCGACGGGACGTAAGCTCGCTTGGCCCATTGCATGATGAAGTTGTCTTTTTCTTTCACTCGTCCGCTGACAAAAATCGCTACGGCCGCGGGGATGAAGGTCACAGAAAAGACCATTGCACCGAAGAGCGCCGTGAGCACAGTGAACGCCATAGGACGAAACATCTTCCCCTCGATGCCTGTCAGGGTCATGATGGGCAGATAAACCACCATGATGATGAAAGTGCCAAAGATGCTTGGACGCAACACCTCACGCGTGGAACTGAAGACCACCTTGAACCGTTCAACGCGAGTCAGCAATCTTCCCTGCCGATGCTGCTCCTTCCCCAGGCAGCGAACACAGTTTTCGGTGATGATGACCGCCCCGTCAACAATGATTCCAAAATCGAGTGCCCCAAGACTCAGAAGATTTCCACTGACTTTGTTGGCAACCATCCCGGTGATGGTGAAGAGCATGGACAGCGGGATGACAAGGGCCGTCAATACTGCGGCGCGAAAATTCCCGAGGAGAAGGAACAGAATGACAACGACCAGGACGGCACCTTCCAGAAGGTTGTTTCGAACCGTGGTCATGGTGGCGTTCACCAGTTTGGTACGGTCATACACCGTCCTGGCGATAACTCCCTCAGGCAGCGTTCTGTTGACCTCGGCGATCCTTGCCGCCACCCGCTGAGATACCGTACGGCTGTTTTCACCCATGAGCATGAGGACCGTGCCGAGAACGACTTCCTGGCCGTTCGCTGTCGCCGCCCCAGTCCGGAGTTCCTTACCCAGAATCACCTCCGCCACATCCAGCACATAGATCGGCACGCCCTCACGATTGCCGATGACGATCTGCCGGATTTCCTGGATGTTCCGAACCTGGCCCGGGGCGCGGATCAGGTACTGTTCCCCGCGGCGTTCGATGTACCCGGCCCCGACGTTGGAGTTATTCTTGCTCAGGGCCGCCACCACATCCTGGAAAGTCAGGCCGTACCCGATGAGCTTGGCGGGATCAGGTGTTACATGGAACTCCTTGACGTAGCCACCAATGGTATTGACTTCGGCCACGCCGGGAACGTTTCTCAGTTGTGGACGGATGATCCAGTCCTGAATGGTGCGAAGATCGGTCGCCGTATAGGGCATCCCATCAGCACGCACGGCACCCGGTCCGGATTCCACTGTCCAGAGAAAAATTTCGCCCAGCCCCGTCGCCACCGGCCCCATGGCCGGCTCGATCTCCGGGGGGATGCTGCTCCTGACCTCCTGGAGACGCTCGTTGATAAGCTGCCGCGCGAAATAGATATCTGTTCCGTCGTGGAAGACGACGGTCACCTGGGACAGACCGTAGCGCGAAATGGATCGCGTGTAATCAAGGTCGGGAAGACCTGCCATGGCAGTTTCGATGGGGAAGGTGATGCGTTGCTCCACCTCCAGTGGTGAGTATCCCGGTGCCTCGGTGTTGATCTGAACCTGGACGTTGGTGATGTCAGGAACCGCATCAATGGGCAATTTTTGAAAATTGTAGACGCCCAGAAGAGCGATGGCCAGCGCCCCTAGAAGGACAATCCACCGGTTGTTAATGCTGAATTTCAGTAGTTGTTCGACCATGATTCTCCCGTGCGTTGACTTCTCTGGCGGAGCAACCCGAAGGGTTCACCTCCTCGGGCAAGAGATCTCTAGTGATCGTGGGTCGCCCCGGATTTCAGGATGTCGGCTTTGATGAGGAAGCTGTTCTTGGAAACGTACATTTGGCCGGCGGAAATCCCACCCAGGACTTCCACCCACTCCCCATCGCCTCGGCCGAGCTGCAGGGGAAGGGCCTCGTAGAGATTTCCGTCCTGGATGAAGACCACATCCCAATCCCGGATGCGCTGGATCGCCTCCCAGCGTACCGCCACCGCGGCCGTGAATTCTTCCTGAACGAGACGGATCGTGACGAACATGCCTGGCCGCCACAGTCCGTCCGGGTTGTTAATGGCGACGTGAGCCGTCGCTGTGCGCGTATCCGTCCCGAAAAGGGGCCCCAGATAGGTCACCTTCCCCGCAACCTCCAGGCTCATGATGTCGGACTTCACCCTCACCTCCTGGCCAAGATGGACAAACCTGAGATCCCGGGCGTAAACGGTGACTCTTGCCAGGACCGTGGTGAGGTCGGCGATGATAAAGATCTGGGCGTCCTCCTTGACCGCTTCTCCCAGCGCGACGTCCTTCTCGATCACGACCCCACCCTGAGGAGCGTGGAGCGCGTAGCGCGCGAGGTTCTTGTCGGGACTGTGTGGGAGGGCCTTGATCTCCTCATCCGGAAGTCCCCGCGCCCTTAGTGTTTGCGCCAATCCATCCACGCTGATTTTGCTCTCTTCAAGCGCATGACGCGCGGCCAGGTATTCCTCTTCCGGGGAAATCTTCTTCTCCCAGAGCTGCTTTTCCCGTTCGAACAACACCTGGGCAAACTCCAGCTTGTGTACGGCCTGGATGTACCCCACCTGGGACGCCGCCAGTTCTTGGCTGTCGATGACGGCGATCACCTCTCCCTTGGCAACTCGAGAACCGAGGTTCTTCCGCACCTCCGTGACCACTCCCCCAAATCGTGGCACCACATGGGCCATCCGATCGGGGTTGAGCGCGATCTCCCCTGGCAGTTCGAAGACGAGCTTCATTTGCACGGCACCCACTTCTTCGATGACAATTCCAGATGCCCGGATGGCTTCCGGACTCAGCTCGGTGCGAGCCTCGATCTGGGAGTACTCCATGCGGTAGGTCTTTCCCTTCCACTCCGCCATGACCTTGACATCGAAGGAATGTGGCTCGTGGACCACCATGTCGCCCAGGAGATAATCGTTCACCTTCCCGAAGGCGATCACATCCACACGGCCTCCCAGTCGGCTGAGCTCCATGGACAGTTGCACCTCGTCCAGGTCGACCGGACTCCTTGATTCAAAGGCGTAGACCCTGAATTCCGGGGGAATGCCGCGTTCGTAGATCGTGACCTCCACCTGGAAACCATCCTCCTCCAGCAGCCGCCCGCCGTGCGGCCCCTTCACCGGACTCTCCTCGCTCATCCCAGGGTTCGTGGCCGAGTCATGCAGCGCGCTGGTTTCGTTCTGTGCACAGGAAGAAAGAAGCGGCAGTGTCAGCACAGCCAGGGCGACGGCCGCCAGCTTCAAATTGGTCTCTCGTATTCTGGTCATGGCAGGTCTCCGTCTCGTCTTGTTGCGCTGAAATCGAGACGGTGGCCGATCAGGCGCTCCACATCCACCACCGCCTTGTGGTAATCCGTCGCCGCTCGCAGGTACTCCTGACGCGCCTCGAACAGGGTCCGTTGGGAATCAAGGACATCCAGCAGGCCGAATCTTCCGAGCCGATACCCCTCGCTCACCGCATCGAAGGCGCTCTGTGCGCCGGGAAGCACTGTGTCCCGAAGAGCAGTGACCCGGAAGTAGGCCGCTGAGAGCGCGTCATGGCTGTCGGCCAAGGCGACCCCCAGGCGAACTGCCGCTCCGCGGCGTTCGGCCTCCGATTTCACGACCTGATGGCGTGCTGCCTGAATTCCGCCCCGATTGCGGTTGAAAAGGGGAATCGGGATGCTGACCTCTACCTGGAAGGTGTCCACATCTTCCCCCATGGAGACCGAATAGTGTTTGTATCCCCCACCCACGGTCAGGTCAGGAACTCGTCTGGCTTTTTCCAGATCGACCGTTGCCTGGCGGAGCGACACCTCCGCAGCCCGGAGGGCAATTTCGGGGTTCCGGGCCAGCAACTTTGTGAGCTGATCCAGGTCGGGAACAGGAGGGATAGAGTCCAGATCACCCACTGCTGTTCTGAAGTGCGGCGTGATGTCTCCCCAGTTTCCGGACAGAGCCCTGCGCGACGACTCCAGCTCCCGCCTGGTACGGTCAAGCCCGATCCGGGTCGTGGCGAGGGCCACGGTCGCCCTGGTCTCTTCCACGGGCGAGGCCTTTCCACCCTTCACCCTGGCCGAAACCACTCCAGCACTTTGCTCCGCCAGGCGCACCGTCTCTTCCGCAATGGCGACCCTCCTCTGTGCGCTCAATACCTCGATGAACGAGACGGAAACCCGACTCAGGAGGTTGATGCGCATGATCTCGTAATCCCATGCCACGACGTCCCGCTCCAGAGAGGCCACTCGGGTTCTAGCGGAACGCTTGCCCCCCAGCTCGAGCAACTGCCCCAGCTGAATCGTTGTCTGTTCACCACCCGTGATCTCTTCCCGGTCCGAGCCCAGTTCCTGCACCAACAGGCGTAGCTTGGGGTTCGGATAAGCTCCCGCCTGAATGACCCCCGCCTCGCGAGCGCGGACCTCCCAGGCGAATGTCGCCAGATCCGAACTCCGGAGAAGAGCCAATGCTACGGCTTCCCCCAGCGACAATTCGTCGATGGGCTCAAGAGTTTCCGCCGGGCCAGGCTCGCGCTCCGCCACCATGGGAGGAGTCTCAGGAGTACTGAACACATCCTGTGCTGCGCCTATCTTCATCGCCGAGCAGCAGAGAACTGCAAGGGCTACACTCGCCCTTCCAAAAAAGGACATAGTCCACCTCAATGATTCGATTTTAAACTAGGAGAAGTTCATGCCAGGCACGGCATGCGCGCGGGAAACTGCTCAGACGGGCGGTCCGCGCAAGCCCGGCCCGATGAGATACCGAGTACCCCACGTATGGCTCACGAGGGTGAGATCCAGGATGGAACGGAGCGCCGGTTCGAGAGTCGCCAGCCGTGCGGCGGTTACCATGCCGAGTGCCGCACTCATGACCCTGGCCCTTGCCAGGCAGCAGGGCTGACTCATTGCCGGCGAATCATCGTGCCGGTGGTCGCCGGTATCTACATGCGGGTCTGAAGCCGGCACTTCATGGTCAATTACGTGGGCATGAAGGAGCGGGACATGGCTGTGCTGTCTATGCGCGCCGTGCTGGTGTTCCACGGCTGGATGAAAATGATCCGGCGATGCAACAAACATTCCGGCCAGGAACGCTACGCAGAGCAGTGCCACACTGGATCGTCTCAAAAGCATGGAAGCTGATGTTAAATGGACCGGATCCCTGAGTCAAGAAACAGCGAACGGCCTCTGCCATGGACAATTCGGCATGAAGGACACTGGCGTGGCGTAGTTCCGGGGCCACTACTCCAGGGTCCCCCGCTGGAACCACCTGGATTTCCAGGATGAGTGAGGGCTGGTGGCAGCAAGGAGTGAACAGCCGGTCATCCTGTTCAACGGTGTCTCCTTCATGGCCCTGATCACGCTGGCCAAGATCCGTGACGCCCTCACCACCATGGCACCTCCTCCTGTGGGGGATCGAAGAAGATCTGCGGCGCCGGGCCCTGCGGCCTATCGAGAAAATATTCGCCCTCGCCAGCCGCTGAGGTCGGATCCCGCCGGAGGCGCTGCGGCCTCTGCTCCGCGGTAAAACCCCCTGAATTCAATACCTGGGGAAGAATTCTCTCTGCCCTGGAGTTGGTATCCATGTACATGCGGCTTCAATCGTGACCGTACCTGTCCTGGCCGCATCTCTATGAGGATGATGATGCAGGCTGCTCACCAGATCACCGAAAGCGGACTTCCCCTCTATCTGCGGGATATGCGCGCGTACAAGGTGCTGGACCGGGCCAGCGAGCAGGTTCTGGCCTGGCGCATGCGTCACGCGGGCCGTGCAGTGACACGGATCCAGCGGCTGGCCCCGGGACGCCGCCGGGACAGGCGCCTGCGTTACTGGCAAGGACAGCACCAGCAGGCCCGTCAGGATTTTATCCTGGGCCATTTGCGCCTGGTCATCCATGTGGCCAAGACCTTCAACGCCCGCAGCCTTTCTCTTCAGGATCTGATCCAGGAGGGGAATATCGGTCTCATGCGAGCCGTGGAAAAGTTCGAACCTGAGCGAGGCTACAAGTTCTCGACCTACGCCTTCTGGTGGATCAAGCAGGCCATACAGCGGGCTCTCGCCTACAAGGCCGCCATGATTCGCATCCCCATGCAGAAGCAGGAGTGGCGGCGCAAGGTGCTCAAGGCCAGCGCCGAATTGATCATGGAACTGGACCGGGAACCAACGCCGCGTGAGATTTCCGAGCGCGTCCAGATCTCCGAAGATCGAGTGCGGGAGTCTCTGGCCCTGGTCAGTGAGCCGCTCTCCTTCGAGGATATGGCCAGTGACCATCAACTCCCGCCCCTGGAATCCCTGGCCGACCCCAAGGGCGAATCGCCCTTTGCCGAGACCAGCGCCGGTGAAACTTCGGAGCGCATCGCCGCCACTCTCGACCGCCTGCGTCCCCGCCACCAGCAGGTCATGCGCATGCGTTTCGGCATCGGCCGCAGCCGCTCCCATACCCTGGCGGAAATCGGCCGGCGTCTGAAGCTGTCCCGGGAGCGCATCCGCCAGATCGAAGCTGAAGCGTTGCGGGTTCTCAGAACACCCGAGGTACGCGCCGAACTCCTGGAACTGGCGAGCCACTCCTGATCCCTCTCAGAGCCTGTCAGGGTCAGTTGGTTTCCGCAGGTGAGCCCTCTGCCACAGAGCGCCAGGCATCGCCATCAGAAACGAGCTGAGCATCCGGTCTGCGGCCAGCTCACATTGGCATCCCCCCTCGCGATGAACTCCCGCATGAGGGCAGCCAGGGCCACCCACCATGACACTGCCTGTTCGTCGCGGGAGAACGTTTGGAACAAATGTTTGGACACCTGAGCACATCCTGATCCGAATTCCCCGACACCCGACCCATAGCATTACTTCGGAGAGCGACTGCAACCTGGAAAACGTTTGGAATAATCGTGGCACTCCACGATTTGAGGTCACCCACCCAGCGTGCGGAGCGGTGAAGCCTTCTCGGGCATGATCGCTCAGGCGAGCGTAGCCCAGCTCTTTCCAGCCATGACAAAGGCGGAAGGCGCGGACGATGGATACCTGGGCAAGGGAGAGGAAAAGAAGACCTGTGGGCAACCGCCGTGCAGAGGTTTTCAGGAGGGCAGCAGATGAAGAACGCGTCGCACTCGAGGAGAGCTTGCCAATTGAGGAACCGGCCCGGTGTCGTATCAGAGTCTGGCGGCAGCCTCCAGGAGAGGTGACCATGATGCAGAGACTATAGCAGAATAATTACGAAAGTCAAGGTCAGCAACACATTTCACGAGCATACTGAAATGTGAGACTGTTCGGGGTTGCGCTGGGTGGTTCCAATGGGGGCGCAGATGGAAGAACGCAGGCCGCGGCACATGAGTTCGGCGTCTCCGAACAGGCCTGAACCCACCCGAGCGATATGCGGTAAACCGTTGGCCCGCAATGATTAACCAGTTTTCTCGGGTTGGCTTGCCTTTCCGGGCAGCCTTTTCCGCTATATAGGGTAAGCAACTGTCGCGTTTCAAGCCTCCGGGCTGGCGAAGGCATCCAGCAAGCTTGAGACCGAGCATGTGGCTTCGAATCATGCGTTATCCGCCAACAGTGAAGTTTGTCGAATCTCCTGTCGCGGCAATCCGATGGCAAGCCACGTATTCCGCAACCCGCAAGGTCGCATGTGGGACGCACGTCGGGTATCCGGTCTATCGACCGAGGAGCGGCGCGGACAGTTCTACGCCGCATTCATCAGCTCAACGATTGCGAAACATTTTGCAGAGCTCAAACAAGATCATATCCGGCAGGATGAGAATCTATGGCCAGAAAGGAGGGAGACCGGCTCTATTCGTCAACGTTAACCGGACGTTCTAATTCAGGAGAAATGCATAATGAGACAGAACATGAACCGCTCCAGGTGGATTTTTGCCACTTTCATCGTCGTTCTGGTAGTCGCGTTATTGAATCCGGCCCTCGCAGCCAAGCCAGCCAGAGACACGATGCTCGAAGTGGAGATAACTGACATCGGTGTCACCGAACCCTTCGACATCCTCCTTACCAAGAGGGATAGGGGAGGACCATTTTACGTGGGCGGTACCCTCGTGGACCCCGACACCGGCGAGCAAATTGGTCTTTTCCACTGCTGGGGCTTTTTCTTTGCAGGAGAGACCAACCAGCGCATGGTGACCCAGGAATTTGACCTCTTCGACCGAGGAAAAATCATCCTTACCGGGAGGGAGGGTCCGGCCGGCGGGTCACCGGTTGGCGGGTCACCGCGTGCCATCACCGGGGGTACGGGAGATTTCAAGAATGTGCGCGGCCAGGCGACCTTCGGCCCCGGTACCTTCGGTATCCATGTGAACTTCGAGCTCGACGGCGCTAAGGATGGAGGCTGATCAGCAAGCCCAGGCAGAGGGGACGGTCATCCTGACCCCACCCTTCAGAGCGCAGTTGCTAGCTTGGAGAAAACGACATACCACTTCTGGGTGCGGCCTGGTTGGCCGCACCCTTTTTCTTTGTTCTCGCTGAAGGCTGTAGTAGTCCACGTGTGGCGAGCCACTCCTGATCCCGCACCAATCCGGCTACGGCCTGGCGGTCATCTGGCGCCGGCTCCCGGCGAAGATTCGCCGCGGCAGGCTCTTCAGGTCCTCGAGGATCAGATAGCTTGCCGGCACAAGGAGCAGCGTGATGAAGGTGGCGAAAAGCACCCCGAACGCCAGGGACACCGCCATGGGAATGAGAAAACGCGCCTGCATGCTGCGTTCCAGCATGAGAGGGGACAAGCCGGCGAACGTGGTCAGGGACGTCAGCAGGAT
>Ga0114949_10002229_pt1 | contig 12034 bp, 14 predicted proteins | sample N074metaG_FD_83505 | JGI IMG/M metagenome (GOLD analysis project Ga0114949, IMG submission 83505) | Deep subsurface microbial communities from Kermadec Trench to uncover new lineages of life (NeLLi) - N074 metaG | ecosystem: Environmental > Aquatic > Marine > Ocean trench > Sediment | place... | reverse complement strand
GGCGATGCGTTGCTCGCGCAGCAATTTCAAAAATTACTGCGCCACGGGCGCCCGGATCTTGAAGAGGAATTGTCCAGCGCAGTCGGCGACGTCGTTGCGCACACGGTTGGAGAATTTGCGCGCAGTGTCGGACGCTGGGGCAAACAAGCCCGATCTACATTGCGACAAAATGTCACTGAATACCTGCAGGAAGAAAGCCGCACCGTACCGAGCCGTTACGAAGCAGAGGTGTTTCGGGAGCAAGTTGAATCATTACGGGATGACGTCGCCCGGTTTGAGGCGCGATTGAAGCACTTCGAGGCGGAACGCGAAAATTAAAACATGCCGCGGGCCAAAATAATAATAAGAATGCTGGGAATTCAGCGTGTGCTCGTACGGCACGGGCTGGATGACCTAATCAGCAAGACGCACTTCCTGCGCCCGCTCCGCTTTTTCTTTTATCTGTTCCCGCGTAGCGGCGATTGCTCGGAACCACTTGGCAAACGAATCAGGATTGCGCTGCAGGAACTCGGTCCGATCTTCGTCAAGTTCGGCCAGGCTGTATCTACACGACGGGATTTACTACCCCCCGACATAGCAGACGAACTTGCCATGCTGCAGGACCGGGTGCCACCGTTTCCTGCAGCGCAAGCCATCGAGATCATGGAAAAGGCTTACGGCAAGTCAGTCAATGAGGTCTTCTCGCGCTTCGATACAGAGCCCTTCGCTGCGGCGTCAATCGCACAGGTGCATACCGCCGCGCTGCAGGATGGCACAGAGGTGATCGTAAAGGTGCTGCGGCCCGGAGTGCGGCAATTAATAGAGCGGGATCTGGATGTGTTATATGCGATCGCTGCACTTGCCGACAAGTACTGGGAGCACGGCAAACGACTGCGACCACTCGAGGTCGTCGCCGAATATGAGAAAACCGTCATCAATGAGCTGGATCTTATGCGGGAAGCCGCTAATACCGCACAGCTAAAGCGAAATTTCGATGGCTCGGATCTTCTATATGTGCCGGAGGTGTACTGGGATTACTGTCGCCCGGAAGTCCTGGTCCAGGAGCGAATCTACGGCATCCAGATCAGTGATATGGCTGCCTTGCGAAAAGCCGGCGCCAACATCCAGGTACTTGCGGAAAACGGTGTGGAGATATTTTTCACCCAGGTTTTCCGGCACAATTTCTTTCACGCCGACATGCATCCTGGAAACATTTTCGTGCAGGTCGACGACCCGGAAAACCCCCGGTACGCCGCCGTCGATTTCGGCATCGTCGGCACCTTGAGTCCGGATGATCAACAGTATCTTGCTGGAAATTTTCTCGCGTTTTTCGATCGCGACTATCACAAAATTGCAAAACTGCACCTGGATTCGGGTTGGGTGCCAGCGGATACCCGCATCGATGAACTTGAATCTGCGGTGCGCGCTGTCTGCGAACCGATATTCAACAAACCGTTATCGGAAATCTCCTTCGCACAGGTCATGCTCCGCCTCTTTGAAACAGCCCGCCGTTTCAACATGGAAATCCAACCGCAGCTGATTCTCTTGCAAAAGACCCTGTTTAACATCGAAGGTCTTGGTCGTGAACTCTATCCCCAGCTCGATTTGTGGAAGACGGCGCATCCGATCTTGCGGCGGTGGATGGATGAGCAAGTCGGCGGTCGTGCCATGCTGAAGAATCTTCGCGAGGACTTGCCGCAAATCAGGGAGGCGCTCAGGGAATTGCCTGGTGTCATCCGATACTTCTCGGAGCAAATGTCACATGGCAACCTGCAATTCAAGGTGCGGGCGCCCGAGCTGAAGGAAATTCATGATCAGCTCAGAAAGCAGCAAAAGCAACGATACTGGTTGGCGGTCGGCGCCACCACGATCATCACGGGTACACTGATCCTGACCGGGGGATTCCTCCCGACACTCGCATGGACGTTGATTAGTGCCGGCGTGCTCGCGACATTCGCCGGCAGACCCCGTAACTAGTCACGGTGCTTTGGGCTCAACGAAGCGATGCTAAAGAACCCGGCAACAAAACGGACCATTCGCAGCTTCGTGCGACGCACCGGCCGCATCACGCCAGCCCAGGATCGCGCGCTCATTGAACTGTGGCCGCGGTACGGTATCGAGTTCTCGGATAATCTGCTTGACCTGGACGAAGTATTCGGCCGTTCGGCGGAGCGGGTCCTTGAAATCGGTTTCGGCAACGGTGAGACCCTGGTACACGAAGCTGGTGAGAATCCTGACCTAGATTATCTCGGCGTCGAGGTGCACGCACCGGGTATCGGGCGTTGCCTGGTTGATGCCTGTGAAGCCAGCCTGACGAACCTGCGGATCATCCGCCACGATGCGATCGAGGTGTTGCAACTGCAGATTGACGATGGTGCCCTGGACCGCATCAAGCTCTTGTTCCCGGACCCCTGGCCCAAGAAACGACACCACAAGCGCCGTATTGTGCAAGCGTCGTTTCTGCAGCTGGCCGCCAGCAAGCTTGCCAGTGGCGGAGCCCTGCATATTGCGACCGATTGGGAAAATTACGCGGAGCACATTGATGAAATAGTCGGTCCGTCATCTCCTTTCACAGTGTCTGAACGGCGCAAACACAGTGGATTCGAATCACTGGACCGGCAAACGACCAAGTTCGAACGAAGAGGTCTGCGCGAGGGGCACAGCATCTGGGACTGGCGTCTGGTCAAAAAATAGGCGCGGACTTGCGCATTTCCCTTAATGTTCTATAAATTAGATAGTAGAGAATTGAAACGTTGGAGATGGAATCACAGAAAGGGTAGTGCCATGGCAATCGCATTTCCGGTTATTGGACATTGGTACCGGCGGACTAACGGGAATCTGCTGAAGATCGTCGCGGTCGACGAAGAAGACGCGACCATCGAAATACAGTTTTTCGACGGTACGATCGATGAGGTTGATATCGACACCTGGAATAGCATGCTGCTCGAGCGCGTGGGCGCCCCGGAGGACTGGTCCGGTTCAGTCGACATGGATCCGGAAGATTTTTTCGGTAGCGACAATGGCGAAATCCCGCTGGGTTATCACGATCCCTTGAGCTTCCTGGACAAAAGAGAGTAGGAGCCCGGCCCACCGGGCGATCTTCGTTGGTCGGTTGTGGTTGATTCACGCCTAACAGACATTAAAGGGCATGCATTGCATGCCCTTTAATGTTTGTCGCCCGGTAGGCCGGGCTCCTACGAAACCCTACCTGGTCCTCGAACAACCACCTCACTGTCCCGTACTTCCACCGCCACGGGCCGCAGCTTTTTCCCCGGGCAGGGTCCGGAGACGCACTCGCCACTCCTGATTTCATAGATCGCGCCGTGTGATGCACAGATAATGTGGTTGCCATCCCCGGTCAAAAAGCCGTCTGGCCGCCAGTTGAGTGGATGACCGGCGTGCATGCAGAAATTCTGATACGCGTACACCTCATCGCCCTGCCGTACCACGAAACCCTTGAAAGGCCAGTCGCCCTCACCGATGCAAAACTCTCTACTGCCAGGGTCAGCAATCTTATCCAAACGGCAAACGACCACTTCCTGAAAAAGTGTGTCGGTCAAGCCTCCTGCCCCGTTTTCATATGGCGCACCACAATGATCGAAAGAATGATCGATGGAATGCCGAGCGCTGCTGCGTAGATGAAGAAACCGAACCAGCCGATCGCTTCCTGTACGGTACCGGAGAAACTTGCAGAGATTTTGGCGACCAGCACGGATAATGAACTAAACAAGGCGTATTGCGTTGCTGTAAACGACAAGTTGGTGATGCTGGACAAATAGGCAATAAAAATAGTGCCTGAATACCCCTGTGCAAAATTGTCGAAGCTGATTGTCAGGGCAAGAACCCAGATTTCAGGACCGATTACTACGATCAGTGCAAAAAATAAATTGGTCAAAGCGATCAGGACCGTTGCCGCTATCAGGCTGTTGGAAAGACCGATCTTCAGGATTGCCCAACCACCAGCGCCGATACCGATTAGGGCGACACCCAGGCCGTACAGTTTTGCGACGCTCGCAACCTGCGACTTCGTGTATCCGATGTCGAGATAAAAGGGATTTGCAAGAATACCCAGGACATAATCGCTGAGTCTGTACACGACGATAAAACTCAGCATTAGTAGCGCAAACAAACCATAGCGGCGAAAAAAATCAGCAAACGGTCCAGCGACGGCTGCGAGAAACCATTTGGCGATTTTCTCGGGAATGGACCCTGCGAAGTGATAATCCGGAGTTGTGACATTCTCCGGTTCCTTGCAATAGAGCGTCGTCAAGACGCCAACTACCATGCATGCCGCCATCACCGAATAGGCGATCGACCACGATATGTAATCCGCGAGATACAGCGCACCGGCGCCACTTACCACAATGGCTACCCGGTAACCGTATTGGTAGGAGGCAGCCAGTACCCCCTGCATTTCCACGCCGGCGATTTCGATCCTGTAAGCATCCAGCACAATGTCTTGCGTCGCTGACAAAATGGCAACGCACGCCGCGATCACAATAAACATTGTCAGGGCTACAGATGGATCGGCCCGGGAAAGCAGGAATAGCGTACCCGCCAGCCCTATTTGGGATAGCAACAGCCATGCCCGACGACGACCGAGCCAGCGGGTCAGCAAGGGCAAACTTACGGCATCGACCAACGGTGACCAGACAAACTTGAAACTATAGGCAAGCATCAGGTAAGCAAACATGCTGATCGTGCTGGTTGGCATACCGGCATCATAAAGCCAGGCCGTGAGCGTCGCGTAGACCAGCGGCAGTGGCAGCCCGGCAGAAAAGCCGAGAAAAAATATGACGAGCACCTTCTCCTGCAGGTAGTAGCGCCAGTCCGGACGTTCCTCTGGATCGGCGACCGCAGACTCTGTACTCACCACTCGTAGTCCAGGGTCAGTGGCGCATGATCTGAGAATCGCTCTGCCTTGTAGATGTCGGTTCGAATGACCTTGTCCTTCAGCCCGGGCGTCACGACTTGGTAATCCAGCCGCCATCCGACATTGTTATCCCAGGCTCGACCCCGGTTTGACCACCATGTGTACTGATGCTCTTTATTGTTAATGGCGCGAAATGCGTCAACATACTTGTGCGGACCGAACAGATCGTCCATCCACGCGCGTTCCTCCGGCAGGAATCCTGAACGTTTCTGGTTGGCTCGCCAGTTCTTGATATCAATCTGCTTGTGGGCGATGTTCCAGTCACCGCAGAGGATGTACTCGGACCGGCGACGCCGCAATTTTTGCAGATGCGGCGCAAACGCATCCAAAAACCGATATTTGGCTTCCTGCCGTTCTTCGCCAGAGGATCCTGAGGGCAAATAGACCGACACAACACTCAATTTGTCGAAGCGAGCTTCAATGTAGCGTCCCTCATCGTCAAATTCCTTTAGGCCGAATCCGCGAATCAACTTGTCCGGTTTATTTTTGGAATAAAGTGCGACGCCGCTGTAACCCTTCTTAACAGCATCTTCGTAGAAACAATGATAACCGGCCGGGGAAAAACAGTCGTCAGTCAACTGGTGAACTTGCGCTTTCGTCTCCTGTATACAGACGACGTCGGGATCCTGCCGCTTCATCCAGTCGAAGAATCCCTTGCGCGCCGCCGCACGAATGCCATTGGCGTTCAGACTCACTACACGGAACACGCAATCTTCTCCCAATGCCGGCTTGAATACTTTTCGGATTGCGCAGGATTGCGGGTACGGTATTCGGTGAATCTGTGTGTCATACTCGTCGAGTCCCGGCCAGCTGCGATTACAACAGCGCCAAAGCGGGCCATCATACAGAAGCAGAGTCAAAGTCAAAAAAATGCGCGCGTTCAAACGGGAATTTCTCGATCTTGCCCTTGAGCTTGGCGCATTAAGATTTGGCGAGTTCACACTCAAGTCCGGCCGCAACAGCCCATATTTTTTCAATGCCGGTTTGTTCTCCAGCGGCTACGCCGCCGCGAAAATCAGCCGTTATTACGCATCTGCGATCGCCGATTCAGAAGTGGAGTTCGATATGCTTTTCGGACCTGCTTACAAAGGTATCCCACTGGTCGCCCTTGCCGCAGCCGCACTGGCGGAGCATCACGATGTCGATGTGCCCTACGCGTTCAACCGCAAGGAATCCAAGGGGCATGGCGAGGGCGGCAGCATCGTCGGAGCACCGCTAGCCGGCAAGGTACTGATTGTCGACGATGTTGTCACTGCAGGAACCGCCGTCAGGGAGGCGCATCAGATTATTGCCGCCGCGGGTGCGCACGCAGTCGGGCTGGTTATTTCTCTGGACCGCCAGGAGATAGGGCGAGACTCCAGATCCGCGGTGCAGGAGATCGAACAAACGCTGGGAATGCCTGTCATTAGTATCATCAAGCTCGAGAATCTGATCATTATGCTTGAAGAATCCACTGAGTACGCGGATTACCTCGAGCCGGTTCTCGAATATCGCAAGAAATACGGTTCCGATCACTGATTGATACGTAAGTCGTTGTTTTTACATAAGCTATAGTCGTTTACATAAGACAGATCGACCGCTAAGCTTGAATTTCGCGAACTGGTCCCTCTTCGCGGCTTGCGTTTTGTGTGATATTTAGCCAATGAAAAATTTCCTCGCGACCATCGCTGTCCTAATCATTCTGCCACTCGCAGCTTCCGCTTCCGAGAATACGCAGAAGCTCTATCGGTGGGTCGATATTGAGGGTATCGTGCATTACGGTGACAGCATCCCGGCGGAGTTCACCGATCTCGAGCGGCACGTCGTCAACAACCATGGCATCACGGTTGCCATAATGCGCGCCAAGAGGACCGCAGAGGAAATCGCCGAGGATAAACGGCAGGAGAACCTTCGGCTCGCGCGAAATCTTCAGCGCCGTCAGGATAGGGCCTTGCTCGCCACCTATCTGTCGGTCGACGAAATCATTCTCCACCGTGATCGCCGCATAGAATTATTTCAGGCGCAGGCCCGTGTGACGGAGCTCTATTTGAGCAACCTCAAAGGCCGGCTGGATAATTTGCAGGAGGAGGCGTCAATCTACCGTCCGTACAGTGCTGATCCTGATGCTGAAATGATCGATTCGGACCTGGCTGGAGATATTTCAACGACCAAGGATACGATCGAGCGCCACCAGGCGAATCTCGAACGGTTTCATCTTGACGAGCAGAATATCGTTGCCCGTTTCGATGGCGACGTCGATCGATTCAAGAGGATCAAAGGCCTCAATTAGGCCAACTCAAATCAGGCCAAAGCACTTTGAAATACCGCGCTTCGAGCGCGTTTTTTTATGCGGTTCCGGAATGGCCGAAGCCACTCTCGCCACGGCTGGAGTCCTCGAATTCTTCGACGATCTCGAATTTCACCTGCTCGACCGGCACGAAAACCATCTGTGCGATGCGCTCGCCTGGCTGAATCTCGTAGGACTTATTACTGCGATTCCAGCAGGAAATAAAAACCTGGCCCTGGTAGTCGGAATCGATCAGTCCGGTGAGGTTGCCAAGTACAAGCCCGTGTTTGTGCCCGAGTCCTGATCGCGGCAGCAGCACCGCCGCCAGTTTATTGTCCTCAATATGTATGGCGAAACCCGTCGGCACCAGTACGGTCTCCCCCGGTGCTACCGTTGTTGCTGCGTCGATGCAGGCGCGCATATCAAGGCCGGCGGAGCCGCCGGTTGCATAATGAGGTAGTGCAATGGAATCACCCAGGCGTGAATCCAGAATCTTGAGTTGAATTGATCGCAACGATTTAGCTCGTCAGTCCCTGACCGCCACAGCGGGCAATTTGCTATGTGTTCCGCTTTCAGACCGCTGCAGATATCGCTCAGCAATTAGCTTGATCAGTGCGACCGCCAGCTCTGTTTTGGCCATTATCGGAAACGACTGCTCTCCAGCCGCCCAGAAAACATCGACCGTATTGTCGTCACTATCGAAGCCGCGGTTCTCGCTCACCAGGTTGGCAATGATCATATCGAGATTCTTATTCTCGAGCTTGGATCGTGCGTACTCCCGCAAATTCTCCGTTTCCGCAGCAAAGCCTACCGTGAACGGACCTGTTTCCAGTTTCGCAACCGATGCAAGTATGTCGGGTGTTCGCGTGAATGCGATCGACATCTCCTGCTCCGATTTCTTGATCTTTTTCTTTGCTGTGCTGGCAGCGCTGTAATCCGCAACAGCAGCAGCGGCGATGAATATATCGATGCCATCGATACGCTGATGGGTGGCAGCAAACATCTCCTTCGCAGTTTCGACACTGACGCGCTGAACATTGTCGGGTGTCGTCAGTTCAACCGGGCCGCTAATGAGCAGCACTTCCGCCCCGGCAGCAGCCGCGGCACGCGCCATCGCGTAGCCCATTTTACCGGAGCTTCGATTGCTGATGAATCGCACCGGGTCGATCGCCTCTCGCGTCGGCCCGGCGGTAATCATAATCTTGCGGTCAAATAGCGGCGGCCGCTGCACCGCGGAAACAGTGGTCGGGCCTGTGACCGCGGCTGCAATCGCGTCAGGTTCGACCATGCGTCCCGCGCCGGTTTCCCCGCAGGCCTGGTCGCCGCTATCAGGGCCGAGGATTCGTACGCCGCGTTCTTCAAGCGCCTGACGATTCGCCTGCACTGCAGGATTCGACCACATCACATGGTTCATTGCCGGCGCGATGACCAGCGGCGCTTGCGTCGCCAGGCAAAGGGTCGTGAGGAGATCGGGGGCCGCGCCTGACGCGAGCCGCGACATGATTTCTGCGGTTGCAGGTGCGATAAGAACCAGGTCCGCCCAGCGGGCCAGTTCGATATGCCCCATGGCGGCCTCGGCATCCTGGTCCCAGATGTTGCTCCGAACTGGCAATCCGGACACAGCTTGCAGCGTCGTCCCGGTCACGAATTCCTCCGCCGAACGCGTCATGACGACCTGTACCTCTGCGCCGCGATCGCGCAGGCGCCGCACCAGTTCTGGTGTCTTGTAAGCGGCTATGCCGCCTGTTACGCCCAGTATGATTTTCTTGCTTTGGCTCATCTGCTTACCTGGAAATGCCGGTCTGTCAGCTTAGCCCGTTGTCCGGTTCGATTGCCAGCAAATCGATCCAATTTGGGGCATTTTGTAGCTTGTGCCAGCCTGCCCCTGAAAGCAGACTGATACGCTCCATTCGCTAATCGGACAGGGATCGTCCATGTCAGAAGATGTACGGCCTAGGCACTTGGCTCCGCGGTCAAAACTGCTTCGTCAAAGCGCCGCATCATTGTCGGAAATCGAGCTGCTCGCAGTATTGTTGCAGACGGGTTGGCGGTCGGAGCCGGCGCTGGACCTGTCGCGACGGCTGTTGGCGCGCTTCGGCGGCTTACGCAAATTATTGCACGCGGAGCGCCGCACCCTGACCGCAGAAAGGGGTGTCGGCGAGGCGCGGCTGGCCTTATTGCAGGCATTGCCGGAGCTTGCCCGCCGCTACTTTGAGGAAACGCTGCCGATCGGTGAGGCCATACGCAGCCCCGCAGATACGGAGACCTTCCTGCTGGCCCGGCTCAGGGACCGGCCTCACGAGGTATTCTGCTGCCTGTATCTCGACAACCGGCACCGGGTACTGCGATTCGAGGAATTGTTCCGCGGCACGATAGACGGCACCAGCGTATATCCGCGCGAGGTGGTCAAACAGGCGCTGGCCGTGAACGCCGCCGCGATCATCCTCGCGCACAATCATCCATCCGGCGTGGCGGAGCCGAGCCAGGCCGATGAGCGCATTACACGCCGGATCAAATCGGCGCTGGAACTGGTCGACATCCGGCTCCTTGATCACCTTATTATCGGGGACGGAATCAGCACCTCACTGGCCAGTCGGGGAATGTTGTGAAAGCCGCTTGATTACGCCGATGCGGGCTGGTATAAAGTCACGCTCTTTGCCCGCTGCACGCGCGCAAAATTCGTAAAATCAGGAACTTACATCTCATGTCGAAGGTCTGCCAGGTCACCGGGAAGCGTCCGCAAAGCGGCAACAACGTATCCCATGCCCATAACAAAACTCGTCGGCGCTTTTTGCCGAACCTGCAGTTCAAGCGATTCTGGATCGAATCCGAGAAGCGCTATATTCGGCTACGCGTTTCCCACAAAGGCCTGCGCATCATCGATAAGCATGGCATCGACAAGGTGCTGGCCGACCTTCGTTCACAGGGCCAGCGCCTCTAGGGCCGGGAGGACTATCTAATGCGAGACAAAATTCGACTTGTGTCCAGTGCCGGTACCGGTCACTTCTATACGACAACCAAGAACAAACGCCTGCATCCGGAAAAGATGGAGACCAGGAAGTATGACCCCAGGGTACGCAAACACGTGCTCTACAAAGAAAGCAAGATTAGATAACTGCGGTATTCGGAAAAATCGTAAGGTATCGTAGGAGCCCGGCCCACCGGGCGACAAACAATGAAGGGCATGTTCAATGAACATGCCCTTCATTGTTTGTTAGGCATCAATCAACCGCTCCCGATAAAAGAATTTCGCTCGCTGGGGCGAGCTCCTACAGTTGTGTTTTCAGGCCGGCGCCAGCTGATACGAACGCAGCCGCTCTGCAAAAGCCTCAAGTACCTTGATGCCACTGGCCTCAGCCTCGGTACACCACTCTCTTAGCTGCGTCAGCAATCTTTCGTTGCTGACGTTTGCGCCACACCAAAGCTCACTCAGTTTTTCGCGAAACTCGTGGACCGTCTGCAGCGCAACATTATCTTCCAGCAATTTACCCAGTCTCAATTTTGCGTTTTCATCCAGCAGCATGGGCCGGCGTACCAGCAGTTTTTTCGCCCGGTGAAAAGCCTTGTTCCCAACTGCAAGGGCCTTCTCTTTCTTGAATACCGGCACCGTCACCTGCTTCGTGTAGTCGCGCAGCACGTGCATGCGATTGATAATGATCGCGCGAAGGTTGTCGATGTCGATAGTGGAATACGGTTTTTCCTGCAAGACCGGTCGCGGCGCAATCTTGTTTACCTTCGCGAGACCAAGGCTGCGGAAAATCGTTATATATAACCAGCCAATGTCGAATTCCCAGCGGCGCACCGAAAATTTTGCCGACGTCGGAAATGCGTGATGATTGTTGTGCAACTCCTCTCCGCCGATCAGAAACGCCCAGGGCACAAGATTTGTTGATGCGTCATCGCACTCGAAATTACGGTAGCCGCTGTGGTGACCGAGTCCGTTGATGACACCGGCGGCGAATAACGGCATCGACACCATCTGAATGGCAATTATGATGATGCCCGGCACTCCAAAAAGTAATAACTCAATGATGACCAACAGAAGAATGCCGCCAAACGGCACGCGAAGATAAATATTTTTCTCCAGCCAGTCATCTGGAGCGCCGCGACCGAATTTCTCTACCGTCTCGCGATTATCTTTCTCGATCTGATAAAGCTCTGCGCCCTCGAAAAGCACTTTCTTCAAGCCATAGATCTGCGGGCTGTGCGGATCGCCCTTTGTTTCACAGAACGCGTGATGCTTGCGATGTACGGCAACCCATTCCCTGGTCAGCATTCCGGAGGTGCACCAGATCCAGAAACGAAAGAAATGGCGTAGCACCGGGTGCAAATCGATGGCGCGATGTGCCTGGTCGCGGTGCAAATAAAGCGTTACAGCCATCATCGTGATCTGCAGCATGACAAGCATCACGATTACGTATCCCCATGCACTCAGATTCAGCACGCCATACATATAATCCATCTAAATTTCCTGTAAAAATGCTGCGTGAATATAACCAAAGCCGGGCGCAGCGCCAAGGACGGGCTCATCAAATCGACAAATTGCACTATGGGTAGTTCAAACCGCCGCAGGAAACGACTGATTAGTAAACATTTATTGCGCGGTTTCCCGGATGGTGCATTAACTCTATAGTATGCTCCACGTCACAACTGATCATCAAGATGCCGGAACTCCCCGAAGTCGAAACAAGCCGCCGCGGAATTGCTCCATGGGTCCTGAATCAACAGGTTTGTGGTGTAGTCGTTCGCGAACGCCGACTGCGCTGGCCTGTGCCCCCGGATATCGAGCGGGTCTTGCCGGGCCAGGTCATTCGATCGTTGCGGCGTCGGGCAAAATACCTGCTGTTCGAGACCAG
>Ga0114949_10002227_pt1 | contig 12043 bp, 10 predicted proteins | sample N074metaG_FD_83505 | JGI IMG/M metagenome (GOLD analysis project Ga0114949, IMG submission 83505) | Deep subsurface microbial communities from Kermadec Trench to uncover new lineages of life (NeLLi) - N074 metaG | ecosystem: Environmental > Aquatic > Marine > Ocean trench > Sediment | place... | reverse complement strand
GAAGTGTTTGAGCCCACGATCCACCCAATCCGCAATTCCCGATTTGTCTCCATGGGAAGATTTCATGATTGCGAGGTGGGAAGGCAGGATGAGCTTCGATTCGATGAGCGAAAAGAACAGACAGAAAATCACCACAAACGCGATTGCCGCAGTAAATTCAGACGTCGGTCCGTCCACGAACAGCATCGGGAAGAATGCCATCATGGTCGTGAGGACGCCAAACGTTGCCGGCACTGCAACCCGTTGCGCGCCCGCGACGATGTTCGGCAGGTTGTAACCGTGCTTTTCGGTATAGGTGTACGCGCTCTCGGCAATGATGATTGCATCGTCAACGACGATGCCAAGCACCAGGATGAATGCAAACAGACTCATCATGTTGATCGTTACGCCGACAAAAGGCAGCGGTAACATCATGAAGGCGCCGAGAAACGCGACGGGCAGACCAATAATCACCCACGCCGCGATCTTCACGTGCAGAAAAACCCCGAGAATGACGAACACGAGGATGGCGCCCATCGCCATGTTTCCCAGCATCATGTTCAGGTGACCCCTAAGGTAATAGGTCCCGTCCATCCAGGCGGTGAGCTTTACCCCATCGGGTAGCGTCGCCTGACGTTGATCAACGTATTCGTTGACGGCGACCGCGATGTCCAGTTCGCTCTCTTCTCTGTTCGACATCACGGTGATGCCGAAGCTTCGTTCACCATCAAAGAACGAATAACTCTCGACCTCCGCGAACTCGTCGCGGATCAATGCGATGTCGCCGAGGGTGACCCGGGTACCGTCGGGCCGTGTCAAAAGAACTATCTTGGCGAAATCCTCGCCCGTGTACGCCTGGCCCTTCGTTCGTAAACGAATGTTGCCCGACTCGGAGCGAATCGATCCGCCCGGCAGGTCAATCGACCAGAGCCTGATCGTTTGCGCGACTCTGTTTAACGTCATTCCATACTGGCGCAATGTATTTTCGGAAATCTCGATCGAAATCTCAAAAGGTCGCGACCCCATAACCTCGGCGTAAGTCACATCAGGCAGAGCAACAATCTCCTCACGAATTCGATCCGCAAGCTCCTTCATGGTGCGTTCGTCGAGATTGCCGTGCACCTGAACGTTGATCACGCCGCGTCGGAAGAGTTGTTTCGAGTACGTTGGCCGTTCCGTCTCAGCCGGGAAGGTTGAGATCCCGTCTATCGCAAGCTTCAACTCGTCGGTAATTTCCCCCAGTTCGTAACCATCCTCTACCTCGATCATGACTCGCCCGAAACCTTCGGCCGCAATCGAATTGATCTTGCGAATACCCTGGATGGACTTGATGGCTTCCTCGATCTTGATGATCACACCCTCTTCCACTTCCTGGGGTGCGGCGCCGAGGTAGGGCACCTGGACGGTAATGATGTCGAACCGAAACTCCGGCATCATCTCCTTTTTCATGACCACGAGAGAGTAGATGCCCATACCGAGTATGAAGAACATCAGCAGGTTGGCGGCAACGTGGTTAGTCGCAAACCAACCGATCAGCCCACGAACTTTTTGATCAGGCACTTATCCCACCGGATTTATTGTGAGCACAAAAGATCAGGATTAACCATCAAAGCGGACCTTCATACCCGGCAGTGGCTGATCGATGGACGTGATCGTATAGCGGTCGCCTTCCTCGAGACCTTCGTCGACGTAAGCAAAGTTTTCATCCATTCGAACGATGTGCACGTCGCTCGGGTGAATACGAAACTCGTCGTCGACGAGCCACAAGGTCTTGCCGCGTGACAGGGCATACCGGGGAATAACAAATAATTGACCGCCAGAGTTACCGGTAATTTCCGCGGTAACAAAGGTGCCAATACGAAGCGGTTCGCGACCTTCAGATTCGAGACCGTAGGGGTCCTCAATCTGTGCGACTACATACAACACCCGGCTGGTCGCGTCAAATACACCTTCCGAACGCACGATCTGGGCATTCCAGGTGAAGGCTTGATCGCCAATATCGGCTGACAATGTCACTGGTAGCCTTGCGCCGGCGACCAGACTCTGCAAATCCAGGAATTGCAGATCGTTTTGTGTCAGTGGGAGGCGAACCTCAGCGCGGTCTATGGCGAACGTTCGTGCGAGTTGCCCACTGACGCCCACAAACTGGCCAATGTCGGCGATTTTTTCTCGCACCATGCCATTGTAAGGGGCGCGAATGATTGTGCGGTTCAAGTCTTCCTGAGCCATTTCGAGATCGGCTTCCTTCGATTCGAGTTCGGCAATCGCCGCCTGCAACTGCGGCTTTCTGAGCACCAGCGACGAAGCCTCCCGTGAGGCTCGGTCGAACTCCCGCAATCGCTGCCAATCTTCATATGCGTAACCGGCGAGTGCACTTTCCGTCGCAACCTGCGTTTGCGCTTTGGCGACGCCGGCTTTCGCCCGCTTGACCGCGGAGCGATAATTGCGCGGGTCGATACGAACGAGAATGTCGCCGCGTTTGAAAAAACCGCCGCTGACGAAAGCGGGCGATACATCGATGATCTGTCCTGAAACTTCGGACATCAGAATCGTCTCGGTGCGAGGTGAAACCGAACCTTGCGAGCGCACCACGAAGGTAACCGGTGTTCGAACAGCGGTGTTGACCGAAACGCGTAACGCGGGAAGTGACACGGGCTTCTGCATAGCCGCGGGACGCGACTGGACCATCACGAAAGATGCACCGACCGCCAGGACGATAAATACGATCGGCAGAACTACCTTCAACATTCGTGTCATGGTCGAAAATCGCTCGAATTCGGAGTGATACGAAAGGTAACGCACCAGTCTACGAATCTTAACGCAAAAAATCTTGCGAAATTTGGGCTTCTTCACGTCCTGGCGCGATATTTCGGCCTCTACGGCCTAAAATCTCGCGTTCAGGCAGCAACTGCCCTCACTCCGACAATCGCCTGCGCGTGTATCCTAGCCTGCACAAGTTCGGCGCATAGGATGGTTAACATTTCGAATCCAGATCTCGGGGTCGCCAAGACGCCAGATGTTCAGCGCGTTCGCTATGCGAAGCCTCAATTCCGTATACGGCTGCGCTTTCGGTCATGAACCATCAGGACGCCACGATCTCTCACCCAATCTCTGCGTCCTCGGGCAATGTCCGGGCGAGAAAAACGATGGTTGTTCGTGAATGGCTGCTACAGCTCCTCGAGCAATTTTTTCATTCCCTCGCCGAGTTCCATCAACGCGGCGCGGTATATGAACCGATCCCAGCCGATGCAAAAATGCCTGACCCCGAGATCGATGTAACGTTTCGCCTGCTCGACGGCGCCGATCTCGATGCGCGGATGAATCCCGTACTCGAATGACTTCTTGATCACCCGTTCCTCAAACGGGCGAATCTCAGGCGTCGCCATCAAGCCGGGTTCACCCCGAGAGAAACCGAAGTCCGCCGGACCCCACTGGGTCATGTCTACACCCTTTTCCCTGGCCCGGGCGAGTACTTCATCGATACCGTCCACCGTAACGTTTTTTTCGATCATGATGAGAAACACGATCGACTCGAGATCCTCGAGGTAACTTTCACTCTGGTAATTCGACAACGCAGGGCGGCGGAGCTTCACTCCCATCGCGCCGCGAGCCTCAGGCGTATCGGGAGCAATGGCACGGTGACAGTCATCCACGTCCCCGGGCGTGCGAATGTCGGTGAACAGCACAGACTTGAAGCCAGCCCCAAGCGCCGCTTGCGCCCAGAAACCCTGGCTTTCCTGGTCGAGCTTGATCATCAGCGGTAAATTGCCGCACTGGCCCGCACGCGCCATGTGGTAGAGCTGCTTCATGTCCAGAGTCGAGTATTCGGCCGTAAACTCGCCGTAGTCGAACAAGCCGGTGTCGCCGATGATTTCCGGGATGTCGGGATCAGCGAAGAGAAAGTGTGTGCCAAGGGTGGAACCAAATGAGTCGAGCGTTTCGCGAAAAGTGTTCTGCATGATCATGGCAAATTCCCAGGGCGGTTCAATTTCGGACAGAACATTAGAACAAAAATGAATAGACTGGTGGTTCTGTGACGAATCGGCGGCTGACTATTTTTTTGGGCAATATGAAAATTACCCCTTACGCACGGATTAGCGGACATCACCGCTGAGGTTAACTGCATGAAAATTGGCTACTTCGGTTTCAACAACGGCCCCTTGGCACAACCCGACTCGATCGCAAGTTTACTCAAATGTGCCGAAGACGCAGGGTTCGAGTCCGCCTGGACCGGTGAACACGTGGTCGTGATCGACCCGCAGGAACCACCCTCGCCCGTGCCACCGGAGTTCCCGATGCTCGATACGGTGGCAACGCTCGCGTTCTCAGCGGCAGTCACTTCGAAATTGAAGTTGGGTTCCGGCATCATTCTCCTTGCGCAACGTAATCCGGTGGTGCTCGCCAAGGAACTGGCGACTATCGATGTGTTGTCCAAGGGTCGGTTGCTGTTTGGCGTAGGCGTTGGCTACGTGAAACGCGAGTTCGAGGTTATCGGTGTGCCTTATGAAGAGCGTGGTGCCCGTACCAGCGAACATATCGAAGCAATTCGTACGCTCTGGACCCAGGACAAACCCGTATTCGATGGTCGGTTCACCCAGATTTCCGGCGTGCAATCGAAACCGATGCCGGTGCAGTCACCCCATCCGCCTATCATCATCGGCGGGATGTCGCCCGCCGCCTATCGTCGCGCGCTCGCTCACGGTGACGGCTGGTACGGTTTCAACCAGAGCGAAGACGATGCTGCCGCCTCGATCGAGGGGTTGCGGGAGGCCGCCCGCGCCGCGGATAAGGAAGCGAGATTCGATGAACTCGAGATTTCCATCACGCCGCGAGGTGCCATCGACGCTGATCGGGTAAAACGTTATGAAGATCTTGGCGTATCCAGACTGATCCTGTTGCCAAGACCGGTGAGTGACGCTGACTCGCCATTGGATGGTATCCGCCGGTTCATCGAAGATACCGCACAACAACTCGAGCTGGCTTAAAACAAGTCACTCGATGAAACAAGCAGCTCAACACCGAAAACACGTTCAAGGCTGTCGGTAACAACTTACTCATCGGGACACCAGTCGTTCTCATCAGGTGAAGCCGGCGGTTATTCGCCAGAGTCCACGTGCGCCGCAACCAACAACAAACGGACAATTTGTCATCTCCTGGCTATCGGCTGATACCACTTTGACATCGCAAACTGAAGATAGCTTGGAGATCGAGGTTCAAACGTTGACGAGCCACCTCGCGGATGTAAGCGTCAGCGTCCCCTAAACATTTGGAGACGCAACATGCGTGAACTCAACGCACAAGAGATCGAAGAGGTCAGTGGTGGTTTTCTGCCACTCGTCGCATTCGGATTGTCGTTTGCCGGTCATATAGCAGGATTCAGCGGACCGCTCACCTGGGCGATCAGTTCAGCGGGGCTGATTGCCAGCACCATCGGAGCTGCCATGTATCTGGACTCGTAAAGAACGGCGTGGGGTCTTTCTCGGGCCCCACACTTCCGGTCCTTGTGCCGTCTTTGTACATCGAGTTTTAACAACAATCCACGTAATGACATGAACAACGAACCAACCAGCTTTTTCCGAACCGATCTGCGTGAAGCCATCTACATGTTGGGTTTTACCTGTCTGGGTATTCTGGCGATGAGTGTTTACTCCACCCAAACCAGCATGCTCATCGGTTCCGCCGTTATCGGCATGACCCTGGGTAAACTGCTCGCACGAACCATGCGTCGCTGGTCCAGATCTTGACCACTCCGCTTGAAAAGTCCCCTTTCGGATTCAGCCTCTGGATCATCATCTGTGTGAGCATCGGCTGTTATCTTGCGTACCTTGCGGGCGTGAGTTCCAAAGCCATCGTCACGACCGCCGTCATCATTTCCACCGGAGTCACCATCGTCTTTCTCGGTGCGTGGGTATTGAAAGCCTCCCGGAAGTAGTTCTGCCAAGCCCGGCCAGGAACTGATAGCATTCCGTCCCTTTTTCGCCGGGTGTTTCGCTCTTTTGCCAGACCTCAGTGAACGACTCCAGGAGTCCGCTTGAATGGCTGAAGGTAAAAAAACTCAGCATCGCAACGATACGTACGGAAAAATCGACAACCGGCGCGAGGACGAGGAAGGCGTTTCGCCGCCTATTCCGGCCGCGACCGTCGCGTTGTTGAGGGACAGTGACAACGGTCCCGAAGTTCTGATGCTGCGCAAGAACTCGAAAATCACGTTTGGCGGCATGTGGGTTTTTCCGGGTGGGAAAATCGATCCGGAAGACTACCCGGCCGATGGCGATCTGGAGGCTGCGGCTCGAACGGCCGCGGCACGTGAGGCGGCGGAAGAGGCAGGCATTGAACTCAAACCTGACGAGTTCGTCTGTTTTGCCCACTGGACGCCACCACCGGGGCCGCAAAAGCGTTTTGCCACCTGGTTTTTCGCCGCACATCTAATCGAAACCCACGATATCAAGGTCGATGAGGGTGAAATCGAGGATCACACCTGGATTCGACCCGCGGATGCGCTGGCTCGTCATCGCGCAGGTGAGATCGACATCGTTCCACCCACCTGGGTGACCTTATATCACCTGTCCCGGTATCAACCCGTCAGCTCGATGTTGCAACATTTCGGTGACAACAAAACCAAGGTGTACTCGACGAGAGTTGTGAAAGCCGCTGACGGCAGCCGGGTAGCACTCTGGCACGGCGATGCCGGTTACGACGATTGGGACGCAGACGTTGAGGGACACCGTCACCGCCTGTTGCTGGCAAAAGGGGGTTTCGTCTTCGAAAATACCATCGAGCAGTACTGATAGCCCGCGGGCTGCACTAAAGACGGCCAACAGTGGCTGAGGTTTCGTATCTACTGCGACCTTGGGGGGCAGTCGCTCAACGTCCGGGAATCACGACTCCAGGTCGTGCAGATAAAAACGCGTACCACAGATGTCGACGCGATCGTCGCTCACATAACACCCCCGGTCTCGAGCCGCGCCCAAGATATGCTCGCGGTTTTTGACGGCAATATCGAGCCCGCCCAGACCCGCGCCACGTCCATCTTCGGCTTCGACAAACCGGATGGTGGCGTTGTTCATGCGCATGGACAACTCGGCGCCATCACGTTCCACCGCAAGCCCCGCAACCTTTCCCCAAAGTTCGGCAAGCGTCACCGGGTCGGCGCTTTGCAGTTCGACGCCGAGGTAGTCGAGGGTTACGTCCTGCTTTACCTTGTCTTCCCACCCGGTACCACCCACCGGCATCCAGTTACCGTCGAAATCTTCGAACTTGTCGTATTCGATCTCGAGAAACGAGGCAATCATGTCACCGGGATGAAGTTGGCAGAGGTGCCAACCATCGCGCTCGGCTTCGTTGGCCACCCGCACACCATTGTCGAGCGCCCGCTGGCGGACGGCCCGCTGATTTTCGAGGGTATCGAGCTGAGTGATCACCATGTATCCGCCATCGCCGTTGCGGCGATCCAGGTACCGGCCGCCGGCCGTATTCTCTTCGACAGGTGCCACCACCTCGAGAAAGTTTCGCCCGATAGGCATCAGCGTATTTTCCAGGCCAAACTTGCCGACCCCGGGATCTATGAAGCAGGTGTTGATCCCCAACACGTGGGTGAGATCGTCAATCACCGGCTTTAGCTCGCGAGCAACCAGGCAGATCTGTCGCAGGTGTATGGTCATGGTCGTCCCCCTTCCATTTCCTCAATAGGTGTTCGTCGCTGACAAGAGCCTATATCGCGCGCCGGTCTATTCCAACGCAAATAACGAGCTGTAAACGGCTTCTCACAACCCGCTGGCCTTGCGGCGCGGTTTGCGCTCTCATAGGAGTATCAACCAGGGGAGGAAAGGCATGTATCAAGATATTCTGTACGAAGTGCAAGATCCGGTCGCGATAATCACCATGAACCGGCCCGATCAGCTCAACGCGCTGACCGGGCGCATGATGGCGGAGATGCGCCATGCGTTCGCCGCGGCGGAAAAAGACCCGGCGGTGGTGGGTATGGTGTTGACCGGCGCGGGGCGCGGTTTCTGCGCCGGGGCGGACATGGCTGGACTGAATGCGACCGCCTCAGGCGAACGCGGCGAGGCGGTGGATCTTTCAGATCTGGAAGCGAGTCCCGGAAATCCAGACATGGGCCCCAACTTCGAAATTACCTATACCTATTTACTGGCCCTGCAGAAACCACTGATTGCGGCAATCAACGGGCCATGCGCAGGGCTGGGTTTTTGTTATGCCTGTCTGGCCGACATGCGGATTGTGGAGAGACAGGCAAAGTTCACCACGGCGTTTTCGCAACGCGGGCTCATCGCCGAACACGGGTCGAGCTGGATATTGCCGCGTCTGATCGGCGCGGGTCGTGCGTTGGATCTCTTGTGGAGCGCGCGTAAATTCACCGGCGAGGAGGCGAAGGAACTTGGTCTGGCAGAGCGCCTGGTGGAAGAGGGCGAATCGCTTCAGGCCGCCATCGACTACATCAAACAACTTGCGAGCGTCGTTTCACCCACATCGCTGAAAGTGATCAAAGCGCAGGTTTATCGTCATCTCAACATGGAGTTGGGTGAAGCAATGGCCGAGACCAACACGTGGATGGCGGAATCGCTCAAACGCGAAGACTTCAAGGAAGGCGTGAGTTCGTTCATGGAAAAACGACTGCCGGAGTTCAAGCGATTGGGTGAGGACTAACATAGCGGTCAGGTCGGCGATCGCCAGGTGAGAGGGGTGAGTATCGGCTCAGAAGAGTTCAGTGAAATAGCGCGGCAGATCGCCGAACTCAAACCAGTCATCGAAGCTCACGCCGATGAGGCAGAAGAACAACGCCACCTCACTACCGAGGTGGCGCGGTCCATGGCACTGGCAGGCCTCTACCGCATTGCGGTACCCCGCAGCCTGGGCGGTGCCGAGGCTCACCCGATAACCCAGATCAAAACCATCGAAGCGGTCTCCGAGATTCACGGGTCCGCCGGCTGGAACCTGATGATCGGCATTGAAACCATGGGTATTCTCGGCGGTACCTTCACCCGGTCGGTCATGGAAAAACTCTACGCAGACCCTGAACTCATCATATCCGGGACCCTCAATCCGCAGGGCAAGGCGGTCCCGTGCGAAGGCGGATATCGCATCACCGGACAGTGGCCGTTTGCGAGCGGAGTACACAACGCCCAGTACTTCTGGAGCCAGAGCATCGTCCAGAAAGACGGGGAACGCCTCAAAGACGAACGCGGGTTCGTTTTTTGCGAGTCCATGGTCCCCGTGTCGCAAATTGAGGTTCTGGACACCTGGCATGTTTCGGGCTTACGAGGTTCGGGCAGTCACGATGTGCGCCTGCAGGACGTGTTCGTTTCGAACGAGTACATCAGCCAGGTACAGCGCCAGATACCCGTCGAGCCGGGCACGCTCTATCGCCTGCCCATTTACAGCCGTCTGGCCTACAACAAGGTAGGCGTCGCGACCGGGATCGCAAAGGCCGCCATCAACCAGTTCATTGAACTCGCCAGTGCAAAAAAGCCGCGTGGCTCGAGCAATCTATTGAAAGACAGAGTCGATGCGCAACGCGCCGTAGCCGAAGCGGAAAGACTGGTTGGTTCTGCTCGAAGTTATGTCTTCGAAGCCGTTACCGATATGTGGGACACGATCGAAAACGGTGACAAGCCCACAGACAGACAGAAAGCCATCGTGCAACTGAGCTGTTCCGGCGCCGCCAACGAAGCGGTCAAGGCGGTGGAGATGCTGTATTCGGCGGCCGGCGCCAGTGCCAACTTTCTGACGAGCCCACTGGAACGCAGCATGCGGGACGTACTCGTGGTGCGCCAGCATATTATGGTTTCACCTCAGTACACCGAGGCCGTAGGCAGGGTGCTGCTCGGAATGGAGTCGGAGACTTTCTTGTTCTGAACTTGCTGGAGTTGCTGCCTTACGAATCGGTAGGTAATACTTCCATTACCCAGCACTCATGCAGTCAAAAACAAACCAGAATCTAAGCCGGTGCGCTCTGACAACCTCGAATCAGCCGACCTGGCATCGCCCCGGTGTGCTCACCCTTTTCATAGGTCACTTCACCTGACTTGATCGTCAGGCGGTAACCGTCCGCCTTCTGTATCAGCCTTTTGCCCCCTGCCGGCAGGTCGTAAACCATCTCTGGTTGATGCAGTTTCAACGCGTCATAGTCAATCAGATTGAAGTCCGCCGTGTATCCGGGAGCGATCACGCCGCGGTCGCGCAAACCGTACACCTCCGCGGAATTCTGGGTGAGTTTGTGTACAACGAACTCGACTGACATCAGCGGGCCGCGTTTTCTGTCCCGGGTGAAATAACTCAACATGTAGGTCGGCACGCCCGCATCGACCAGCACGCCACAGTGCGCGCCGCCATCAGACAGCCCGAACACGCTCTGTGGATGTTCGATGACTTCGCGCTGACCTTCCAGGTCTCCGTCGTACCTGCCAAACAGGATAAGCAAAGGCCGACCCCCGGAGAGAACGTCCATCATCACTTCTCGGGGGTCTACACCGCGCGCACGCGCAACCGCGGCAAGGGTGTCATCAGAACTCGGCTCATAGGTGAGTTCGTCATCCAGGACGTAGATGTATTCGTAATCCGTCATGAAGCGCGCAGCATCCTTGTTCTTCGGCAGTACCGGTTCCTCGGTGAGAACACGCTGACGAAAAGCCGGGTCTTTCAGCCGTGCCTGACGTTCTGCCAGAGGTAGGTCGTGAATTTCTCGATAGGCGGGGAATTGCCGCATGGGATTAATCGTGCCGTCCAACATCATCAGAATGGAAGCCGGCCGCGCACCCACCTGTGGCCTCAAGCTGAACCCATCGGCGTGCAGCTGCTCGGCCAGAGTCCACACCGGGCCCATGCCGGCGGTAACCAACGGTGTCACCGTACATCCCGTGGTGCGGGCAATGTGCTCAATCCACGCCAACTCTTCCGGGTTGTTCAGGCCGTCCGAGACAAACTCCATCGTTCCGTAATTGAGCCCGGAAAAAGCGTCGGCAATCGTGATCATCTCTTCTGCCGATGCCCGGGTGCCAGGCACCATGTTGCCTGCCTTGTCGACGTGCCCGTAAAAACGCGAGGTAGAGAACCCGAGCGCGCCGGCCTCGAGCGCCGTGCGGGTAATCGCGCGCATCGCGGCCATGTCTTCGGTGGTCGCATCATCGTAACAACGCTCACCCATCACGTAGGCGCGCATCGCCACATGAGGCACCTGGGTTCCTACATCCACCGTATACGGGGTATCGATGCAGTCGAGATATTCCGCAAACGTCTCCCAACCCCAGGGGATACCCTCGTGCAGGGCGGTGCCCGGAATATCTTCAACGCTCTCCATGAGCGAGATTAATTCGTCTTCGGAACCTCGTCGCACGGGCGCAAAACCAACGCCGCAGTTGCCCATGACAATCGAGGTCACACCGTGCCAGCTGCTCGGCGTAACCTGCTTATCCCAGCACACCTGACCGTCATAATGGGTGTGAATATCGACGAACCCCGGTGTGAGCAGGTCGCCCCGGGCATCGATGACCCGACGGGCTTTCGCCGGGCTGTTACCCACCTCGGTCACTTCGACGATTTTCCCATTGTCTGCTACAACGTCGCCGCTTTTCGCGGGGTTACCCGTGCCATCGACGATGGTGGCGTTGCGGATGACTAAGTCGTGCATGGTCTATCTCCCTCTGAACCAACCGGCGTCAAGATTAACCCTGATGTGACAATAATGCGCGCGCGCAGACGTGTTATAACAGCAAAATGCGTACGGACGTAGTGCTCGCACAGATTTTCGAGATGGGAGCATACGCTACCGTATGTGACCTGAGTGAAAATCAGCACGCGCGTAGCAGAAGTGCGTAGTTGCCTGTTAAAACGCGAGCCGTAGGCGGTCTGCGCCATGGATTGTTGTCACATCAGGGTTAAATGGTATCACGGTGAGTTGAGCCCATATCTCGAGCGTCGAGCAGGTGACACCTCGCTTCGTGTTCTGGCGCCACGACGACGACCGTGGGCGCCGTCTCTGTGCATACATTCATGCACTCTGGACAGCGGGGGTGGAACCGGCAACCATTCGGTACCGCAAGTGCCGTTG
>Ga0114949_10002223_pt1 | contig 12050 bp, 14 predicted proteins | sample N074metaG_FD_83505 | JGI IMG/M metagenome (GOLD analysis project Ga0114949, IMG submission 83505) | Deep subsurface microbial communities from Kermadec Trench to uncover new lineages of life (NeLLi) - N074 metaG | ecosystem: Environmental > Aquatic > Marine > Ocean trench > Sediment | place... | reverse complement strand
CGGCGTTCAGGTAGCGGCGCCATAGATCCGGCGGGTCGCTCGGCCCGGCTCGCCGGGCCGCCAGGGCCCGGGCCACCTGCTCGGGGCTGACCGAGCGGCTGTGTTCGGCCAGCAGGTCGAGGATCGCCTGGGCCACCGGATCTAGGCTTTGGTCGTCCGTGGTCATGAGTCTTTATTTACCATGGGAGACAATCTTACGACATCCCTTGCAAGCGCCCGGGCACTGGACGCCCGGGCACTGGACGCCGGGGCACTGGACGCCGGGGCACTGGACGCCGGGGCACTGGACGCTGGGGCACTGGACCGCGGGCGCGGCGCCTGCGATCATCCGGGCCATGTTCGAGGCGCTCGATCAATTGCTGGCCGCCACCGCGCTCTTCGTCTGCGCTCACTTCCTCCTGTCCAGCCGGGCCTTGCGCGCGCCCCTGGCTGCCCGGCTCGGCCCCCAGGCCTTTCTGGGCGTCTATTCTTTGGTGGTGGGGATCGCCTTCGTGTGGATGCTGATGGCCTACGGCAGCGCGCCGTACATCACGCTCTGGACCTCGCCTTTGTGGCTCCACTGGCTGCCGGCGACCGTCATGCCCGTGGCGCTCCTGTTGGCGGTCTGCGGCCTCACCACCCCGAGCCCCACCATAGTGGGCGGCGATCGGACGATCTTGGAGTCCGGCGCCGATCCGGCACCCGGGATGCTGCGGGTGACCCGCCATCCCTTCCTCTGGGGCGTGGCACTCTGGGCGGTCAGCCACATGGTGGTGAACGGCGACGTGAAGAGCCTGATCCTCATGGCCGGACTCCTGGTCTTGGCCCTGGGCGGCATGTGGCACATCGACCGGCGCCGGGCGGCCACCCTGGGCGCCGCCTGGGACCCGATTGCGCTGATCACCTCGGTGCTGCCGTTCCGCGCGATTCTGGAGGCCCGCACGACCCCGGACTGGCCCGCCATCGGTTGGTGGCGCCCGGCTTTGGCGCTGGCGATCTATCTGGTGCTGCTGGCCCTGCACGAAACGATCTTCGGGGTGAGCGCGTGGCCGCTGTGAGGAGGCGTTCCGGCTAGCTCCTCTGCCGGTTCAGCAACTGGAGCCGCAGCGCGTTCAGCTTGATGAAGCCCTCGGCGTCGCGCTGGTCGTAGACCGAGTCTTCCTCGAAGGTGACGTGCTCGAGGGAATAGAGGCTCTTGGGCGCCTTGCGGCCCACCACCGAGACGCCGCCCTTGTACAGCTTCAGGCGCACCGTGCCGGTGACCGGCGCTTGGCTCCGGTCGATCAGCGCCTGGAGCATCTCGCGCTCGGGCGAGAACCAGAAGCCGTTGTAGATGAGCTCCGCGTAGCGCGGCATGAGCTCGTCCTTGAGGTGGGCCGCACCCCGGTCCAGGGTGATCGATTCCATGGCCCGGTGGGCCGTCAGCAGGATCGTGCCGCCCGGGGTCTCGTAGATGCCGCGGCTCTTCATGCCGATGAAGCGGTTCTCCACCAGATCGAGCCGGCCGATGCCGTTGGCGCCGCCGAGCTCGTTCAGGCGGGTCAAGAGCGCGGCCGGCGACAGGCCCTGGCCGTCGACCGCCACCGGATCGCCGGCCTCGAAATCGATTTCCACCAAGGTGGCCCTGTCGGGCGCGGCCTCGGGCGCCACGCTGCGGGAGTAGACGTACTCCCCGGGCGCCTCCCAGGGGTCCTCCAGCACCTTGCCCTCGGCGGAGACGTGCAGCAGGTTGGCGTCCACCGAGAAGGGCGCCTCGCCCTGCTTGTCCTTGGCGATGGGGATCTGGTGGGTCTCGGCGAACTCGATGAGCCGGGTGCGGCTGGTCAAGTCCCACTCGCGCCACGGCGAGATCACCTTGATGTCCGGGTCGAGCGCGTAGTAGCCAAGCTCGAAGCGGACCTGGTCGTTGCCCTTGCCGGTGGCGCCGTGGGCGACCGCGTCGGCGCCGGTGGCGTGGGCGATCTCGATCTGGCGCTTGGCGATCAGCGGCCGGGCGATCGCGGTGCCCAGCAGGTATGTGCCCTCGTACAGCGCGTTGGCCCGGAACATGGGAAAGACGTAGTCGGCGACGAATTCCTCACGCAGGTCCTCGATGAAGATCTCCTTCACCCCGAACATTTCGGCCTTGCGCCGGGCCGGCTCCAGATCCTCGCCCTGGCCCAGATCGGCGGTGAAGGTGACCACCTCGCAGCCATAGGTCTCCCCCAGCCACTTCAGGATCACCGAGGTGTCCAGGCCGCCCGAATAGGCCAGCACCACTTTTTTGATCTCGGACATAGGCTCGCCTCCTGCCCCCTTGAAAGCCGCGCGAGTATAGGCAAAAGGGCGCCCGCCGCAAGGTATGTCGGGCGCCCGCCGAATGGCCCTTCGAGCGCTTTCGTCGGCTGCGAGTCCAAGAAAAGGATTCACCACATAGACACGAAGGCACAAAGATAGAGGAAGAATTCTTTTCGTAGTGTCTTCGTGTCTTTGTGGTGAAATTTCGATGTTTGGTTTCGTACCGCCATGGTCCAAGGAGATGGATCGCGAAGTCACAGGGACCCAATCGGATCTCCGCGTCTTTTCGGTGTGATTCTGCCACCGATAGAGGTATATTGACCTATGTATTATCAAATGTGGTAAGTGCCCGTCGGACGAGATCGGGAGAGGGAGGGACACCATGGCCACGACACAGTGGAACCGGGACTTCGTGAAGGCGGAGGAGGCCTTGGCGCTGCTGCCTCACGTGGCTGGCCGGATCGGCTGGGCCAGCGTCAAGGTGGCGCACCTGGACACCGGCTACCGGGAACACCGGGCCTTCGGCCCCTGGCGCTCGGACGGCACCAACGCCATCGTGCAGACCAAGCAGAGCCGCGACTTCTTTCAGCGCAAGCGCAAGTCCGGCCGCGACCCGCTCAAGAAGGTGTTTTTCCAGACCCCGGGCCATGGGACGCGCTCCAGCAGTGTGCTCTCGGGCCGCGACCCGCTGGACGGGTTCCTGGGCATCGCCCCCGGCTTGCCGCTGGTGCCACTCCGGGTCAACGACAACTCCCTCGTCTCCGGCAAGGCGGCCAAGGCGATCGGCCGGGCCCTGACCCACGTGGCCAAGAAGGACCTGGCGCCGATCGTCAACATCTCTCTGGGCTTCCCCTTGGTGCTCGACCGGGCGATGGGCGAAGGTCTCGACACGGCCTACGAGGCCGGGGTGATCGTCATCGCCGCCGCCGGCCAGCTGGTCGACAAGGTGGTCTATCCGGCCAAGCACCGGCGCGCGCTGGCGGTGGCCGGCATCAAGCGCAACCGGCGCGGCCGCTTCCAGATCTACTATCAATACGACGACTACTCGCGGATCGACTGCTGGGCCCCGGCCGAGCCGATCCTCCGGGCCGACCTGGAAGACGACGACCAGCCCTACGGCACCGGCGACGGCACCACCTATGGCGCGGTCCACGTGAGCGCGGCCGCCGCCATCTGGCTGCGCCACCACGGCCGCCAGATCGATCGCCGCTACGGCCGCACCTGGATGCGCACCGAGGCGTTCCGCCGGATCCTGTTCCGGGCCAAGGGCCGCTTGCCCTTCGCCAGCCCCGCCACCAACGACGCCGGCGCGCTCGACATCGCCCGCCTCCTGGCCGAACCCCTGCCGGACCCCACCACCCTCAAGAAGGAAATGGACCGGGCCGCCGACGATGTGATGTGAGGCGGGAGGGATCGGTCTCTCATTGCATCGGGACAATCTAGGGCTTGCCGGGCTCGGCCAGGGGTTTCTATCTTCGGGGCCTTGTCCGGAGAGGAATCGCATCATGTTGAGCCTTGCCCAGATCGAAGCCGGGGCCGAGCTTGTTCACCGCTACATGGCGCCCACGGCGCAGCACTGCTGGCCGCTCTTGTGCCAGCGCACGGGGACCGAGCTTTGGGTCAAGCACGAGAACCACGGGCCCATCGGCGCCTTCAAGCTGCGCGGCGGGTTGACCTACATGAGCGACTTGAGCCAGGCGCACCCCGGGCTGGCCGGGGTCGTCACCGCAACCCGGGGCAACCACGGCCAGTCGATCGGCTTCGCGGCCAGGGCGCTCGGCGTGCCGGCGGTGATCGTCGTGCCCCACGGCAACTCGGTGGAGAAGAACGCCGCCATGGCCGCGCTCGGCGTCGAGCTGATCGAACACGGCCACGATTTCCAGGAAGCGCGGGAGTTCACCGAGACCCTGGCCGAGGCGCGCGGACTACGCCTCATCGGGCCGTTCGACCGGCGCCTGGTGTGCGGCGTGGCGTCCTACGCCCTGGAGCTGCACCGGGCGGTGCCGGATCTGGATACGCTCTATGTGCCGGTCGGTATGGGCTCGGGCATCTGCGCCAACATCGCGGCGCGCGATGGCCTGAGCCTGACGACCAAGATCGTTGGCGTGGTGGCCGAAAACGCCCCCATGTACGCGCTCTCGTTCCAGAAGGGCCGGGCGGTCTCCACCAATTCGGCCGAGACCTTGGCCGACGGGCTCGCCTGCCGGATACCGGAGCCGGAGGCCCTGGCGATCATCTTGAAGGGCGCGGAGAGAATCGTCACGGTTTCCGAGGACGAGATCCGCCAGGCCATGACGATCTACTTCACCGACACCCACAACGTGGCCGAAGGTGCGGGCGCCGCGCCCCTGGCCGCGCTGCTCAAGGAGCGGGACCGGATGGCCGGCCAAAAGGTCGCGGTCGTGCTCTCCGGCGGCAACATCGACAAAGCGCTCTACAGAGACCTGCTAGCCGACCTTTGAGCACACTTAGTTTTTAAGCCTTTGATTCTTCATAGGTAACGCACCGTCAAATGGACGTGAGGTGTGATGCCCGTCACTTCGCCACAGGGGATTTCATGCCCACATCATAGGCACAAGCTCGGATCGGCCCCCGCGTCCCGAACGGGGTTGGCCAGGGGCCGGCCCGCTGAAAAGGGAAAGGAGCTTGCCATGATGTCGACGCAAACCACGAAGCAGCGCCCCGGCGCGGTGATGCTGCGGGTCATGGGAACGACGGTCATGACCCTTGGGCTCCTGCTTTCCATCCTGGTCGGCGCCCTGCCGGCCCACTCCCAGACCGCTGGCGAGATCATCTGCACGCCCCATGGCCAGGTGGTCGATTGGTTGGACAAGCGCTACGACGAGGAGCGGGTCGCCTTGGGTGTCGCCAGCAACGGCGGTCTGATCGAGATCTTCACCACCCGGAACGGCTCCACCTGGACCATCGTCGTCACCACGCCGGGGGGGCTGTCGTGCCCGGTGACGGCGGGCGAAGACTGGTTCTCCATCGCCCCCCCGCCCGACGGGCCCCAAGCCTAGGCGCGGGGACGGAAGGATCCGCGGGCCCCACGGCGAAGGTGGCCCGCGGAGGCAGCAAACCATCTCCCGATTCGCAGCCGTTCACTCTCGACTCCCCTTCCCCCATTCACACTGAATTTCGCGAAATCCATTGAAGCGTTAAAGCCAAAATTTTCGCGCAGGCTATGCTATACTGGCGCTTGGAGGGCTGGCGATGGGTGCTGGTGCGCAAGGCGAGACCGTCAGGAGCCTGGCGGAGATCGAGATCTTTCGTGATCTGGACCCCGCCGAGTTGGCGCGGATCGCGGCCCGTTGCCGGTGGCGACACCTGCAATCGGGCGAGGTGGTGCTGGACGCCGGCAGCGACAGCCGGGAGGTCTTCTTCATCGTCGAAGGGGCCGTCGACATCGTCAATTTCTCCCTGACCGGCCGGGAGGTCTCTTTCGCCAGCTTGCCGGCCGGGGACTGCTTCGGCGAGCTGGCGGCGATCGACAGCCAGCCGCGCACGGCCAGTGTTGTGGCCAAAGAGCCGTCGCTGATCGCGGTCCTGGACTCCCAGCACTTCGCCGATCTGCTGCAACGGCGCGCCGAGGTGACCTACCGGGTGCTTCGGCGCCTGATCACCATGGTGCGCAGTGGCGACCTGCGGATCATGGAGCTCAGCACCCTGGCGGCGACCCAACGGGTCTATGCGGAGATCCTGCGCATGGCCGTGCCCGATGCGGCGGTGCCGGGCCTCTGGGTGGTACGGCCCCTGCCGCCGCTGCGCGAAGTGGCCAGCCGGGTCAGCACCACCCGGGAGACCGTGGCCCGGGCCTTGAGCCAGCTCTACCCGTCCGGTCTGGTGCGCCGCAAGGGCCGCAACCTCTACCTCATGGACCGGGACAAGCTGGAGCAGCTGGTCAAGTCGCTCCAAGCCGACGGCGAGGGCAAGGGCGGACGGTAAAACGGGCACCACGCGTCCGGCTCAATCTTCCAGTTCGGTGTCCCAATAGAGGAAGTCGCCCCAGCTCTCGTGCAGGAAGTTCGGCGGGAAGGCCTGGCCGTTCTTCTGGAGCTCATAGGTGGTCGGCTGACCGGCCGGCCGCAGCGGGTGGATGCCGCACTCCTTGGGCAGGTGGTCGCCCTTACGCAGATTGCAGTCCTGGCAGGCGGTCACCACGTTGCTCCACTCGGTCCGTCCGCCGCGCGAGCGCGGCACCACGTGGTCGAAGGTGAGGTCTTCCGAGCGGTACTCGTGTCCGCAGTACTGGCACATGAAGTGGTCGCGCAGGAAGACGTTGAAGCGGGTGAAAGCCGGGCGCCGGTCCAGGTGCACGTAGTCCTTGAGCGAGATCACGCTGGGCAGGTGCATCTCGAAGGAGGGCGAGCGCACCACCCGGTCGTACTCGGTGACGATGTTGACCCGGCCCAGGAAGGTCGCCTTGACCGAATCCTGCCAGCACCACAAAGATAGCGGGAAGTAGCTCAAAGGCCGGAAGTCGGCGTTGAGCACGAGAGATGGGAAGCTCTGGGCGGATGCGGTCACGCCCTGGGTCTCCTCCGCTACACGTTCCGCGTCGACTTCGGCGCCGGGGTCGATCATCACCTTGATACTTGAGTGACCGTCCAAACACAAGATCTAGCGTTACGAGGAGTTTGTGACATGGTCTTGACAAGCCGTGCCAATGACCGGCGCCAACAGTCAGCCGGCAAAGGCCCGTTCCAGTGCCGCGGCGGCGAGTTCCAGGCCTTGCTGGTCGATTTCGTGGCCCAGTCCGGGGCGCCCATGGGTCTCGACCGGGACCTGGCAAGTCTCGAGCGCCGCCTGGGCCGCGGCCAGGGCCGGGAACGGCACGACTTCATCGGCCTCGCCATGGACCAACAGCACCGGCGGCCGGCTGCGGATCTCCCGTTCCAAGTTCTCGGGCCCGACCAAGGCGCCGGAGAAGCCCACGATCTGGGCGCAGGGTTCCGCCCGCCTCAGCCCCACATAGAGTCCCGTCATGGTGCCCTGGGAGAAGCCCACCAAGGCCAGTTGGCCGTCGCTCAAGCCGTGGCGCGCCAGCTCGTCATCGAGAAAGCCGTCCAGGATCGGCGCCGCCGCGCGCACCCCGGCCAGCACGGCCTCGGGCGCTCGGTTCTGCAGGCTGAACCACTGGCGGCCGTAGGGCGCCATGTCGCAGGGGAAGGGCGCGTCGGGCGAGACGAAGGCGGCGTCGGGCAGTCCCCGCGCCAGGTGCGGCGCCAGGCCGATCAGGTCGTTGCCGTCGGCGCCCAGGCCGTGGAGCAGAACCACCAGCTGCCGCGCGCCGCCGCCCGCGGCCGGGCCGAAGCGCGGGCCGTCCAGATCGAAACCGCTGATTCTTTGGGTATCCATGGCGGTGTCTTTTAGACCATCGCGCGCGCCGCGTCAGCCCTCGCCGAGCGGCACGCCCGGGTGGCGGTAGAGATGCCACAGGAGCCGCGCGGCGGCGCTCCTGTGGGGCCGCCAAGGTTCGGCCAGCGCCACCATGCGGGGCCGCTTCGGCCGGTCGTCCAGCCCCTTGAGCCGTTGAGCCGCCACCTGCACCGCCAGGTCGTCGGCCGGCCAGACGTCGGGCCGCCCCAGGGCGAAGAGCAGATAGATTTCGGCGGTCCAGCGGCCGACACCCTTGAGCCGCACCAGCCGGTTCATGGCCGCTTCGTCGTCGAGGGTCGCGAGGACGTCCAGATCCAAGCACCCGGCCCGGAGGTCCTCGGCCAAGGCCCGGCCGTAGACGATCTTCTGCCGGCTGAGCCCGATCGCCCGGAGCGCCGGGTCGTCGAGCGCCAGGAAACCCTCGGGCGCGAGCGGGCGGACGGCGGCCTCCAGGCGGGCAATGATCGCTCGGGCCGAGGCGGTGGAGACCTGTTGGGCCATGATGATCCGCACCAGCCCGGCGAATCCCGGGGCCTGGCGGCGGACCGGCGGCAGGCCGCAGACCCGGTAGGCCCGCGCCATATCGGGGTCCACCTCGGCCAGAGCCTCCAGGGCCGGGCGCAGGGTCTCGTCGCCGGGCGATTCGGTCATGGCTGGACTCTAGCGTCTGTTGAGGTTAGTGCCAGCGCCATGACCGTGGTGACCCGCTTCGCGCCTTCGCCCAGTGGCTACCTGCATCTGGGCCATGCTTTTGCCGCACTCTTCGCCGCCCGGGCGGCCGAACGGGCGGGCGGGCGCTTTCTGCTGCGCATCGAGGATATCGATGTGGGCCGCTGCCGGCCGGCCTACGAGGCGGCGATCTATGAGGACCTGGCCTGGCTGGGGCTGGTCTGGGAAACGCCGGTGTGCCGCCAGTTGGACCGCATGGCCGACTATGCCGTGGCCTTGGCCCGGCTCCGGGATCGCGGGCTGGTCTACCCTTGCTTCTGCACGCGCAAGGAGATTCGCGAGGAGATCGCCCGGGCGGGCCAGGCCCCCCATCGGCCGGAGGGTCCCCTCTACCCGGGCACCTGCCGCGGACTCACCGAGGCCGAACGGGACGTCCGGGAGGCCGCGGGCCGGCCCTTCGCCCTGCGCTTGGATGTGGCCCGGGCCCTTGCCTTGAGCGGCCCGCTCACCTGGATCGACCAGGACCGGGGCCGTTATCACGCCGACCCGGCGGGTCTGGGCGACGTGGTGCTGGCCCGCAAGGACGTGGCCACCAGCTATCATCTGGCGGTGACCCTTGACGACGGGGTCCAGGGCGTCACTCTGGTGACCCGGGGCGAGGATCTCTTGCCGGCCACCCACCTGCACCGGCTGCTCCAGGCGCTCCTGGACTTGCCGGTGCCCCGGTGGCACCACCACCGGCTCTTGACCGACGGGGCCGGCGAACGCCTGGCCAAGCGAAGCAACCCGCTGACCATCCGGGCGCTCCGGAGCGCCGGCAAAAGCCCCCTCGAGGTGCGCGCCATGGCAGGATTTGCAGAATGACCCCTAAGGACGAGCCGGGACCCGACCACGATTGGGCTAGCTTCCAGCCGATCTAGGCCACCCGGATCGCGCCCAAGCTGGAGGACCTGGAGCGCAAGCGCAAGACGCGGCAGAGCGAAGCCTACCGGCGGGCATTTATGTCCGCGGTCCTGGTGCTGGCGCTCTCGGCAACCACCTACCTCCTTGGGGCGCCGCTGGCCTGGCGCACCATTTTGGTGGTCGCCGTCTTCGTCCTCTCGGGCCTGGCCGGGTTCATCTGGTCCGCCCAGCCGGCGTCCCGGCACCGTGACCAAAAATGGGACCAAAAATGGGGACATTCATCTTTTTCTGAATATCGGTTCGGGAGATATTGGTGTATGACCCCAATTCTTCCGTGAGGCGATGGCTATTGATGTCCATCCGCGCTCGGGCCGAGGCGTCCACGGAAAAGATGAATGTCCCCATTTCTTGGTTCGGCGGGCACCACGAAATATCAGAGTCGCCCCATTTCTGAGTCAAGTGTCCGTCGATCCGCCCTCCCACAGGGGCTGGCTCATGCTTTTCGTGAAGGCGGTGAACATGATGTTGAAGCTGACGCTGACCCGCTCTTGATCGCTGCGGTTGGCATCGACCGAGTGCCGCAGCCAGGACGGAAACAAGAGCAGGCTGCCGTCGCTCACGGTCACCACCACCTGATCGGTGGTCTCGGCGGTCAGTTCCTTGACCGGCGGCCTGATGATCGCGCTCTGGGGCCTGGGGTCGTGAAAGTTGATGGTGTCGGCCCCCGGCCGGGTCTTCACGTAGTAGACGCCGCTCAGAAAGTTGTTCGGGTGACTGTGCCGCCGGTGCTCGACGCCCGGGCCGTTGACGTTGGCCCAGCACGCCGTGATCTCGAACCCCTGGTGGCCGATCTTCAGGTGCTCGAGGGTGGTCGCCGCAGCCTCGTTCACGCAGGCGACCAGCGTGCGAAAGTCCGCCAATCGGTGCAGGTCCTGGCGCGACTGCCAGCCCCGGCCCGGCGCCGGCGCGCGATGGCCCCGCCGCAGGTCATCCAGGGTGGCGAGGATGGTGCGGTTGAGGCCCTGGTGGATCTCCCGCTTGAGGTCGGCCTTCCAGACGAAGGTCGGAAACATGCGAAGGGCACGGGACGACTCAAAGCGCCCCAGGGTGTTGTCAACCATGGCACGACCGGGCCGGAGTCCGAGGACAGAGGCCCCATGGTAGCCGTCCGAGGGGATAAATCAAAATACCGTAACTTCGTCAGGCAACCGCAATCCGTGGACGATCGCCGTGTAGTCGGGGTCCTGGGCGCTCAGGTGGCCGCGGCGGACCGCCAGGTCCAGGATCACCAGGGCGCAGTTAAACTTGAAATCCTCCGTGTCGCGGAGGCGCTCCAGCACCTGGTTCATCGGCCAGAGCTGGAACCAGGCCACCTCGCCGTCGGTGTTGCGCGGGGCGAAGTCCGCCGGCAAGGCCAGGTCGTAGCAGAAACACACGTCGTCGCGCAGGCCCTCGGGCCGCTCGCAGATGTAGGAGACGACGCCCACCGGCACCGCTTGCCGGGCCAGGGCGTGGGGGATCGCCGCCTCCTCGGCGCACTCCTTGATCAGGTTGTCCCGGACCCCGATGCCGTGGGGCTGGCCGCCGGCCACCAGGTGGTCGAGCTTGCCGGGCGCGGTCGCCTTGGTCTGGGCGCGCTTGGCGACCCACAGCTCCGTGCGCTCTCCCTCGGACACCAGCCCGTTCAGGTGCACCCCGTAGGCCCGGCAGCCGAACAGCGGCACCGCGGCGCGCTCCATGGTCATGCGCGGTGGCTCCCCCCAGCGGGGCGTGATCGGGTAGGCTTCATCGCGCCAACCCGGGATCTCCCCGGCCTCGGCCAGCCGGCCCAGCACCTCGGCCACCGCAAGGGTCCGGGACCGGACGTCCGCAAGCTCCGGCGCCAGGACCACCGCCCGGTCGCTCACCTGGAACACGCTCGGGAAGTCGGCGAGCCGCTTGGCGAAACCGTGGGCCACCCGGCCCAGTGGCTCGCCGCCGATCACGAAGAGCCGGTAGCGCTCCGGCCGCCAGGCTTGGCACGCGGCGATGCGGTCCAGGTAGCTCATAGGCCCCAGCCTACACCAAGGGTCACGCCTGGCGCTTCACCGAGGTCAAGACCCGCTCGACGCCGTGGATCTGGCGAAGGCAGCGCGCCACGTAGTCGGCGAGCTCGGCGGACAGGCCCTCGATCTGCAGGTCGATCGCCAGCTCCCGGCCGCCACCTCTGGCCGCGAGCAGGTCGCTCACCCAGCGGTTCGGCACCAGGCCGCGCATGGCGAAAAGCTCGAGCACCCGAGGCATGACCCCAGGCTCGGCCTCGGCCAGGATCGAAAAGCAGCTCACCCGCGGGGCGGGCGCGGAGTTAAGGGGCTTGGGGTGGGAATGGGGAACGAGAGTATCACGGGACATGGGACGCAGACTCCTGCTTGAAACCGACTGACGATACGGCGAGGCCCGGCCGCCCGATGGGCGCCGGGTCGCTAATTCGCAGGTCGATCCCGAACAGGTGTTGCGTCATGGCCGGGAAAGTAGCGAGGTGAAGGGGGCGGGTCAAGGATGGCGGCGGGTCAAGGATTCGAGCGCTCGACTATCCCACCCGCCCTCACATCGAACGCAATCCGACGGCCCTCGACGGTTTCGATCACGTAGCGGCCCGCCTGGTCGAAACCCAGGGAGTGGCCCCAGTTGTCGTGGGAGACCGTGCGCTCCAGGCCGCCCCGCGGCCGGTCACGCGCACGCCGCTTCCTGGTTGGCCTTGGCCGCAATCTGGACCACTCGGGCCATGATCTCCGTCAAGTCGTAGTCCTTGGAGGTGAAGACCGCGGCGACGCCGGCGGCCACCAGCCGGGCCGCATCCTCGG
>Ga0114949_10002221_pt1 | contig 12055 bp, 11 predicted proteins | sample N074metaG_FD_83505 | JGI IMG/M metagenome (GOLD analysis project Ga0114949, IMG submission 83505) | Deep subsurface microbial communities from Kermadec Trench to uncover new lineages of life (NeLLi) - N074 metaG | ecosystem: Environmental > Aquatic > Marine > Ocean trench > Sediment | place... | reverse complement strand
TTATCCCAGTAAGACGAAGAGCCCTTTTACCACAGCAGGCTAGCAACACGCGGCTCAATGCACTCAAGCCTGAGAGGAAATCTCGTCTGCGGTCTGGCGGATGGCCGCTGAGGATCCGGTATTGCTCGACATCGACACGAAAGCGCTCGAACCGATCCGCTTTTTGATCGAGGCTGCGGCGGGTTCGCGAAAAGACCCGGCCGGGGTTTTGGGAACCGGCCGCAGAACCGGTATCATCAGACCCGTTCACAGATGCAGAGCAGGCGTTCACCGTGACCAGCTATGAGTCTTTCCGCCAGAAGGCGGCAGAAGAGCAGAAATCGAATCGTGTCAGTCGGCGCAGGCAGCGCTTGCCCGTTGACCCCGCGAGCGACCCCTACGCGATCCCACTCGCCGAGCTGAATGTCGCCAATCCCGAACTCTTCAAGGAAGACGCCGCATTCGGCTACTTCAAACGCCTGCGTGAAGAAGCTCCCGTCCACTACTGTGCCAATAGCCAGTACGGCCCCTACTGGTCGATCACCCGCTACCACGACATATTGCTCGTGGACCGAGATCACGAAAATTTTTCCTCCGACCATATGCTTGGTGGCGTCACCCTCATGGGTACTGTGCAGTCGAGCAGCGATATCCCCATGTTCATCCAGATGGATCCGCCGGTGCATGATGCCCAGCGCAAGGTGGTCGCGCCCGCGTTCACACAGAGAAAACTGCAGGAACTCGAATCCACGATCCGCGAACGAGCGTCGGCTATCCTCGATGGGTTGCCCCGCAACGAGACATTTAACTGGGTTGAGCATGTTTCCGTTGAGCTGACCGCACAGATGCTGGCAACGCTTCTGGATGTGCCGCAAGCAGACCGGCATAAGATCATCGCCTGGTCAAACGTGTTTGCCAACGCAGACAACCCGGAAGTGGTTGCCAGTAAAGCGGACTACTACATCGCGCAAGCGGAATGTGGCGAGTACTTTCAGGCACTCTGGCAGGATCGGCTCACCGGCGTTCCGGGCGGCGATCTTCTGTCCATGCTGGCGCATGGTGAGCAGACGCGTTCAATGAGTCCGCAGGAACTCCTCGGCAACATCATATTGTTGGTTGTGGGTGGAAATGACACGACGAGAAATTCCATCAGCGGTGGCCTGCACGCACTCAATGAATTCCCGGAACAGTATGAAAAGCTGCGCAGCAATCCTGCGCTGATCAAATCGATGGTGCCGGAAATTATCCGGTGGCAAACGCCACTGATGCATATGCGACGCACCGCGCTCAAAGACGTCGAAATGCATGGTCAGAAGATAAACGCCGGCGACAAAGTGGTGATCTGGTATCTGTCTGGTAATCGGGATCCGACGGCAATTGACAAACCCGATGAGTTCATCATCGATCGCGCACGGCCGCGGGAACACCTGTCCTTTGGTTTCGGCATCCACCGTTGTCTTGGCAACCGTCTGGCGGAGTTGCAGCTGCAGGTGCTCTGGGAAGAAATACTCAACCGCTTCAGCGCGGTCGAAGTGGTCGGTGAACCGCGACGCGTCAGCTCGTGTCTGTTTCGTGGCATCACAGACCTCCCCGTGAGAATTGCAGCCTGATGATCCAGGCCGTAACGGCCCTGTGAGTAAGATTACAGCCAGGTGTCATGGCTGGAAGTCCGGCATCACAGCTGTTCGAAGAACAAATTAGCAGCGTGTTGAAAAACACGCTGCTAGTCGAAGAACGGCAAAATAGAAAAACAACCTGGTAGAGGAACAATTAAATGGATGACTTTTCCGGCAAGCTTGCTGTTGTCACCGGTGGTGGCGCCGGGATGGGACGAGAACTGTGCGTTGCGCTCGCCGGATCGGGTTGTCATGTCGCGATGTGTGACGTTTCCGAAGAAAACATGCGTGAAACGCAAACGTTGTGCGAAGCTGAAGGCCTGACCATCAGCTGTCATGTCTGCGACGTTGCCGATGAGGCGCAGGTGCTGGCTTTCCGCGACGCGGTAATGCAAGCGCATGAAACCGAGTACGTTAATCTTCTGTTCAACAATGCCGGCATCGGTGGCGGCGGTGGGTTCGTTGAGGGTGACAGAGACGAGTGGGAGCGTACGTTTGCGGTTTGCTGGTACGGCGTCTACTACTGCTCTCGGGCGTTCGTGCCATTGTTAGTCGCGAGCGACGAAGGCTATATCGTAAATACCAGCAGTGTTAACGGGTTCTGGGCGAGCATCGGTCCGGGTGTTCCGCATACGGCATACAGCGCTGCGAAATTTGCGGTCAAAGGGTTTTCCGAAGCATTAATCAATGACCTGCGGGTCAGTGCGCCGCACGTGCAGGTCGCGGTGGTAATGCCGGGTCATATTGGCACTTCCATTGCGCTGAATACCTCAAAGGTGCTCGGTAAGTCGACGGCACTGGAGATGTCGGCAGAAGAGGTTGATATCGTCCGTCAACGCCTGACCGTTCTCGGCTTGCCGGTCGACAACCTGCCCGATCATGAAATTCGGCAGATGATGCATCAGCGTGGTGTGGATTTTCGTGACAAGGCACCGTGCACGGCAGCCCAGGCGGCGGAAATCATTCTCGATGGCGTAAAGAACGATCGGTGGCGGATACTCGTGGGTGATGATGCCCACGCGATCGATGCGATGGTCAGAGCAGATCCCGAAACGGCATACGATGCTGCTTTTATGGAGCGCCTGCATGATGCGGGTCATTTCGCTGGCCTGACCAACGCCGTGGGTGCACAGAACAGAGACTAGCCGCGCCTAGTCAGTTCCTGTCCAGAAATTCCCGCTCCCTAATCGATGGTGACCGCAACGAGATGCTCCGTGAGGGATTGTTTGCCCTGTGTCAGGCGCATCACAATGGTGCCGTGGGCGCAGACAGCTACGGGGTTTTCGTCAACGCATTGCTCGAACGCAGCAGTTATCTCATCGCCCTCGAGCTTGCACTCGCGCCACTAAATCACAACAGGAACGACGGCAGTCCGCCAGTCGACGACGAAATCGCAAAGCTGCTCGGAATTCTCAAAAACAGCCAGCAAACCCGACAGGCACCCGGCGTTCCCCCGGGTACGATGGTGCAATCCGAGCGCTCGGTGTTGGCCGACCATTTGCTCTGAAGGCCCCAGGCATTGAAACCTTGATCAGAGGCTCCCTGGCGTTGTGTTTTTCAATAAGTGGCGAATGGGCGCGATTGCAACGGACTGCTAGACTGGCAGATCGCCGTTAGCAGGGAACCTGAACTTGCCGCAGGATTTTGTTGAATCAATCGCCACCGATGGCTTTGCCAGATTGCTGGGGACTCATCTGATTTCGCGCGAAACGGACAAGGTCGTCATCAAATTACCCTATCAGGAGATCTTCGGTACAGGGCGTATTCACGGTGGGGTAATCAGCGCTCTGATCGATATCGCTGCAACCGCGGCCTTCTGGTCTCACCCGGACGTGAACGAGAACACCCGCGGTGCGACGGTCGAGTTTACGGTGCACTTTTTGCGTCTGACCGTCGGTCTCGATCTTTATGCCGAAGCCCGGGTCAGGCGACGCGGCGGCACGTTGTGCACGGGCGACGTCAGCATCCGCACCGAATCGGGTGACGAGACGGCGGTGGCCAGGGTTACCTACAAAATGCAGACGGGCAGATCAGAGGCGCCCTAACCAATCCCCCGGCCTGTTGCCTGGTTGCGGAGGATTTGGCCATTCCGGTTGCCGGTGAGTTCATCATCGCGCAGGATGACCTGACCATTGCAGATCGTTGCCTTGTAGCCGACTGCGCGCTGAATGAAGCGTTTCGCGCCACCAGGAAAGTCATGGACCATCTCGGGCATACGCTCATGCACGCTGGACGCATCGATCACGTTCAGGTCGGCTTTCATTCCGCAGGCGAGAATCCCCCGATCGTGTAACCCCATGATGCGTGCAGGTGCCGATGTCAGTCGCCGGATGGCCTCCGCTGTTGTGTAGAGTCCGGTGTCGCGTACCCAGTGAGATAATACGAAGGTAGCCCAGCCCGAATCCATGATCTGACCCACGTGAGCTCCGGCATCGCCAAGTCCCGGGAGGCAGTAGTCACTGGAGATGACTTCCGACAGGGCATCGAGATTCTTGTTAAAAAGCCGAACAACGAACAGAGCCTGGCCACCGGTTTCCCGGGCGATTCGCAGATAGGTTTCGGCTGGGTGTTCACCGCTGGCATTGGCAATTGCCTGCAGGCTTTCTGACGCGGGGCTCACGTAATTTGGCTTGTCACCGGCGCCCAGAAAGAATATCTGATCGGTTTCCAGGCGGGTTGGGTTTGCCTTCGCATCCGCGACCAGTTTGGCGAACATCTCCGGATTGTTGATCGCGGCGACGCGGCCTGCCAGATCCAGATCCTTGAGTTCCTGCCAGGCACCTTTACCCCACGCAAGCATGCACTGCATCCCCGTGATGAAGCCTGAGCCGCGGGGAATGGAGACGGCGTTGATGTCGAGTCCCTCGCTGCGCAATGCGTTGACTCGGTCGGCGACCTTGTTGCCCCAGCCGGACGTCGAGCCGGCGCCGGTGCTGAAGAGGACTCGGACGCCGGCCGCCCGGGCCTGGGCTTCCAGGAGTGACATCTCTCCTTCGAAGTCGCCACCCAGATTCAGGACGTTCTGCATCAGGCCGCCTTGCGCGCCGACCGCTTCGGCGATCTGCACCAGTTCATCGTGCTCGGCGTGAGTGCCAGGCACATGGCGGCCGTCGGGGATGTAGTGTCCCAGGAAGCGCGAAGTAGAAAAGCCCACTGCACCGGCTTTTACCGCATCACCGGCGATCTGCGCCATCTGTCGTTTTTCCTCGGCGCTGGCTGCCTCCTCAATGGATCGTTCACCCATCACGTAGTAGCGCACCGCACAGTGCCCGACGAGTCCCCCAACGTTGATGGCTGGCTGCAGGTGCTCCAGCGCATCGAGATAGCCGGCGTAATGTTCCCAGTCCCAGGAGAGCCCGTTGAGAATTGCGTCGCGTGGAATGTCTTCCACCGTTTCCATCATGCTGGCGAGGAATTCCCGGTCCGCAGGTTTACAGGGGGCAAAAGTTACGCCGCAATTGCCGAGCAGGGCGGTCGTCACGCCATGCCAGCTCACCGGTGTGAGCAGTGGATCCCAGCCGATCTGCGCGTCGAGATGGGTATGAATATCGACGAATCCGGGGGTCACCAGATGTCCGGTTGCATCGATTTCCTCGGTGCCAGCTTCCGCTACCCGACCCATCGCGGTGATCCGATCACCCGTAATTGCGATGTCAGCCTGCACGGGATCGCTACCGCTGCCATCAACCACTTCGCCACCACGAATCACCAGATCATGCGCCATTGGAAATTTCCTCAAAATCAGTATGGTAAACCAAACCTCTAATCCTAAAAAACCGCCATGAAGGTTGCAAGACGCGTAGCTACAGGTTCGGTTTGAACCTCCTCCCCGGTGTCCGTACGCTACTGGCTTGGCAGGATTCAAGGGGCTCGCGTGTTAGAGCAATTTAAGATCGGTTATTCGGCTCGATGGCTTCATCGAGTCCGTAGCAGGCTGTAGCTGGTGACAGCGATGGAGGGCTCCTGGCTACTGCGACACCGCTAGCGTTACTCCTGTTGGGGCTTGGCATCATTGTCTGGGGCACGAAGGTTGCCCTCGATAACGCGGTGCTTATCGCCCGGCACTACCATGTCTCGGATTTTTTCATCGGCGCCACCGTTCTGGCCATTGGCAGTGATCTGCCTGAGCTGCTGGTTTCGGTCAACGCCGCACTGCGTCAGCTCGATGGTGAGCAGACGGCGAACCTGATCGTCGGCAATGCGCTGGGCAGTTGTTTTGGTCAGTTTGGCCTGGTGATGGGGCTTGCAGGACTCTTCGGGCAGCTAACCCTGCCGCGGCGTCAGGTAATCCGCCATGGCGCGGTGCTACTCGGGGCAATGGCGTTACTTACTTTTGTCGGTTCCGATGGCCTGGTGACGCGTTGGGAGGGTGCGGTTCTCGTCGTGACCTACATCACGTATCTCGCCGTGCTTATCCGCGACGAAGGCGCGTTTGAGAACATCGGCGGCGGTCCGACTGCGCAGATGATCAAAACCTGGGTGCTTCTGTTGTTCGGCCTGGGTCTCGTGGTAGTCAGCTCAGAACTCATCGTTCGAATGGCTCTGACGCTCGCGCGCAACTGGGGTATTGATCAGTCCTACATCGGCATCGTCATCATCGGCGTGGGCACCAGCCTGCCGGAGTTGATCATCTCGATCGGCGCGCTGGTGCGTTCGCGTGTGACGTTGTCGGTGGGCAATCTGGTCGGTAGCAATATTCTGGACGTGCTGCTGCCGATTGGCATCGCAAGCCTCATTGTCCCCATCGAGTTCGCATCGTCTCTGCTCAAACTGGATGTACCGATACTGTTTGCGCTGAGTTTGCTGGTGATCGTTTTTCTGCGTCTGCCGCAAGGCGTGCGCAAACCCCAGGCGATTGTGCTGTTGTCGAGTTATTCAGCGTACCTGGTCATTAAAACCGCGCTGCTCTGAGCGGGATGTCAGCTCGCCGACTTGACCGACTGCTCGGGTGTCGCGGTGGCGATCTCACGAGTCCAGTGAGATACACAGGGAATGCGATTACGATCACAGCGGCTGGCATAGCGCTGGGCGATCTCGGTCACTTCCTGCAGCAGACCCTGGCGCAGGGTGGTAGGTTGCAGACCCAGTCCCACCAGTCCTTCATTGCTGGCGGTGAGGTTGTTTTCAGCGGCTTCCTTGCGCGGATTGGCGACGTGCTCAATCGCGACGCCAGTCAACTCGGAGATTATGTTTGCAAGATCAATCAACCGGTGGGTCTCCGTGAGCTGATTGAGGATGCGGACCCTTTCGCCGATCTGCGGCGGGCTGCTGATCGCAAGTTCGATGCACCGCACGGTATCCTGAATGTGGATGAACGCCCGCGTCTGCTTGCCGGATCCGTGGACGGTCAACGGATACTCGATGGCCGACTGCATCAGAAATCTGTTCAATACCGTCCCATAGTCGCCGTCATAGTCGAAGCGGTTGATCAACCGCTCATCCAGGCGGGTTTCCCGTGTCTGTGTGCCCCAGACAATGCCCTGATGCAGATCTGTAATACGGATCTCGTCATTTTTGTTATAGAAGGCGAAAAAGAGTTGATCCTGCGTTTTTGTCATGTGGTAGATGCTGCCGGGATTGGCCGGATATAGAATTTCTTGTTCCACCTCGGCGCCGTCATCGTTCGTCATCTTCACGGTCAGATAACCTTCAGGAAGACGCACTCCGACGCTCGAATAGCCATAGACCCCCATGGTGCCGAGGTGGACCAGATGGATGTCGAGCTCGCTTTCGACGATGGCCGCAAGGACATTGTTGGTGGCGTTCAAATTGTTGTTGACCGTGTAGCGTTTGTGCCATGAAGACTTCATCGAATAAGGTGCGGCACGCTGTTCGGCGAAATGGACGATTGCTTCGGGTTTGAATTCGCCAATCAGTGCAAGCAGAGCGTCGTACTCCTCAGCGACATCCAGCCGTCTGTATTCGATGACCCGGCCTGTCAGCTCGTGCCATGCAGCGAGCCTTTCACTCAGTGGGCTGATGGGGGTCAGACTCTGCACTTCCAGTTCGTTGTCGATGTTCCGCCGTGACAGATTGTCGACGATGACGACCGAGTGACCCTGCGTCGAAAGATGCAGCGCGGTCGGCCAACCACAAAAGCCGTCGCCGCCGAGAACGAAAATCGTCATGCAGTTTCTCCTTGAACTTCGTGCAGGTTGATTGGCACGAGGTTGTTGTAGAACTCCTGGACGGATTGATCCCAGGAATGTTCAAGCGCTCTTTGCCGGCAGATCTCCGGATCGATCCCGATGGCTTGTTCGATCGCCACTGCCAGATCGTCATGCAGAATTCCGGCTGCGCTGTCGCCGACCACATCCAGCGGTCCGTGCACTGGAAAACCAGCAACCGGTATCCCGCACGCCATGGCTTCGAGCATCACGAGCCCCAGAGTGTCGGTGCGGGAAGGGAACACGAAGACGTCTGCTGCCCGATAGTGGGCGACGAGTTCTTCACCGAACTTCGTGCCGAGAAAATGGGCTTGAGGAAAACGCCTGGCCAGTTCGCTGCGCTGTGGTCCATCGCCGATGAGGACCTTGCTGCCGGGTGTGTCGAGGCTGAGAAAATCCCCGAGCGTCTTCTCCACCGCGATACGCCCGACGTAAAGCTGGATTGGCCGCGGCAACTCGAGATTTACCGCGTCTCCTGGACAGAACAGTTCCGTATCGACGCCGCGAACCCAACGCACGAGATTGCGGAAATCCTCCGCTTCCAGCATGGCGCGCAGCGTGGGCGTTGAATACATCGTCGCCGTGGCCGCGTTGTGAAATCGCCGAACTGCTTTAAACGTCCAGCGCTCGGGGATGCGAAACCGAACATTGAGGTATTGCGGAAACAGCGTGTGAAAGGAGGTCGTGAAATCGATGCCCCGTCGCGACAGCCACCATCTGGCGCACAACCCCAATGGCCCTTCGGTAGCAATGTGTATTGCATCGGGTGCCACGTCCCGAATTATTCGGCCCACCCGGCCCGGCGTGCACAATGCGAGACGGATTTCCGGGTAGGTTGGGCAGGGCAGGTTGCGAAAGCGCTCGGGCGCGAGAACCTCCACTTCGTGGCCGAGCGCTCTGAGCCGCTCAGTTGTCGTCGACAGCGTCCGCACAACGCCGTTGACCTGCGGGAACCAGGCATCTGTGATCAACAGTAATCGCAACGTGTTTCTCTTAAATTCGGGATTTGCCCGTCGCAGGAGAGAAGATTGAGCGCATGGTAGGGACACGGCGGGCAGACCTCAAGGCACTCGTGCGATGGGCGTAGACAAGGTCTTCTCTCTGGCGGTGAAAATGCGACAATGCGCGTTTTTTCCCTGACCGGAGTATCCCCGGAGGCTGTTTTTCATGGCACGTATCGGCTTTGGCGCGTTTCTCGCACCGCATCACCCCATCGGCGAAAATCCCATCCTGCAGTTTCGCCAGGATCTGGGTTTCGCCGAACATCTCGACAAGCTCGGGTTCGCTGAGTTCTGGTGTGGTGAGCATCACTCCACGGGCTGAGAAATGATTGCCTCGCCGGAGGCGGTGCAGGCCATGGCCGAACGGGCCAATGCACCGTCCGCCCTGCCGGCGCACCATGCACCGGATCTGGCTACAAAAGACGTGACTGGCCGATGACTGCCAACGATCTGATATTTCATCAACACACTTCAAGGAGAAGGCCATGAGTTCGCTCCAGGCGATATTCGATACGAGCAAAGGGGCAATTCGGGTAAATCTACTACCGGATCAGGTGCCGCTGACCGTGGCCAATTTCGTAAATCTGGTCAATCGCGGTTTCTATAACGGTTTGATTTTCCATCGAGTCATTCCCGATTTCATGATTCAGGGTGGCTGTCCGGAAGGTCGAGGCACCGGCGGTCCATCGTACGAGTTCGAAGATGAATGTGTTGCGGAACTGCGCCATTCGGCGCCGGGCAAGCTGTCGATGGCGAATGCCGGGCCCGGCACCAACGGCTCGCAGTTTTTCATCACCCACGTGGCGACACCGTGGCTTGATGACAAACACGCGATATTCGGCGAAGTTCAGGCAGACGAAGACCAGACGGTGGTGAATTCGATTGCCAAGGGTGATGTCATCAACTCCATCTCAATTGTGGGAGAAACGGACGATCTGCTGAGCGCGATGGCCGAGCGCATTGCCGATTGGAACAAGGCGCTGGATGGCTGACAGGCGGATTGCAGGTAGCGGTGCGCGGTTGTCAATTTCGCGGATAACGGATTAGGTCGACCCGGGAGCGCTGCTTTGGCAAAATCGCGCGGCATTCGACTAGTAAGTATTGGCTAGCGTTCGAGGGAAAGCTGTTCGATATATAAGAGCAACACAAGAAAGGTTCAAGATGGTCAACATCACTCTGCCAGATGGTTCGGTACGGCAATACGAATCTGGTGTTTCCGGCCTGGATATCGCTGGTGATATTTCGAAATCACTTGCGAAAGCCGCGCTCGCAATCGAGGTGGACGGTGAGCTGCGGGATATTTATCTGCCGATTACGCAGAACGCGACCGTTGCCATCATCACGAAGGACAGTGACGAAGGTCTTGAACTGCTGCGCCACGATGCCGCGCACGTACTGGCAGAAGCGGTGAAAGAACTCTATCCGGAAACCCAGGTAACCATCGGACCGACCATCGAGAATGGTTTTTACTATGACTTTGCGCGCGAGGCTCCCTTCACGTCGGAGGATCTCGAAGGGATCGAAAAGCGGATGCATGAAATCGTCAAGCGTGACGAGGAGATCCGTCGAGAGGTGTGGGATCGTGATGAGGCGGTGAAATTTTTCACGGACCTCGGTGAGGCCTACAAAGCGGAAATCATCCAGGGGCTGCCGGCCGATGAAGAAGTGGGGATGTATCGACAGGGTGCGTTCATCGACCTCTGCCGCGGTCCGCACTTGCCTTCTACCGGCAAGCTGGGCAAGGCGTTCAAGCTGATGTCCGTTGCCGGTGCGTACTGGCGCGGTGATTCGAACAACGAGATGTTGCAACGCATCTACGGCACTGCCTGGTCTTCCGAGAAGGATCTCAAGGCGTACCTCAATCGGCTTGAAGAAGCCGAAAAGCGCGATCATCGCAAACTCGGTCGCGAGATGGATCTGTTTCATCTGCAGGAAGAAGGGCCTGGCGCGGTGTTCTGGCACCCCAAGGGCTGGACCATGTTCCAGTGCATGATCGACTACATGCGGCAAATGCAGAATTCGGTCGGGTATCAGGAAATCAACACACCGGAAATTCTCGATCGATCGTTGTGGGTGAAATCGGGCCATGTGGAAAAATTCGGCGAGAACATGTATCTCACGCAGACGCCGGACGATCGGATGTTCGCCATCAAGCCGATGAACTGTCCCGGCCACGTGCAGGTGTTCAAACAGGGCATCAAAAGTTATCGAGATCTGCCGTATTACCTCGCGGAATTCGGCAAAGTTCATCGTTATGAACCCTCCGGCGCACTGCACGGTCTGTTGCGGCTGCGCGCGTTCACCCAGGATGATGCGCACATTTTCTGCACCGAAGCGCAGATCGCCGAAGAGTGCGTGAAGGTAACGAAATTGATTCTCGATATTTATCGGGATTTCGGCTTTGACGATGTGCACGTAAAATACTCCGACCGGCCGGAGCAGCGGGTCGGCACCGATGCAATATGGGATAAATCGGAGAAGGCGCTGATGGTCGCGATAGAAGCGACTGGCCTGAACTACACACTCAATCCGGGCGAAGGTGCTTTCTACGGTCCGAAACTCGAGTTTGTCCTGCGCGATGCGATTGGTCGTGACTGGCAATGCGGCACCGTACAGGTCGATCTGAATCTACCCGGTCGACTCGGTGCAAGCTATGTGGAAGCCAACGGCGATCGAGTCGAACCGGTAATGATTCACCGGGCGCTGTTTGGTTCCGTGGAACGCTTTCTTGCGATCCTCATTGAACACTTTGCCGGCCACCTCCCGTTGTGGCTCTCACCCGTCCAGGCGGTTGTCGCAACGATCACCGATGAAGCCGATGAGTACGCGCGCGATGTCGTTGCGCGGTTGACGGCGGCCGGCGTACGTACGGAAGCTGACCTCAGGAACGAGAAAATTTCATACAAGGTGCGCGAGCACAGCGTATCCAAGGTACCGGTCATGCTCGTGGTCGGCAAACGTGAAGCGCAAGACAAGACAGTTGCAGTACGCCGCCTGGGTGGTAAAGCGCAGGAAGTTCAGGCGCTCGACGTGGCCATCGCCAACCTGGTTGCAGAAGGTAAGTCGCCACTGGAGCGGGGCGCAGCCGAACCTCCCCAGGTCCAGGCCGTCTAGAAAGACACGCTGCTGGTTTCGCGACAGGAGGTCGCAGACTGGTGGACGGTTCAGTGGTGACCAGCCCCGTTTCGCGGCTCAGGCGGCGTCCGCCGGGTCGAGAATATCGCGCAGATCTTTCTTCAGAAACTTGCCGCTCGCATTGCGCGGCAGTGGTTCGTCGAGGATCCAGACGTAG
>Ga0114949_10002219_pt1 | contig 12063 bp, 10 predicted proteins | sample N074metaG_FD_83505 | JGI IMG/M metagenome (GOLD analysis project Ga0114949, IMG submission 83505) | Deep subsurface microbial communities from Kermadec Trench to uncover new lineages of life (NeLLi) - N074 metaG | ecosystem: Environmental > Aquatic > Marine > Ocean trench > Sediment | place... | reverse complement strand
GGCCATCCTCGATGAGGGCAGCGTGGTGGCGCTGGGCACGCCGGCGGAGCTCAAGGAGACGTTGGGGGGGGATGTCATCGAGGTGCAGGGACCCGATCCGGAGGCGCTGTGCCAGGAGATCCGGGCGCGCTACGGCAATGGAGTCTCGTTGATCAACGGTACTGTCCATCTGGAGCGGCCGCGCGGTAGCGAGACGCTAGCGGAATTGTTGCCGTCGCTGTCCGGAAAGATCGAGTCGGTCATGTTGCGGCAGGCGACGCTGGAGGATGTGTTCCTGGCGCGCACCGGCCATCGCTTCGGCGAGGATCGGCTGGAGACATGATGCAGCAAGCCACCCACAGTCTACCCCGGCCGGGCTTCCTGCTGCCCGCCGCCGGTCTGTGGCATCGCGAGGTGGTGCGCTTTCTGCGCCAGCGCAACCGCGTTGCCGGCGCGCTGCTGACGCCGTTCGTGTTCTGGCTGCTGTTGGGCGCCGGGTTCGGCTCCTCGTTCCGGGGCGCCGGCGACGACGCCTACCTGAGCTACTTCTTCCCCGGCACGCTGGTCCTGGTGGTCTTCTTCACCGCAATCTACTCCACCATCTCCATCATCGAGGATCGCAAGGAGGGCTTCTTGCAGTCGGTGCTGGTGGCGCCCATCCCGCGCGCCAGTCTGGTGGCCGGGAAGGTGCTGGGCGGGACCACGGTGGCCGTGATCCAGGCGATGTTGTTCCTGCTGCTGGCGCCCACCGCCGGCATCCGCCTGAACGTGGTGTCGATACTGGCCACCGCCGGCATGCTGGCGCTGGTGGCCCTCGGGCTCACCGGGCTGGGCTTCCTGCTGGCCTGGCGCATGGAGTCCACCCAGGGATTCCACGTGGTCATGAACCTGGTGCTCATGCCGCTATGGCTGCTGTCGGGCGCCCTGTTTCCTGCCTCGGGCGCCGCCGGCTGGTTGTCGTGGGTCATGGTGTTCAACCCACTCACCTACGCGGTGGCAGCGGTGCGCCGCTGTCTCGGTCTGGGGTCGGTGCTGGAGGCTTCCACTGGACTGCCGTCGCTGGCGCTGTCGTCGGGGGTCACCCTGTTCTTCGCGCTGCTCACCTTCGCGGCATGCACCATCCTGGCAGGGCGGCGTCCCTCGGAGGGCGGGGCATGAGCGACGGACGCCGCCGGCTCTCGCCCGGCTTCGTGACCCTGGTGGCGCTGGCGCTGCTGGTGGCTGGTGCCGCCTGGGCGTGGCGGGCCCGCGAGGCCAGGCGGACGGTGTTCGCCACCGATGGGCGGGTGCCCGCCGTGGCGGCCATGAGCTCCGACAAGGGCCTGCCGATCCTGGGAAAGATCCCTGACTTCTCGCTGGTGGGCAGCGACGGGGCGCCGGTGACCGCCCGGGATCTGGAGGGTGCACCCTGGGTGGCCAACTTCATCTTCACCACCTGCGCCGGCGTGTGCCCGCTCATGAGCGCGCAGATGGCGCGGCTTCAGGAGGAACTTCCGGACGACTCACCGGTACGCCTGTTGTCCTTCACCGTGGACCCGGCGCACGACACGCCCGAGGTACTGCGAGCCTATGCCGAACGCTTCAACGCCCGACCGGAGCGCTGGCTGTTCGTCACCGGCGAGCCGCAGCAGATCTACACCCTGGCGAAGGACGGCTTCCATCTCGGCGCCGGCGAGCTACCGGACTACGCTCCCGACAGGGATGATGGCCCGTTCTTCCATTCCAGCCGTCTGGCGCTGGTGGACGCACAGCGCCGCATCCGCGGATACTATGAAGGAGCCGAGTCGGCCCAGGTCGACCGCCTCCAGAAAGACCTGGCCCACCTCCAGGAGTAGGAAAAGATCTTCTTGCCTGGTAAATCGTCATGGAACTCGGGAATCTGCTAGACGCGGTCCTGCAGGAAGGGCGCAGCCGGGGAGACTGGCGGCGTCTCGTGGGGATCGTGCTGACCCTACTGTTCGTGTTCTTCAGCAGCGTGAAGCGCAGCCGGTCCAGGACACTCGCCAGGGAAGACCGTGCGGCGCAGGTGGCGCAACGTGCCTATGCACCCATCGAGGCGCGCGGGTTTTCCGTCTGGGCATGGTGGGGATTTCTGCTGGCCATGGCGTTCCTCTACGTCACGCTGTGGCCGCACTTTCCCTCGGTGATGGAGCGGGTCGTGATGGCGGGCGTGGCGCTGGCCTTGCTGGTGCTGCTGCGGGTTCTCGGAGGGCGCGCCGATAGCGGGCACTCACCTGCCGCGGACCTGTCGCGGGAACAGAAACAGAGTGTCAACAAGGAGGAGGAACCGTGGACACCTACCACGCGTGGTTCGACCTGAAGAACACCTCGAAGGTTGCCGGGGCATGATGCGGCCATGATCCCGCTGGAGGCACATCCGCCGCTCAATGCCGCGCTGAACGCCACGTCGGCGGTGCTGCTGGCCGCCGGCTTCGGCTTCATCCGCGCCAAACGCATCGCTGCGCACAAGGCGTGCATGCTCAGCGCGGTGGCCGTCTCGGCGGTGTTCCTGACCTCCTACCTGTACTACCATTACCACGCCGGCAGCACGCCGTTCCAGGGGCAGGGCTTCGTCCGCACGCTCTACTTCACCATCCTGATCTCGCACACCATCCTCGCCACCGTCATCCTGCCCCTGGTGATCATCACGGTGACCTTCGCCCTGCGCGGAAAGATCGAGCGGCATCGCCGCATCGCCCGCTGGACGCTGCCCCTCTGGTTCTACGTGTCGGTGACTGGCGTGGTGATCTACTGGATGCTGTATCAGATGCCTCTCTGAGCATCCGCTGGGGGCTCGCCTATCTCTTCTGCTTCCTCTGTCCCCGGGCAATGCGTGCGCTGATCAACCCCACCGTCAGCGTTGCCGCGGCGGTCAACCCCAGTGTCCACCACGGTTGCAGCAGCAGCAACGCGGCCCACACGAACAGGGTCAGCACGAACACCACCTGCGCCGGCGCCGTGGCGCGGCCGCGGGCGAGGCGATGATCCGTGATGCGCTGGCGCGCCGTGCGGATGCGGCGGCGCTGCTCCGGGCTGGGCCCGGACGCATCGTCGAGCTCCAGCAGCGGGACGAGATGGCGATCCAGCCACCATTCGGGCGGTGGCTGCTCCCGGGACGGAAGTCGCGGATGCAGCACGTGGGCCAGGGCCTCGTCGAAGCGTCCGTCGAAGATGGCGGCCCGGGCCAGCCAGATCATCGCGGCGCGCGCGTTCCCTTCAGCCAGATAGGCTTCGCCCAGGCGCTCCGCGGCCTCGGCGCGCTCCGGTGCCGCGGCGTGCAGTGTGCGCAGGGTGTCCTTCATCTTGCGCGGCGCGCCGCCCTCGCCATGGCCCCGCGCCACCTCCAGCAGCTCCTCATAGCGCCGCCGGATGCCCTCCCGGGAGGCCTCTCCCCGCGACTTCAGCCCTGCCAGCGCCTGCTGCCGCAGCGGCTCCACCATCTGCAGGAATTCTTGCCCGTCCTGTCCGCGCTTCAGGCAGGCGCCCATGCGCGGCGCGATCTCCAGCCACTCCTCCTTGGCGTAGACCCGCGGCTGCGAGCGCTCCAGGCGCACGTTGGGCAGGGCGCCTTCCCGGCCCTCCATGGCAACGTACAGCCGGGTCTGCGTCACCAGGATCCGGCCGTCCTGCACGGGATAGCTCGACTGCAGCTGCTCACCCGGGTCGAGGAAGACGGTCTCCGGTGTTTCCGGGCTGCCGGCGGCAGGCAAGATCATGGGCCTTCCGGTTCACCGGTGAACTGCAGCGGCCCTTCCAGCAACTGCAGCAGGCCGGACAACTCGGGAAGGCGCGCCAGTGCGCGGCGGGCGTGCGCCATGGCGCGGGGAATGAAGCCCAGGTACGAGCGGTTGCCCTGGAGCATGGCCTGTCCGGCGAATGTCCCCACCGCTTTCAGCGTGCGCTGTGCCGCCACCAGGGCATAGTCGCCCTCGAAACCATCCACCGCAGGCTGCCACGGGAGGGCCGCCACGAAGCGAGCCTTCATGGCGCTCACCAGCTCCTCCGGGACGTCCACGTAGGCGTCCTCCAGCAACGAAGCCAGGTCGTATGTCCGCGGACCAAGGCGGGCGTCCTGGAAATCGATCATCACCAGCTGCGGCTCGGTAGCGGAGTTGCGCGACGACAGCATCAGGTTGCGCGAGTGGAAGTCGCGGTGGCACAGTACGCGGTCTCCCGGGCGCCCGGCCCGATCGGCCAGCTCCTGCAGGCCGCGGCGCAGCTCTGCTGCATCCATATCAGACGGTTCGCTCAGCAAGCCGCGAACGTAGTGCTCCTCGAAGTAGTCCATTTCCCGCCGGAAGCGCACGCCATCCAAGGCGTAGTGATACGCGGGCACCGAGGGCTCCAGCGCGGCGCTGCCTACTTGCTGCAGGCGGATCAACAGGTCCACCGCCTCCTCGTAGCGCCGCCGCCGTTCGGCCGGGTCAGCAGCGGCGAGGTGCGCCTGCAGCGAGACCGATCCCAGGTCCTCCAGCACCACCACGCCCCGCTCGGGATGGGACTCCAGCACCCGTGGCACCGGAAACCCGCCGCGCTCGAGAAACGCCGCCATGAGCAGGAAGAAGTCGTAGTGCGCCTCGAACGGTGCGGTCTCGAACAGCAGTACCCGGGACGACTCGTCCTCGGGGGAGACGCGGTAATACTGCCGATGCGACGCATCGCCGGCCAGATGCTCGACTGCCGCCGCCGGACCGAAGCGCTCCCGGGCGAACTGTTCGGGGTCGGTGAAGGTCTCGCTCACAGCGGAAAGTGAACCAGTTCGTCCATCCGGATGCCGCCGGGGATGTCCGACAGGTCGTCCCCCCGGCTCATGATGATGCGATGATCCAGCCGCGTGTCCGGCGGAAGGATGATGCCGTCGGCCAGGATGCAATCGCTGAGCTCCGAGCCGAACGACACCACGGAGCCGCGCCCGACGATGCAGCGCTCCACCCGCGAGCCTTTGCCCACCGCGGCGCCGTCGCCCAGCACCGACAGGCCCACGAAGGACGCCCCGTCGGAGATGTGCACGTCGGTGCCCAGCACCAGTAGTTCCTCTTCCTCTCCCGTCACCTCGATACCCATCTCCTTGACGAACGACCGGTGCGACTCGTCCAGGAGGCGCAGGCTGCGGCGCAGGTAGTCCGAGGGCGCGCCGAACTCCAGCCAGGCGCCGGGGGCCAGGTGCGCCGCAATGTGGGCACCCTCCGCCAGCAGCTCGCTGTATACCGGCCGCACGATCCCCCACTCCTTGTTGCCGGGTATGCGCTCCAGCACCGAGGGTTCGATGACGTGCAGGCCCGCGAAGATGTAGCGTGTGCCCCGGGCGGTCTCGCCGGAGGGGGGTTCGCCGAAGCCGAGCACCTTGCCGTCCTCCACCCAGACCGGCGTGTAGCTCAGGTGCTTGCGGTGCGGCACTACCACCAGCGTGACGATGGCGCCGGATTCCCGATGTGTCTGCAAGGCGTCGGCGGGATCCATCTGCAACAGGAAGTCACCGTTGCACACCAGGAACGGGCCGTCCTGCAGCATCGACTCCGCGTTCTTCAGGCCACCGGCGGTGCCCAGGATCTCCTCCTCGCGGAAGAACGTGATCTCCATGCCCTGCGGCGCCCAGTCCTTCACCACCTGCTCCACGGTCTCCGGCAGGTGATGCAGGTTCACCGCGACGCGCTGCACGCCGCCGCGGTGAAGCAACTCCATCGCATGGCTCAGCAGCGGCCGGTTGAGGACGGTCAGGGCCGGCTTGGCGTGGCGGCAGGTCAGAGGCCGCATGCGCTCGCCACGGCCGGCCGCCAGGATCATGCCGTTCAAGCGCCTTCCTCCGGGAACAACATGTCGCCATCCGGCAACCCGTTCTCCTGGCGCCACGCGTCGTGCAGATCGCGGTAGCTCTCCAGGAGGAACTTGTCCGCCTTGAATCCCAGCGCTCCGGCCCAGCGATCGATCTCCTCCTTCGGCCCCTCCAGCTCCAGGAAGTTGCCGATGGGCAGTTCGTCCACCAGGGCATGGAGTCCCCCCAGGCGATAGCTGCTGCGGTACTTCTGGTAACGCCAGATGGGCTCGAGTCCCAGCATCTCGACGATGCCGCGGGCATCGGCAAGAGAGGACACGCCTGTTTCCAGCTCCTTGCGCACCTTGGCGCGCATGCTCGTCTTGATCTTCTCCTTGGAGGTGAGGACGCCGCCATCCGCGCGGTCGCGCAGCCTCAGGATGGAACCCTGCTTCGCGAGCCTGCGGTCAGGGAAGTCGTAGAGTGTGTCGTCCTCCAGGGTCCGGGGGGACTGGGGGTAGGCGCCCAGGGCGCGCAGGCGTGACTCGATGTCGGCGGTCTTGCCGATGCGGACCTTCACTTCGATCTCGATCATGAATTCATCTGCCGGCGGTGGCCACGAAGCCGGTATAATCGCCCCCGGTCGGCACCATGGTCCGCCCGGGCAGGGCCGCCACGGGCGTCCGTCCGGACCACGGACGGGAGTGGAGCAGCGAGTGTATCCTCTGGGCCGTGGGAAGGAAAGACCGTGACCGTATCTGACCCGAAAGGAACTGCACCGTGAAGAAGAAGAGCGCCCCCAAGGACCGTCCGGCCAGACGAAGCATGGCCGACCTCACCTGGCAGCGTTTCGAGGAACTGGTGCCCGAGCACATCCGCCGGGTCCTGGTCCCGGTGGGGACCATGGAGGCGCACGGCGTCCTGCCACTGGGCACCGACAGCCTCATCCCCGAGCGGTTGGCGCATCGACTGGCGGAGCCGCTGGACGCCCTCATCGCGCCCACCCTCTCGTACGGGCTGACGTCGTCCTTGCTGGCCTATCCCGGCTCCATGACGCTGGAGAAGGAGACGTTCGAGGACCTGGTCTACGAGATCGGCGCGGAGCTGGAGCGCAACGGCTTCCGCCAGATCCTGTTCCTCAACGGTCACGGCGGCCAGACCGACGAACTGCGCCACGTGGTGGGCGAGTTGCATCGCGACCTGGAGGTCGCCGCCATGGTGGTGGAGTGGTGGCCCCTGGGGGCACAGGCGTGCCGCGATGTGTTCGGCAAGGCGGGTGGCCACGCCGGCGTGGACGAGACCGCAGCGGTGGTGGCGCTGGCGCCCGACCTGGTGGAGCCGGACCGCATGGAGGAGGCGTTGTCCTACAAGGTTCGTCCGGGGCTCATCGCCCGTCCGGCACCGGGGCCAATCCTGCACTTCGACGAGGACGAGGGCGATCCCATCTTCGACGACGCCAAGGCGAAGAAGTACGTCGATGCCATGGTGGACGCCGTGCTGGTGGCCATCCGCGAGGCACTGGATGGCTGGGCCACGAACCTCGGCGAGGGGTAAGGGGGCCGGCCGCTACTCGCCGCGAATGGTCCGCAGGACGTCTTGCAGCGCGGCGGCGGCCTGGCGGCGCAGCTCCACATCCGGCTCGCGGCCCACGTACTGCTCCAGGATGGCCACCGCTTCACGACCTCCGATGAAGCTCAGGGCGTTGATGGCCTGTTGCCGCACCCGCTTGTCCTCGTCGTCCAGCGCCAGGCGTAGCGGCGGGATGCCGCCGGAAAGGCCCAGGGAGCCCAGAGCCGTCGCCGCCGTGGCGCGCTCCTCGAGGCGCTTGCTGGCCAGTCGTTCGCTGATCGGCCCCAGCGCCCGGTCGTCACCGATCTCGCCCAGCAGCTGCAGCACCAGCACGCGCGTCACGACCTGGGCGCGCGGTAGCTTCTCCAGCAGGGCCGGGGTGGCCGGCTGGCCGTAGGACAGCAACGAATCGAACGCCGCCGCCCGCACGCGCGGCGAAAAATCGTCCAGAGCCCTGACCAGGACGCGCAGGCCATCCGGGTCACGGCGCAGGCCGAACCCCCGGGCCGCCTCGGTGCGCACCAGCGCCGACTTGTCCTTGATGGCGTTGCGTAGCAGCTTGCCCGCATCTCTGGACTTGATCTGGATGAGCGCGCGCACCGCCTGGGCTCGCAGGCTGTCGTCGTTGCTCTTGAGGTCCTGACGGAACAGGTGCACCTGGCTGGCGAGGGAGAAGAAACCTCCGATGGTCTGCACGCGCAGGTCGGGACGGTTGACGTCCACTGAGATGCGCCGCCGCCGCCCGGTGCGCGAGGGGTCGTCGGAGTAGTAGCCCAGGTAGTACTGCTCCTGCAGATCCATCGCGATGCGTTCCAGGAGAGCGGCCATGTCCTCCCGCGTGTAGTAGACCAGCCCCCCGGTCTCGTCCACCAGGCTCTCGATGGCGAGATGTCCCTGGGACGGCGGGCCGGGCCAGATCATCGTGATCTGCGTGTCGGAGCGCTGCGCGCGGCGCGCCAGATCCAGGAGATAGTTGTTCTGGTAGAAGTTCACGTTGAGCCGCAACTGGTCGTCCCAGCCGTCGGTCAACGTCAGGATGACCCGCCGTCCCTCGCGGTCGCGCATGCGGTCCAGGCCCTGCTCGATGGCATAGAATAGTGGCGTGCCGCCGGAGGCGTAGGTGACCTCTGCCAGATCCTCCTCCAGCCTCTTCCCGTGGCTCACGAACGGCTGCAGCTCCACGAATTCGCCGTGCATCATGGCGGCCACCGCCACTTCGTCGCCCGGACGTAGCGCCGCCAGCAGTCGCGCCACCGTGGAGTCCAGATCCTTGAGGTGCAGCCGCATGGACGACGATCGGTCCACGATGAGCAGCAGGCTCAGCGGCCGATCCAGGCGATCGCCCTCGCGGCCGAAGTCGGACAGGACCTGCTGGCGACCGTTCTCCAGCACCGAGAAATCTTCCTGGCGCAGACCCGTCACCGGCGTGCCGTGGCGATCGGTGACGGTGACGGTCAGGTGGATCTCCTGCATGGGGGAGTCCAGCACAGTGATGTGCTCGCGCAGGAAGATGGGCGGGATCTCTCGCCGCGAGGAGGCGGTGCGCCCGTCGACGTCGACGGCGCTCACCTGCAGCAGGAAGGCGTGGTAGTCCAGCCCGGCGTCCCAGGTGATCTCCCAGGGTGGTTCGGTGCGGAAGCCCACCATGCGGCCGTCCACGCGGAACACCACTCGTTCGATGACGGCGCTGCCGGCCTCGACCCTGGCCCGCAGGAGCACCTCGCCCGCCACCGGCCTTCCCTCGGCCGGCTCGAGGATCTCCACCTTCGGTGCCTTGTCCCCGGCACCGAGTGCCGGGAGGGCGATCAAGGCCAGCAAGGCCAGGCTCCGGCGGCCGCGAGGGCGGCTGGTGGGGTGGTCCATACGTCCCTTTCCGCCTGCCGGCGTTCCTGCCGGCGGCGCCTTCCCCCGTTGCGCGCCCATAAGGCACAAGGCTATCGACCCTGCCCGCGCATGGCAAGTTCCAGGAGGACTCCCGAGTGCGGTTGTATCTCGCGGGTCCGACAATCGTTGATCATACAACCAGCCACCTCTTGCGGAAAAGGTCACCGGGATCGTAAACTAGTGAGAGTACAGACAGATCACTGGCCAGGCCCGAAGTGCGACGAATCGTGTTTCACCTCGAAGCGTCCTGCTTGAATAGGAAGCCGACCATGACGAGCAAGACAAGCCACGGAAGCTTTCCAGTGCCGGTTCTTGGACTGGTTACGCCCAGGAGTTCCGTTATTGTCTTCAGCTTGCTGGTGACCCTCCTATTCCTGGCCCCCAGGCCGGCCTGGGCCGTTGATCTAACGATTTACGACATCCTTCCGGGCCCCTCCGGGGGTGTGTTTTACAACCCGGTCAACGTGAATGGCACCGCCTTTTTTGCTGCTGACGCAACGGATGATTTCACTTTGAACGCGAGCCTCTGGAGAGCCGATCCGGGCGACGTAAGTGCGACCTTGCTTTCTGTTCCATGCAATCCATCGGAATTGACCGACGCTAACGGAGTACTCTTTTTTAGCTGCGTCGATGAGAACGGCAGGGAATTGTGGAAGAGCGATGGCCTCACCTCCAGCCCAATCGCGGACATCAACGCTGGCACCGGCCCATCCACACCCAGAGGACTTACCAACGTCAATGGCACCCTGTTTTTTTGCGCCCATGATGGGGGTGATTTCGGAGGTATTTTCGGCCGCGAACTCTGGAAGAGCGATGGCATTACCACCGAGATGGTCAAGGATATTACTCCGGGAACAGATTCCACTGTTTTCTTCAGCGGCCCCTCCGCCCCAAATTTCATAGCAGTCGGGAACACACTCTTCTTTGTTGCCGACGATGGATCAAATGGTCCGGAGCTTTGGAAGAGCGACGGCACAAGCGCGGGTACTGTCAAGGTCAAGCCAGGCGCGGGACTGGCGGTTCCCTACAGCTCAATCACGACAACGTTTGCGCCCATATTGAACATGATTAATTTCAACGGCACTCTCTTTTTTCAGGGCGATGACGGTACCGGATCGGGGCTGTGGAAGAGCGATGGAACACCCAGCGGCACGATCAAGATCGTCACGACAGATCCCGATGGCGGCCCCTATATACCGGATGATCTTGCGGTATCCAACGGCAGCCTGTTTTTTGCTGCGGGGAATAATGCCAACGGAGTCGAGCTCTGGAAGAGCGACGGCACCGATGCGGGCACCTCGATGGTCAAAGATATCCGCCCTGGCTTTCCGACTTCAGTGTTGGGCTGGCTGACGGATATCGGCGGAACACTCTTTTTCCAGGCGGACGATGGCATCAAGGGAGTTGAGCTCTGGAAGAGCGATGGCACAGAGCTTGGTACGGAACTGGTCAAGGATATCAACCCCGATGCCGCGAGTTCCTACCCAGGCAAGGCGGCTGACGTTAACGGGGTGGCGTTTTTTTCTGCGGATGATGGCACCAACGGGGATGAGCTGTGGAAGAGCGATGGCACAGATGCTGGGACAGATCTGTTTGTAGAGATAGAGCCCGGCAGCGGAGGCTCCTTCGTAGATGAGCCGGTCAACATTGACGGTACAGTCTTTTTTGTTGCGATAACCTCGGCGGCCGGCAGGGAGGTAATGTCGGTTGCAGCCGATGGAGCCGAACCAGGTCCCGTCGCAGACAGTACCGCGAACTTCCTGTACGCCGCCACCGACCTCGACCCGGTCAATACGTTCAATGGGGAGCTGTTCTCGCAAAAGACCAGGGACCTGGATCTAGGCGGCCCAATGACGCTCAGCTTCCAGCGCTTTTATTCCTCCTATCTGCGACGGAGTTTTGTCCTGGGTGATCTGGGCAGCAACTGGCGACACAATTTCGACGCCCACCTGTTCCAGAGCGGCAATACCATTACCTATGTCAGCCATAAAGGCCGGGTGACAAAATTCCTGAAGGATCTGAAAAGTGGGGTGTGGAATCAGTCGACCAACACCGATACGCCCTATCAACTCTCGGTGAACCCCGGGCAGGATACCGCGTTGTCCGATCCGGTGGACGATCGCGTCTACACCTTTGATTTCACCACCGACAACATCATTATCGGCAAGCTGGTCAAGGTCGAGAACGGCATCGGCAATGCCCACATCCTGAGTTATGACTTGGCGACAGGGCAGATCAATACGATCAGCGACGGCTTGGGCCGCACTCTCACCTTTACCTATAACGACGACGCGATTCCGAAAATATCGGTGGTCTCGGACGGCATGCGTTCGGTGAGCTTTCAGTATACCGATCCCATCGACACCGAGTATTTGACCCTGTTTACAGATGCCAGAGGACTGACCACCTCCTACACCTACGAAGACACCAGCACCAACGCAGACCATGCATTGATGCTCTACATGACACGTCCGCTGGGTAATGCCCCCTTCATCCAGACCTTCTTCGATACTTCCAATCAATTTGCCAGCGGCCGAGTCGCAACACAGACTGATGCGAATGGTAACACGTTCAGCTTCGAATACGACGGCCTTGTTACGACCTTGACCGACCCGCTGGGTAATACCCGCGTGCATACTCATACCGCCACCGGCCGGTTCAGCAACCGCGAGGATCAGACCGGCAAGAGTTTCAGTATGGGCTCAGATGGAACTGGCAGGCGCAATTCAATCACCGACCGGATAGGTGACACCACGACCTACACCTACCACGCACCCAGCGGAAAGATGGCGTCGGTGACCCATGCCGACGGCACGATTTCCAGCTTTGACTATACGGCAAGAGCGTTCGGGGACCTGACGCTTTACGATCTGACCGGC
>Ga0114949_10002218_pt1 | contig 12064 bp, 8 predicted proteins | sample N074metaG_FD_83505 | JGI IMG/M metagenome (GOLD analysis project Ga0114949, IMG submission 83505) | Deep subsurface microbial communities from Kermadec Trench to uncover new lineages of life (NeLLi) - N074 metaG | ecosystem: Environmental > Aquatic > Marine > Ocean trench > Sediment | place... | reverse complement strand
CTCTTTCCCTATACGGATCCCAGCATCCGCCATCCTGAGATCGTGCCCGCGTAGATGCTTCGGGATCCTATTTAGATCCGGGCGACTCACGATTGCCGGTTACAACTTCGTGTTTTCGGCCGTATTCGAAACCCCATCGAGCGAGCGCCGGCCACCGCCGAGTACTCGAACTCGTCCGAGCGCTTCCGGTTAACAACGAGCCAGTGGGGCGGCATAGTGTTGCCAGCAGCACCCGAATCGCCTCCGGGCCCTCACCGATTTCTCGTCGATATTCCGGCCGACAAACGTCGATTTGCGTCTCGAGCGAACCGATCCGGTTCGGTTCCATGATCGGCGGTACCGAACGACCAGCCCTGCCCTGTTGACGAGAACGAGGAATCCCCAGAGACGATTCGGACGCCGCTCAACTCACGATCGCGCAAGTCGCTTCGATCGGCATCGCACGGACCCGCCCCCGGGCAGAATTGGCTCGATCTCGAGCAGTGAGACCGGTTTCTCAGCTCTCATTGCGATCCTACTGTTTTGGTCGCGTAAGCAGTGGAATTGGGGTAGAATTTCGGTGTAGTTCCTCCCGGGGACGGGGAATTGAGCCTAAAATCTGTTGAGTCTGGATCATAATTCACGTATCCTATATAGAGCCCAGACAGCGGAATAGAATCAAGTTTCCGGGGACGTGAGTTTAAGCTGGGGCTGGGAATCGACAGCTCGCAACCGACGTAAGCCAGATCCAATCACATTCGAGGAAACCTATCTTATGCGCCTCAAAAATACGCTCTACTTCATCTGCGCCGTGCTCGCGTTCGCGTTCGTGTGGGCGATGCCAGCCGTCGCCGGACCCGGCGGGGGACCCGCTCTGCTCGCATGTGATTTCAACGAGGACCAAACGAGGGACCTCGCCTTTGGCGGCGTTCCGACGACCTCGCAGGCCGATTTTGACAAAACGACGATTATCGTTGCTGGCGCGAAATCGGGTACCGATGGGTTTTTCTCAACAGGCGGCGGAAGCTGGGGGCTGGAATTCTGCGGACAATTCGGCTCGGCTGGATTGGTCTCGCAAGGAGTGAGCGGCATCGCAGCAAACTTTGTCCGCGTCCAGATCCTCAACGCAACCGGCACCGCCGTAGCCAGTCAAACATTTTCCTCACGCGGCGGGGGATCCTGGGATCTGGTTGGAACCGCCGATGTCGACGGAGATGGACTGCAAGATCTCGTCTTCCTCGGTGTAGATGGAACACCGGCACAGCCGTCCGCCAAGGTCGAGATCGTAGTTGGCTTGAATGTTGGAAACACAATCTTCATTCAAACAGCCGACGGACTTTTCGACTATGTGGGTAAGGGCGACTCGGATGGAGACGGTGACGAGGACCTCTTCTTCGAGAGCAATGACGGCAATTTTTTCCGCATCGACCTGGCGAACGGACTGGCGGAGCCGACGAAGAACGTCGTTTCGTCGGGTGGATTCACCATCGCGGCGATTGGCGACCTGAATGGCGACGGTAAGGCCGATCTCGTTCTCGACAGTATCACTACTGTAAAACTGCAGGCACTCGACGGGGCAACGTTCCTGAGCACTCTATTTCGACCGAACGGTGGCGGAACGCTCGTCCCGTTGCTCGTCGGAGACTCGGACAACAACGGAGCTGAAGACGTATTCCTCGTGAATGCGACTTCGCCGAACTCGACACGGATCGATCTGATGGTGTCGGGGGGAGCTCTTGCGGTCAGCAGCTCCGGCTTTATCGACACGGGGAGTTTCATTCCCAGCGTTCTCGGAGATTTCGACGGCGATTCAAAGGTGGACATTGCCGGTCAAGCGCCAGGCGCAACGCGCCTCACCCTTCTTGACGGATTGATCGCAACGACGGGGAACTTCGTGAATTCAAACGAGAATTACAAGGTCGTCGTCAAGTAGCTGCAAGGTGACGATCGCCGTTGAATAATCGAGAAGAGCCCGGTGTTGCTCTAGCGAGGCCACCGGGCTCTTTCTGTATTCGGCCCGACCGGTCGTACGATTCTGACGGTATTCGGGTGGACAGTCTGGCTCGTCTCCGGGCACGATCAGCGATCGAGCAGTGCGCGTAGGCCGCGGCCAACCGCCCGTACGGGCGACGACCACCGCCAGAAGCGCGAGGACTCAATACGAGCGAGGCGCTTCTCGAGCTTGTCTATCGCGTACTCGCGGTCCGCAATCTGTACCCTCTGGCAGGCGATCTCAGTGTCCATCTCTGCCGCTCTCGCCTCGCGCCCAGAAATTTCGGCCTCAGCCAGAGCCAAACGAGTTCCGACGTCGTTCAGGTGGGTGGCGTAGGCCTTGCCTTCGCGAACGCTGGAATCGAGTTCCGCGCCCAACCGTCTACACTCGCTCTGGAGCGCCTGTATCGTCTCGTCCTGACCACTGGCTTCTCTCACGCCGCGCGTTTGAAGTTCTTCCAGCTCAGTTCGCAATTCTGAAACTTCCCGTTCTCCGTCAACCCAGCGAAGCCCGGCCGAAGCCAGCTCGGGCACTTCGCCCGGTTTGGCCGCTTTCAGAATCCCGAGGAGCTGCCGCATTAGATCCCCGGGGGGAGGCTCTCCCCATCGCGTCTTGACCGCGTAGCTAAAAAGATTTCGAATCCACAATGTGCTTCTGGAAAGCTCGCGCTCACGCTCGTTGAGCCGAGCGACCAGCTGTTCCCTCGCTTCCTGAACTCTGATCAATTGATTGCTTAGCTTCTCTCGCGCGGCGACTTGAGAGAAGAGCTCCTTCGAAGTCGCATCACTTCGCTCTGAGTAGTCCGCCGCTTCGGCGGCAAGCAGTGGGCCGAAAACCGACGACGACGAGGCAAGGGCCGTTGCGATCGCATCCAGTGGCTTGGTGGATGGCTCCGTTCCCTCCGAGGCTTTCCTTGCCCACAGATAGGCAGTTCGTACCCAATCTGCAATGGGCCCCTCTTCTTCAAACTCGGCGAGATCGAATTCGTGATGCCGCAGGCGGCCATCCAGGAACGCTTCGATCTCAGCGTCGACGTCAGCAGTACGGGGTGGCAACTCTAGATCGAGATCACGATTCATGTTTTCAAGAGCGGATTTCCAGTCTCTTAACAACTCGTCATACCCAAGGAAGTATCGTCGCCGACCGCGACTCGCTCGTTCGGCCGAAATCAGGTGATCGAGCCAAAGCAGAAGTGCTCGGTGGTGACGTATCCCGTATTGACGTTTAAGAGAACTCGCGACCTCCAGGGGATTCCTCACAGTCAGCAGATACACGACCTCGATCCCGAGTCGTTCTAACACTACGGACCAGATCGGCAGCAATCGACAAATTCGAGGGTCCTTCAGAACGAAGAATGGACTGTCCTCGAATTCGGAATCGACCAGTGCCGCGAGACGGTCGATCCACTCCTCCGCCCATGGTTGCGAGCGCCAATCGCTTGGTGGGAACGGTGACAGGTCATCCCATGTCGTTCCAGCTTCTCGAAAAAGCGCCTCATGCGCCTCGTAGATCGGCCTGGATTCGAAATACCCTCGTACGTTCGCATCGTTGGCGGGCATCATCGTCCGAGGAAGGTCGAGACCGGCGAGATTCAGTAGACGGGTCGCGGCCGAAGTCCCACTGCGATGAACTCCCGCAACGAGCACGGCACGCCGGTGTCGAAGCTCGGACGGCACGTCATCTCGTGGGCGTTCCGGATCAGTATCGCTCGATTTCATTAGAGAGTGCGGTAGCATTATTGATAGGCCCTCTCAGAACCGCCCACGTTTGGCTGTGGTCGGCGGCGGCTCGATTCCATCGCGTACCCTAAAGCTACTCATAGCGGTCCCAGCGGGCAATATCCGCATCGGTGCGATTTCTCGATTCTGCTCTCACGCAGGCAACGATCATCGCTGACCAGTCGAGGTCTTTGTGAGTATCTTCTTCATGCATATTCCAAAAACTGCCGGCACAACGTTTCGCGGATTCTTGGAACGCTCGATTCTGGAAAATGGCGGCAATCCTGCGCCATTCTCTGGCACGTATCCATCCTACGCAAATTTTCTGGCCACTGCTGGTCGACTCGGTGAGAAATTCGATCTGATTAGCGGCCACTATCCTTTTCATGTGCGAACGCTTCTGCCAGCCGGTTCTCCAATCATCTCGCTCATTCGGAATCCAATTGAGCGCTGCCTCTCTCACATCAAACACCAGATTCGCCAAGAAGAGCAATCAGGAGTCGGATGCGGCGTCACCGAAGTGAACGCCTTTATCGAGCTTCCGGTCAATCGCTTCTTCCTCGCATCGCTTCGGGATCTAAGTGTAAAATATCTCTCGTATGAAGGATCCCCTAGTGACCCGGTAGCAGAGACTGATCTCTCGTTGGAACGGGCCCTGCGGAACTGCGAAGAATCCTGGATTGGACTGGACAGTTCGCTCGATATATTCCAGCAGCGCGTTTTCGAGCGTTTGCTTCATTGTCGCGGAACATGCCCTCCGCTTCCTGTCGATAATCGATCGATCAACCTCACCGCGACAAACGAACTCTCTCCGAAGAATCATCGACGTCTTAGAGAATTAAATGACCTCGACCTCCGGCTTTATGAAAAACTGCAGGAACTCGAAGTGCGCAGGGATTCGGGTTCGAGGCCTGGGAACTGACGAAATGGAGAGATCTCCCGCGGACAGTTCTAGCACCATGCGATCGACCCAGATCCTTCAACTTTCTTGGCGTTGTGCTCGGTTACGCGAACTCCGATGCGGACGATTCCAATGAAAAGCCGTTTTCGACGCATATTGAGAGCAGCGTATTGGATTTTCACGTTTCAAGCGGGCAGGCGTTTTCACGAAGCCAGAGTCGTGACCACACTTCGGGAAAGTGATCTCTTCGACGAAGAGTTTTATCGCGTCGGCTGTCCCGAACTCTCGCGACTCGGATTCGACCCCGTTCTGCACTACGTTCGAGCTGGAGCGCAGGAGGGACGCTGGCCTTCGCCAGTTTTTGATGCCGAGTTCTACCTCTCTACGTATCCCGACGTAGCTGAATCCGGGATCAACCCGCTCTATCACTTTATTATATTCGGTGCGCAAGAATTACGCTGGCCCAACGCACTTTTCGATACAGGCTACTACGTACGCGAGAACTCGAGCGTCGTTTCGATGGGACTGAATCCGCTCGCTCACTATCGCCACGCCGGAGCCCGCACCGGCCGTCTTCCGCATCCCGACTTCGATCCCGTCGCACACGCGCGCGCCCATCCCGAACTCGCACCGAATGGGGTCGACTCGCTTGGACACGCACTCCGAGAGCGATTTACTCTGAACGCACGCGACAACGAATCCGCTGCTTCGGATGCGACGACTCCCGCTCCAAGAATCGCGGTTGTCATTCACCTCTTCTATACCGACCTTTGGGAGGAAATATCGGGTTATCTCACGAATATCACAGAGCCATTCGATCTCTTCGTCTCCGTCTGCCAAGAAACGCAGCATCAGATCGAGCAACGGATACGAATAGTTCACCCCGATGCCATCGTCAGGGTCTTCGATAATCGCGGACGCGATATCGGCCCATTTCTCGAGTTTTTGCGCGATGCTGGCCTGCAGGACTATGAGCTGGTGTGCAAGATCCACTCAAAGAAGAGCCCCCACCGACTTGACGGTGGTCGTTGGCGAGGTGATCTCCTCCATCGTCTATTAGGAAGCAGCGATACCGTTTCCGAGATCATCGAGAGCTTCGAAAACGATCCACATCTAGGCCTTCTCGGGCCAATCAGTAGCCTTGATAAGTCAAAGGAATCGTGGGGCTCAAACAAGGATCGAATGGTGTCTCTTGCGAAACGAATGGGTGTTCCGGCCGACGATCTGCACCTGTCCTTTTTTGCTGGATCGATGTTCTGGTTTCGACCGGCAGCGCTCGAACCGATACGCCAACTCGAACTTCGACTTGAAGATTTCGAACCCGAGCGAGGAGAGCTCGACGGCCATCTTCATCACTCGCTCGAACGCCTCTTCTCCGTCTCCGTCAAAGCGGCGGGGTATCGAAAGCACGCCTTCGAGAGTGCGGCCCTCGCAGCCTTGCACGGCCGACCGATCGGGCACCGACGAATCAAGCTGATCGCTTTTTATCTCCCGCAATTCCATCCTATTCCCGAGAACGATGAATGGTGGGGACGTGGCTTCACTGAGTGGACCAACGTTCCGCGAGCTAGAGCTCTCTACAAGGGACATTTACAACCGCGCCGACCAAGCGATCTCGGATACACGGATTTACGCCTCCCAGAGACGCGCGCTGCCCAGGCAGCGATGGCCAAGGAGTACGGAATTCAAGGCTTCTGTTATTACTACTACTGGTTCAACGGGAAGAAACTCCTGGATCGCCCGCTGCGAGAAGTGTTGGACAGCGGCAGGCCGAGCTTTCCTTTCTGCATCTGCTGGGCCAACGAGAATTGGACTCGCCGTTGGGATGGCCTCGAGCAAGAAATCCTGATCGAGCAACAATACTCGCTCGAGTCCAATCGGCGCTTCATTCGCGAGGTCATCCCGATCCTTCAAGATCATCGATACATCCGTTATCAGGGCAAGCCGGTCCTGCTCATCTATCGAGCAAGTGCGATTCCGGATATCGAGGAGACAGTCGCGATGTGGCGATTGGAATGCGAAAATTCCGGCGTTGGACCGATCCATCTCTGTGCCGCTCGATCATGGGACACCTGTGATGTCACGAGTCTAGGATTCGATGCAGCGGTCGATTTCCCTCCACACCACATCGCGGTAAAAGATGCACGAGATCAGGTTACGAACCTCGATCCGGAATTCGAAGGAATCTTGTACGATTATGCTGAGGTTGTGCGTTCAAATCTCGAATCCAAAGGCTTCGAATCTTCCGATCTGTGTCATCGCACAGTGATGACCGCCTGGGACAACACCCCCCGCAGAGGAAAAATGGCACACATCGCCCACGGTGCGTCTCCCCAGTTGTACAGAGACTGGCTACGCGGTGTGGTGGAGCAAGAGATGGAGTCGAATCTCAATCCAGAGTCTCTCGTATTCATCAATGCATGGAACGAATGGGGCGAGGGGGCGGTTCTCGAGCCAGACGAACATTTCCGTCGAGGCTTTCTCGAGGCGACACGCGATGCAATGGATGACATCGCGAAGCAGTACCGATCCGGAGATGACGAATGATCAGAAGAGAGAATATCGACTGGCAATCGGAAAACCAAAGCTTCCGTTTATCGGGGCTTGACTTCGTAAGCGCGCACTGGGATGGAAGCTCAGACGACTGGGCGGTAGGGGAAAACTGCTTCCGTATTCTGAAGACACGGGCGTTGATCGAACAATATCTGAAGTATTTCAACGAACTCTCGCCCCGTCCAAGCTTTGCCAATCTAGTTGAGCTCGGAGTCTACGATGGCGGCAGCGTACCCTTCTGGCTCGAACTATTACAACCAAAGAGACACCTCGCCATCGAACTGAAACCCGAACCAAATCTTTCCTATTTTCGTAAATATCTAATTGATCACGGCTTCGAGGATCGGGTCGACATCCGTTGGCAGACCGATACCACCGACCGAGCCGCCGTAATTCAAGGACTTCGCGATCACTTCGGCGCGAGTCCAATCGACATCGTAATCGACGACGCTTCACACCGGTATGCTGCAACTCGCACGAGTTTCGAGATCCTTTTTCCGCTGCTAAGGCCTCGCGGTCTTTATATCATCGAGGATTGGGCATGGTTCCATTGGAAGGGAATCGAAGACGATTGGCAAGGCGAAAAACCGACGACCGACCTGATTACCCTGCTCGTCGAGGCGTCGGGATCGAGTCGAGTCGATCTCGTTGAGTCGCTGCACGTATGTAACGGTTTTGTGGTCGTTCGACGCGGGTACGCATCGGCAGAGGAACTCGATGGGTTCTCGTTGGATCAGTTCATCTACAGACACCCGAGATGAGATGACCTCGTCGGGCAAATTCTAGAGAAGGATAGCCAAATGAATCACAAAACCTCGAATGGATTTGTAACGTCCGCGTACAACCCATTGGCGGTCTTCTCTACGTTCTGGATCCATCGAGAATTGATCTTGCAGCTCGCATGGCGTGAGATCGTTCAACGCTATCGCGGCTCGGTCTTCGGGCTATTGTGGTCATTATTTCATCCATTGCTGATGCTGGCTGTGTTCACTTTCGTATTCGGCCGCGTATTGCCTACTCGCTCGGGTCTGGACGTAATCGACACACCCGCCTTCGGGTTGACTCTCTTCGCTGGTCTAGTCGTATTCTGGCTGATCAGCGAATGTCTTACGCGTGCGCCACGTTTGCTGCTGGAAAATCCCTCCTTCGTAAAAAGAGTTGTATTTCCCGTCGAGATCCTTCCCTGGGTAGTGGTCTTGACGGCTGCGTTCCACACGACCGTCAGTACCATCGTGTTGCTCTGCGCGACGTGGCTCGTACAGGGCTCCCTTCCTTTTTCGATCGTGATGCTCCCGTTCGTCTTGGCTCCAGTCGCAATCTTTGGGCTCGGCGCTCTCTGGTTCTTCGCCGCACTTGGCGTCTACATTCGAGACATACAACAGATGATGCCAATCTTCTTGACGGCGTTGATGTTCCTCACGCCGATCTTCTATCCCAGCAGCGCACTGCCAGATGCAATTCGCTCTGTGCTGATGCTGAATCCTCTGGCGGGAGCAATTGAGCGAACACGCGCGGTCGTTCTCACTGGCGTGATTCCTGACTGGCAGGTATTACTTGGGGCCTTTCTGACGTCATGGGCCATCGCTTGGTTGGGTCGCGCCTGGTTCGAGCGGGTGCGATGGGGATTCGCAGGTGTCATCTGATCCGATCGTCCGCGTTCGCGGGCTTTCCAAGTGTTATCCGGCGCACGATCGCCCAAACCAGATGCTCTTGAGGGCGTTGCTACGTACGAGTCGCGCACAAACGGAAGGCGTCTGGGCGGTTCGAAACGTCAGCTTCGACATCGCCGATGGCGAGGCTGTGGGGCTGATCGGTCGAAACGGCTGCGGTAAGTCGACGCTGCTTCAGATGATTTGTGGGACACTGCCCGCCACCGAGGGAACCATCGATGTTCGAGGTCGGATCGCGGCTCTTCTCGAATTGGGCGCCGGATTCAATCGCGAATTCACCGGCCGAGAGAATATCCGGCTCAATTCTTCGATCCTCGGCCTTTCACAGCGCGAAATCGAGTCGCGGATCGATGCTGTAATCGACTTCGCCGAAATCGGCAGTTTCATCGACCGTGCGGTCCGCTCGTATTCGAGCGGAATGTTCGCACGTCTTGCCTTCTCCGTCGCCATTCACGTCGATCCAGATCTTCTCATCGTCGACGAAATCCTCTCTGTGGGAGACGAAGAATTCCAACGAAAATGCTTTGCGCGGATCGAGGGAATTCGAGCCAAAGGGGCCGCGATTCTGTTTGTGAGCCACGCCGCGAATTCCGTCGTCGAACTCTGTGATCGCGCGTTCTACATGCACGAAGGTGAAATTCTCTTCGACGGATCCGCGAAGGCCGCTGTGACCCATTACCACCGGATTCTCTACGCCCCACCGAATCGAGCGCACGAACTTCGCGATGAGTTGCGCACAGCGATCGAGCCGATCACTCCTGATTTGAATCGAGTCCCGGAGGTCGGTACACCGAAGGCCCCGCCAACTCAAATCCAAAACGATGATCTCTTCGATCCTCTGCTAGTCCCAAAAAGCACCGTCGTATACGATGTTTGTGGCGCCGAGATCACACGACCGAAACTTCTCTGCCTGGATGGTCGACCGATCAACTGCCTGCGCGGCGGCCAGCGTTACATATTCGAATACGACCTGGACTTTGAACAAACGTGCTTCGACGTCCGGGTCCACATGCTGGTAAAGGGAATCTCCGGGCTCGAGCTAGGAGGCGGAGTCACTCCACCAATTTCGGATGCGGGCGTTGACTTTGGCTCCGGAAAAACGCAAACGGTACGCTTCGAATTCGACTGCCCTCTCCTCTCCGGCGTGTATTTCATCAACTGCGGTGTTACGGGGAACGGCGGCAAGCAGCTACATCGGATCGTCGATGCGCTCATGTTCCGCGTCTTACCGGTCGCGCGATCAGCCGTCTTCGGAATCGTGGACTTCGCTTGCGAGGCCGACATTTATAGCCGTCAGCCGGTAGAAGACAAATCTTGAACCCGATGCGTCCCGTTCGACAACGTACCGAGGTCGACTTCCTTGGAATCGGGGCACAGAAGGCCGCGACATCCTGGCTCCATGTACAGCACCGAAGCGGCCAGTACCGACGCCCGCGAGCGGCTGGCCCGCATCCACGCGAGCCGCGCATATCGCCTGATTCTCGCGCCGAAGAACAACCCGGCATATCGCTTGTACGCGCGCCGACGCTACGGACCGGGCTGGCGCGACCTCTACGCCTAGCCGAGCGGGTCGACGATCAGAGGGCTCAAGGCGCGGGCTCTTCCTCTTGCACATAGCCCAGTGCCTCTAGCTTGCGGTGCACCTCGTCGGACACCTCGGCCGCGGCCCCCGCGACGCGGCCCGCATGATTCTCGGCGTCGTGGAGATCGAGGGCCTCCAAGAGCTCGGCGACGCGCTCGGGGTACGCGGGCGCTAGGTCGCGAGTCTCGCCGGGGTCGCTCGACAGATCGTAGAGGCGCCGAACGCCGAGCTTCGGCCACTCGATTAGCTTCCAGCCTTCTCGCAACACGCCGCGCAGGTTGCCCTTCGGCGTTTCGAACCAGGCGGTGTCGCGTCTGCTCTCGCCGCCGTTCAGCGTCGCCAGGATGCTCTCCCCCTGGACGCCGGCCGGCGGATCGAGCCCGAGACACTCGGCCACGGTCGGCATCAGGTCCACGTGCTGCACGAGGACGTCCACTCTTCTGGCAGTCGCGCGCGGGTCGTCGAGGGCGCGGCAAGCCGGCGGAGCGTCGCCGCGCATCTCGGGCAGGGAGATGATCAGCGGCACCCGAACGAGCTCGTCGTAGAGCTGCGTGTGGAGCAGCTTGCCGTGATCCTGGAACTCCTCGCCGTGGTCGGATGTCAGGATCACGATCGCGCTCTCCAGCAGTCCGCGCGCCTCCAGGGCGTCGAGCAGCGCGCCGACCTGGGTGTCCGTGTACCCGATGCCAGCGTCGTAGAGCCGACGGATGTAGGCGAGATCTTCCGGGCTGTAGTCGGATCCGTGCTGGTTCAGCCAGGCCATGTAGCGCGACCCGAAGAGCCTGCCGTTGCCGCTGCGAAAACCCTCCGGTGCCTCGCCCGCGAACCTCTCCCGCCAGGCATCGGGTGACTCGTACGGCAGACCGCCCCAGTCGGAGTGGGCGTCGAAGTAGTGGGCGAACAGGAAGAAGGGTCGACGTTCTTCCGGCACTGCGGCGGCCAGGTCGTCGAGCCAAGGGGCGATGTCGCGGTTTGTGCTCTCGGCGTCGCGATTGACCTCCAGATTGTGGGCATAGTCGTAGTGGGCGAAGCCGCGATCGAGCCGGAACTCGGGAGCCAGGAAGTAGGCATTCACGACGGCGCCGGTGGCGTAGCCCTGTGCCGCCATCAGCTCCGCCCAGGTGACGCCGCCGTCCGCCAGCGAATCGCCCCGATGGAGCACGCCGTGGCGACCGGGGTAGGTACCCGTCAGCAGTGACGCGTGGGACGGCAGGGTGTGGGGGGCGTGGGCGTAGGCCCGATCGAAGACGACCGCCTGGCGCGCCAGCGCAGCGATGCGCGGCGCCGTGTCGCGCTCGTGGCCGTAGGTTGGCAGGTGGTCCGCACGCAGGGTGTCGATGCTGATCAGCACCACGTCGGGCGGCTGCCAGGCGGGCTCTTCGGCGGTGCAGGCCGCGAGCACGGCGGCGAGCAGGAGCGGAAACAGCGGCGGTGGGCGATCGATCGGAGCCAAGGACGACCTTTGTCGGAGTCGCGACGGGGCGCGATGCATCGGGCGGGCCAGTGTAGTGCACGCCTGCGTGGGTTGCCCCGCGGCGATAGCATGCGGCCGACCGAAGCAGGAGGAGCCTCCGTGCCCCGTGACTGCTTGACGGCCGTCAGAGCTGCCAACGCTGCACTGTTGGTGCTCGCCTCCTGTGGCGACGCGCCGGATCGGCCGCCGAATCT
>Ga0114949_10002216_pt1 | contig 12068 bp, 13 predicted proteins | sample N074metaG_FD_83505 | JGI IMG/M metagenome (GOLD analysis project Ga0114949, IMG submission 83505) | Deep subsurface microbial communities from Kermadec Trench to uncover new lineages of life (NeLLi) - N074 metaG | ecosystem: Environmental > Aquatic > Marine > Ocean trench > Sediment | place... | reverse complement strand
TTCCTCTGAAAATACAGTGGTAGATATAGAGATTACCCAAGACGATCAGCAAACTACCATTAATGTAATCGATGATGGGATTGGAATTCCGGAAGCCGATCAAAAAAATATTTTTAATCGTTATTTTAGGGCTGAAAACGCACTGTTAACTCAAGGCACAGGAATAGGATTAAATATTGTACAAACCCATATCGAAAATTTAGGCGGTACTATTGATTTTACCAGTGAAGAAAATAAAGGCAGTAGGTTTACCATCACCATCCCCAATACAGCAAAACTATGAAGAAGGTATTATTAATTGAAGACGATGTCGTTTTAAGAGAAAACACCGCAGAAATTTTAGAGCTTTCTAATTACGAGGTCATTACTGCTTCCAACGGAATAGAAGGGGTCGCATTAGCTAAAAGCATTTTTCCAGATATTATTGTTAGCGATATTATGATGCCAGAACTGGATGGTTATGGAGTCTTACAAAACTTGGCCAATGATGAGCAGACCAGATACATTCCCTTTATCTTTTTATCGGCAAAAACCGAACGAAAAGACATTAGAAAAGGAATGGACATGGGTGCAGACGATTATATCACCAAACCTTTTGAAGAAGAAGAATTGATCAGTGCTATCGAAAGCCGAATGGCCAAAGCTTCCATTTTAAAAGATCAAAGAACATCACAGGACGATTCCGAAATCCCTGAAAACGAAATCCGTTCGCTGGACGATTTAAAAAATTTCTTTGACGATAAAGGAACTGGGTTTACTTTTAAAAAGGACCAAAATATTTATTGCGAGGGTGACCATTCTAGATATATTTATTTGATTCTTAAAGGCATTGTAAAATGTCATCAACTGGATGAAAATGGCAAAGAACTCATTACCGCATTGCATAAAGAAGACGATTTATTTGGCTATACCTCCTTTACACAAAATACCGTTTACAAGGAAACTGCCACCCCTATTATCGATACTCAACTGGTTGGGATTTCTAAAAATGAATTGAAGACCGTATTGGATAAAAATCATAAAGTTACTTTAGAGTTGATACAGTTATTGACTGAAGATCTTTCAGGGATAAAAGAACAATTGGTGCATATGGCTTACAGTACGGTACATAGAAAAACGGCAAGTACCATATTAATGTTTGCCGAAAAACTGGATTGCCAACCGGGAGAGCCCATTCGGATTTCACGTAATGATTTGGCAAGTGTTGCTGGTGTTGCTACAGAATCGCTGATTCGTACCCTCTCTAATTTTAAAAAGAAAGGAATTATTGAAGTTGAAGGGCGAAATATTAAAATTCTGGACCTTCACCAATTGAAGAATATCCATTAAAATTTTCATAAATATTCGCAAACTGACCATTGTCATATTTTGCAGAACAGGATGTTTTTAAATTTGTTCCCAAAGACGAATTTAAGAATGAAAAATGTATTAATACCTACAGACTTTTCAGAAAACTCCTGGAATGCGATACGCTATGCGCTTAATTTCTTTAAGAAGGAACGGTGTAGCTTCTATGTTCTTCATGTAAATAAGACAAGTAAGAAATCGCAATCTATATCAAATCAAGAAGGTTTAGAAAAGGAAACTATCAAAGCCTCAAAAAAACAATTGCGTGCGCTGCTAACCAGAATTACAGCAGAATTTCCAGAAAACAAGAATCACCATTTTTATACACTTATAGATAATAATTTTTTTATCACTTCCATCCGCAAACATATGGCAGAAAAAAAGATCGATTTGATTGTGATGGGAACCAAAGGGGCTACCGATGAAAACAAGCTCATTATTGGTAGCAATACCGCCAATGTCATTGTAAAAGTTCCCTGCAATACCTTAATTATTCCCGAAAAAGCAATATTTGAGGGCTTGGAAGAAATTGCATTCCCTACAGATTTTTCCTTGTCTTATGGGATCGAAACATTACAACCTCTTTTGGAGATTTTAGAAAAAAATAATGCGGTCTTACATATTTTGCATATTAGTAAAAAAGTAGTTGAATTAAATGGGTATCAGTTTGCAAATAAAGAATTGATGGAAGATTTTTTTAGCAATCAAAAGCACAGTTTTCATTTTTTAATCAATAAAGAAGCCAAAGATGCGGTGCAGCAATTTACAGATAACAAGGCCATAAAAATGATGGTGATGATGGCGAAAAATCTAAATTATTTTCAACAAATCATGTTTCATTCCAAAGTTGAAAAGTCAAGTTATCATACCAACATCCCGCTTTTGGTGTTGCATGAATAAAGTTTGATACAAGTGTTTCGACACTTAGGCAGCACTTCGAAAAGCTCAGTACAGCAAATAGCATAAAAAGTGTTTTACTCCTTGTATAACATTGATATTTGAGAAGTTGTGAACCAACAAGTTGGTTTCTCGCTCTTCTATTATTTACTCATATTCTTTTTCAAAGTATTTAATTCAACTTCGTTTTCCACTCCAATTTTAATTGAAGGCCCAAAAGCACATGTTAATATCCAATGAATTACGATAGTATATAATAAAAAGTATGGTTGACTATAGAATAGTTATCCGTACCTTTTTCTTTTTTAATCGGGTATTGTTTAATTTTTCCACCAATTCATCAGCAATGCTCAGGGGAATGGCCACAAATGCACAATCTGGTTTGAGCTCAATAGTTCCTAATCGATCTTTATGAAGTCCACCTTGTTTAAAAAATAATCCTGCTATATCGCCTTTGGAAATTTTGTTTTTTCTACCACCGGAAATAAATAAGGTCTCCAAGAATTGTGGTTTATGGGGTGCTTTCTTAGAAATATTTACGCCTTAAACATCTTTAATAAATTCGGGCAATAGTTCGCTTTTCCATTTCAATATATAGGACCTTCCTTCTGCATGGACTCTGGATGTTCTACCATTTCTATGAATAAATTCTTCTCTATGTCGAGGTAATTCATAATGAATAATATATTTCATTTCTGGGATATCTATGCCTCTAGCCGCTAAATCTGTAGCAATTTTCGACCAGGTACTATATAATTACTCTCGCATCTATGTCTATTGCACTAAAATAGAAAAAGTAATTACGTCCATTTATTTCGTTCATAGATAGTATATTTGTCTTAATTATTATGAATATTACGCCAAACAGTCATCCCTTTAATTCCTATGCCTTTTAAAAAATTACATTCCGATATACAAGAGATGCTAGAGCATCTAAAAATAACAACACCTACTCCTTTTCAGAGCAGGAGCATTCCTGTAATAAAAAGTGGTATCAATGTCTTTTGCACGGCCTCAAAAGATAGTGGAAAAACGACCACGCTTATCCTTACTACCTTGCAAAAATTAAAATGTGAGGCAGTTGGAAATGCTCCAAGGGCTGTAGTTCTAGTAGAAAATAAGGAAAGAGCCTTGGAATTATATGATGCTTTTTTAACATATACTAAATATAATTCGTTACGAGTTTATGTAGGGTATGAACAGCTTGATATTGATGTGCAAAAATCAGAAATCTTAGAGGGTATAGACATCCTTATTTCCACGCCCAAGACAATGAACAAGTTGTTTTTATTAAATGGAGTAAGTATCTCTCAATTAAAGATATTTAGTATAGACGATGCTGAGTTTCTAGTTCAAAATTTAGCATATACTGCTCTTATTTCGATTACTCAAAGTATTAAAAAATGCCAGTTTGTGCTATACTCAGATAAAATGCACCCAAAACTAAAACGCTTTAAATCCTATTTTATGGAACACTCCAAAATAGTCACTATATAGGTGTGTCAATGATTTATAACAAATAATATAACGAGTAATCTTTTATTAGAGCAAAACTTAGAAGACGCCTCTAAAAATGTAAAATATTGCACCGAAGCGTTTTTAAATTCAAACGCAAGTTTACTTGGTAAGTACATATACCCAATAATAAAAACTAAGACATGATGATACCTAAACTACATTATATATCCCAGGGAAGCTCTCCAAAAGAGCATCTGGAAAACATCCAAAAAGCGTGTACATCTGGTACAGAATTAGTGCAAATCCATTTAAAAAATGTTTCAGAAAAAAAATTTTTAAAGTTGGCCAAAGAGGTTAGAGAAATCACATCTCATTTTCAAACCAAATTAATTATTAACGATCATTATAAAATAGCAAAAGAGGTTAAAGCAGATGGTGTACATTTAGGAAAAACAGACTCCTGCCCTACTATAGCTAGAAAGCATTTATACACTTGGCAAATTATTGGCGGAACAGCAAATACCTTGCAAGATTGCGAAACATTAATTGGTAAAGAAGTTGATTATATTGGTTTAGGCCCCTTTAGATTTACAATAACTAAAGACAACTTAAGTCCGGTTTTAGGTTTAAACGGTTATACTGCAATTATAGAAGCCTTAAAAACCGAAACACCAATTATTGGTTTTGGTGGAATAACAACAGAAGATGTTACAGACCTATTAGAAACGGGTATTTCTGGAATTGCTGTATCTGGCGAAATTACCCGAGATTTTAATACCTTAAGCACATTTAACCAATTATTAAACGCATCTTCAACAGAGGAACAACGCTATACATTTGAATAAATCATAAACTACAAAATTTAAAATAAGAGAAGATTACCAGTCAATAGGGGAATAATTTTTTAAAAATTTCCCACACCAATGTTTTCCAGTATTAATTCCATCAAACAACGGATCCATAACACGTGCGGCTCCATCTACTATATCCAGCGGAGGCTGAAAATCATGAATTTCTTGTTTCTTTTTAGACATTTCTGCAGGATCTTCATCTGTAACCCAACCTGTATCTACAGCATTCATAAATATTCCATGCTTAGCCAATTCACCAGAGGCAGTATGGGTTAACATATTTAAGGCTGCTTTGGCCATATTTGTATGTGGATGACGAGATTCTTTAAAAAAACGATGAAACTTCCCTTCCATTGCTGAAACATTTATAATATGTTTTTGTCCCGTTTTGTCTTTTTTCATCACTTCTGAAAGTCGATTACACAAAACAAACGGGGCCATAGAATTCACCAACTGTACTTCTACCATTTCTGTAGTTTCCACTTCTCCCAATTTTAAACGCCAACTATTTGTTTTTCGTAAATCTACTTGTTGTAAATCCGCATCCAATTCGCCTTCGGGAAAAACTTCTTGAGTCACTAAACTGGCATCAAAACTATATGGAATCTGAGATAGTTTAGCAGATGATCGCAAACCAATTCCGGGTTCCGGACCATGCCAACTTACGGGCATATTTTTATTTGGAGATGCTCCTGAAGTTAATAATGTTAGTTCTTCTAAACAGTGATTATGATCTGATAATACTTCCTTTGCAAATTGAGGTAAAGAATCCATTGAACGCTCTTCATTTGCCATTAAATGGGAATAAAACCCTGAAGGGCGACGCACAGTTTGGGCAGCATTATTAATAAGAATATCTAATTTTTCGTAATTCTGTTCAATAAAATTACAAAATATTTCTACACTTGGAATATGGCGTAAATCTAAGCCGTGAATTTTTAAGCGATGGCCCCATTCCATAAAGTCATCTTCTTTAGAAAATCTCAACGCAGCATCTACTGGAAATCTAGTCGTAGCAACAACAGTAGCTCCACCTCGTAAAAGCATCAAGGTAATATGATATCCTATCTTTAAACGAGATCCAGTAATGACTGCTACCTGACCTTTTACATTCGCAGTTTGAAAACGTTTGGCATAATTTAAATCACCACAGTCTGTACACATTGTATCATAAAAATGATGCAACTTGGTATACTTTGTATTACATACATAACAGGCTTTTGGAGATTCTAATGCTGGCATTTCTTTATTTGCCAAATCTGCTGCTGCAAGTAGCTTAGGTGCCATAAATATTGCAGATTCTCTTGCGTATCTTATACCTGTTTCCTTGCGTGCGTTTCTATCTCTTGCTGCTTGCTTGCGTTTCGCCCTTTTTTTAGCATCTTTCTTTCTCCGAGCAAACTCTTCTCTACTTGGTCTTGAAAATTGCCCGGCAACCTTGATTAAAGCAGTTCTTCGATCTTTTGGTATTTCAAATATTTGATCGGTATCTTCAAGCAATCTCTCTAAAACAGAAATGCACTCCTCAATTTCTTCTAATGAAATTACTTGAGTCATGTCTGTTTCTTTGTTCTCTTCATGCATTTATCTATAGCTGTATTAGATCTTGTTTCGAAGAAAAGAATTAAGCCACCGCCTCGGCTTTTTTCGATTTTCTGTAAAGGAAAGAATTGAAAATATTTCTTTTTCCAAAATTATTCAACGACTTGCTATTCACAAATTTATTAAAAAGTTTATGGTTTACACCAAAGTACTCGTAAGTATTCCCATCTGTAAAGGTCACCTCTAGTCGCATACTTTTGTGATGAAAATCTGCCACTTGCGATTGTGAAATAGTCACAGCGTATTCCTCTAAAGTTGCTTTTTTCGTTTCTGGAGAAATACTCACTAAAAAATGATATCCATCAATAATTTCCACACTTTTAACGCCTGCTTCCTCTTTTTTATCTTCATCCTGAAATTTATCAGGGTGCCATTCTTTTACCAACCCTCTGTAGGTTTTTTTGAGTTCTTTCAGATTTATCGATCCTTCTACCTTAAAAAGTTTTTTGTATTGATTGATGCGCTTCATATAAATAATTTCAAATTGAGCGCAAAAGTACTCTTATTCTGTGAATTATAAATGAATATTCATTTATATAAATTCACTTAACAATTCCTCATAAGGATGTTAAACATCCAAAATATTTATTAAAACCTTTTCGTTTTCAACGATTTATATCAGCAGTAAGTAAATTAAACAAATGATCAAGATTGTATAAAACCTGATTACTATTGAGATTGAACAAGATGAACGCTTAAATATTTAAGATAATTTCTAGTCACTATTATTATTTGGAACAAATTATTGCGATTATTTTATTGAAAACGGATGTGTTATTCAATAATAGAAATTCCAGAAGGTAATTCATCGGAAAGTAATTCTTCAATTTTGGGAACTAACTTTAATACCGTCGAATAAAGTGAATTTTTTATATCTAAAACGATCAGACCTATACCATATTTTTCCATAGCCAATTCAAATTTTTGCAGTACTATCCGGATAATTCAAGGAAATTTGAAGCAGGATATGGGAAAATTTTCGAAGCCTATCAGTAGAAAAGCCATTATTAATCAATCTTTGAATCAAAAAAACATCGAAATAAACGCTATTACGAATTTTTTTAAATCCAAATCTCACACAAAAATGGCTTTCTGTGTTAATATTTTAAGTAGAACTCAGGTTAAGAGAAAATTAATATTGTCTTATTACAGTACGGGACATGATCATAAAAAAAACCCATACGCCAAAGGCGGATGGGCTTTTATAAAATTTGAAGTATATGTTTTAGATAACTTTTACGTTCACTGCATTTAATCCTTTCTTACCTTCTTGCAGATCAAATTCAACTTCGTCACCTTCTCGAACTTCGTCTACCAATCCAGAAATGTGCACAAAGTGATCTTTTTCAACTCCTTCTTCAGTGATAAATCCAAATCCTTTGGACTCATTGAAAAATTTTACTGTTCCTTTACTCATTGTAATGTAATTTAATTTATTATAATACTATTAATTTGCAAATATGATGCTATTTTTATGACTTACAATACATTAATTGACTTCTTTTCAAAGTCTTTAATTTGACTTCATTTTCCACTCCAATTTTAGTTGAAGGCTCAAAAGCACATGTTAATATCCAATGAATTACAATAGTATCCAATAAAAGGCATGGTAGACTATAGAATAGTTACCCGTACCTTTTTCTTTTTTAATCGGGTATTGTTTAATTTTTCCACCAATTCATCAGCAATGCTTAGAGGAATGGCCACAAATGCACAATCTGGTTTGAGCTCAATTATTCCTAATTGGTCTTTATGAAGTCCACCTTGTTTAAAAAATAATCCTGCTATATCGCCTTTAGAAATTTTGTTTTTTCTACCACCGGAAATAAATAAGGTCTCCCAGAATTGTGGTTTATGGGCTGCTTTCTTAGAAATATTTACGCCTTTAACATCTTTAATAAATTCGGGCAATAGTTCGCTTTTCCATTTCAATATATAGGACGTTCCTTTTGCATTGACTCTGGCTGTTCTGCCATTTCTATGAATAAATTCTTCTTTATGTCGAGGTAATTCATAATGAATAATATATTTCATTTCCGGGATATCTATGCCTCTAGCTGCTAAATCGGTAGCAATTAATAGTTGGCAGGTTCCGTTTCTAAACTTAATTAAAGCCCGTTCTCTATCTTTTTGCTCCATGGCACCAGAAAAACAAGCATGGCTAATTTTATGCTGCTCTAAAAAAGCACTGACTTGGTCGATACTGTCTCTTAAATTACAGAAAATAATTCCAGGTTCATTGCCAATATATTGTACCAAATCCAACAGGGTTTTTAATTTATTTCTAATTGGAGAAACCACTATTTTAATGGCTAATTTTGATGCTGTTTTTTCTTTTAAATAATTTATGATGGTTGGCTTGTCTAATCGCACAAAATCAGGAATAGCAACGGCTTGAGTAGCTGAGGTTAAAATACGTTTATTGATGCCAGGTAACAGACTTATAATACCTTTCATTTCTTGCTCAAAGCCATCTTCTAAAGACTTATCAAACTCATCTAATATGAGCGTTTTAATACTTGCTTTAGAAAATCGATCCTTGATAAAATGATCTAATATTCTACCTGGTGTTCCTATTAAAATTGCAGGAATATGTTTAATTTCAATTTTGTCTTTAGACATGGGTCTGCCACCATAAACCGCATTTACTTTATAACCAGAACCCATAGAACGAATGACTTGCTCAATTTGAATGGCTAATTCTCTTGACGGCACCAGAATTAATGCTTGAATTTCTTTAGATTCGGGGTTTAAGACTTTCAATAATGGCAATGAAAAAGCCAATGTTTTTCCTGTTCCTGTTGGAGATAATAGGATGGTATTTGTTGTTGTTTCAATTACAGATACAGCTTCCTCTTGCATAGGATTCAAAGCATGAATATTTAATTTTGTTAAAATATCCTGTTGATTCTTAATGATGTTTGCCATAAGATTTATTTCTTTTTGTTCTTTTTAGAAGTCTCAGGTTTTGGATGAACAGTACGGGATTTTGCCAAGTAATTTGCTAATATTTTATCTACCAGCTCATCTTTTGTTAAATGATGAAATATAGTTTTTATCTTCGCTTTAAAGTCTTCAGACACCTCACGATTAGGTTTGGTCTTAAATATTTTTTTTGCCCATAATAAACCATTATTTTCTTCTATGCTTTTCGCATCTGCTTTTATAATTTCATTAAAAACAATACCCAATTCATTTTCAAAATCGGCGATGTCTTCAACTTCTTCTTTCTGTAATATGGTTATTGAAAGTCCTTTTGCCCCTGCCCTGGCCGTTCTACCGCTTCTGTGCACATAGGCTTCATACGTGTCTGGTAAATGATAATTGACAACATAGGATATTTCCTTTACATCAATGCCGCGAGCTGCCAAATCGGTAGCAACTAAAATATCGATAAAACCTGCTCTGAATTGCCCCATAATTCGGTCGCGAATACCTTGCGTTAAACTACCATGTATAGCACCGGAAGAGAACCTATTTATCGCTAAGTTTTTTGCTAATTTATTAACAGCAGCCTTGGTTTTACAAAATATAATACCGCGTTGGCCTTCTTTAGAATTTAAAAAATGGAGTAATACTTCTAGTTTTTCTATAGGTTCTACTACTAGATATTGATGGTCGATACCTTGATGCCCAACTGTTGCCATGTCTGCTTCTATATGCACAACATGTTTTGACATATAATTTTGAACCAATTGTTTTATAGTCCCTGGCATGGTTGCTGTAAACAAGAAGGTTCTTCTGGATTTCGGAATTTCTTTGATAATACTTTCCAATCCTTCTTTTAAGGCTGTCACCATTTCATCCGCTTCATCTAAAATAAAATAAGAGATATTTTGGATGTTAACAGCCTTCCGCTTAATTAAATCTGCCAAACGACCCGGTGTTGCTACCACAATATGCGTGGTGCTTTTTAAACGTTCTATTTGAGGCTTGATCGGAATTCCACCACAAACAGTAGCAATAGAAATGGAAGGAATATGAGCAGAAAAAGAAACTAAATTTGCATAAATTTGCTGTCCAAGTTCTCTTGTAGGTGCTAAGATTACCGCTTGCACTGTGGTATTCTCTACATCTATTAGTTGCAACAAAGGAAGTCCGAATGCCGCTGTTTTTCCTGTTCCTGTCTTTGCCAAAGCAACTACATCTTCTTTTTGATGCAATACCACTGGAATTGTTTTTTCTTGAATATCGGTAGGAACAGAAATTTGTAAATCAGCTAAACCTTGTTGTAGCTGTTCATTAATTCCTAAATCGGAAAACTGTTTTGACATAAAATATTTTTCAGCAAAGATAATACCAAATAAATTTTAAAATGATTGATTATAAATTTGAATTATATTTTTTTTAGATGAGATAGAAAATATAAGCAAAGCGATAGCTACGGTTCTGTTTTATATTGAGATTTAAAAGAAATAGGAGCGAATTTAATTGATTATTTTAAGGTTTATTTGGGATATACCACACTTTTGGAGGGAATACCATCAATTTGGTTTGTTATTCTTTTTAGTAACCTGAGTTCATTTTAAAATAGTACCATCAATTAATTTATTCGAGATTTTTAGGGATTAGTTTAGGGGTACATGTACCGCCACCTTATCATGCATGGTATACAGACGGAATTGAGTTCCTTCTTCAACCAGAATTCCACTGGAGGTATTATTTCCCATAATAGGATTTTGATCGTATTTTTTCCAATGTACCAGATCTTTTGAAGCGGCAACATTGGTTGACCATTCACTCAAGTCTTCAAAGGATGTCCCGTGATAGTAGGCATAATACCAACCGTTATATTTTATAATCTGATTTACAGCCAGACCAAATTGGTCGTATAGTTCAGGGCCCATGTCAATAACCGGATCATCCTGTACGTTGGTCCATATGTTTAGATCTGTTGATGTAGCCAGCCAAATTCCTAAATCATTGCGCTCATAAAACAAATACCAGGTATTATTTTCAAACCAAACCGTAGGAGTACCATAAGGACCATCACTCAGAGGAGAACCATTAGAATTATGAATATCCAAAGATCCATGATCTGTCCATTGAATGCCATCGGCTGAGCTAAGTCTATGGGCAATATCCCCTTTTCCTTCGGCAAACATATGATAAGTGCCATCCACTTTTAATACCATCATATCTTCTGTCCAGTTCTGATTATAAATAGGGTTATCGGCATATCGTTTCCATAAAATACCGTCTGATGATGATGCGTAGCCCAATGAGAGAGATGTGCTTTCATCGGTAAAACCGGTGTACCACATATGATATGTATCTCCTTCCTTAAGGATGTAACCTCTTTCCCGGATATTTTTATCCCAGGTATTTTCTCCGGTACCCGTAAAAACAGGATTTTCAGGAATAGATTTAAATTGAACTAATTTTTTGGGAAAGGGAACAGAATCTTTTGGCGTACTAGTTTCTAGTAGATTTTCACTTATATTTTCATTATTTTTTAAAGGATCTTTGAATGCCACAAAGCAAAATAAAACAATTATAAACCGGACAAAACGAATACTCATAAGACATTGTTTTTTAAAATTTAACCTTTGAATGACAAGATACAATTTTTGTATTATCCTTTCTTTAACTTATTCTTAGTATCCTGTCTATCAATTATTGTTATTATTTCTACTGTTTTACCATTTACACGATAATAAACACGATCAACACCACAAACACATCTTCTATATCCTTTTCTTATATAATCAACACTAAGAAATAAATACGGATTTTTAGCAATGATACCAAACTGTTCAAAAATACAAAGAAATATTTATCTGCTTGTTTTTCTCCAAATCTAAAAAAACCGTATTGATGAATGTTTATCAAATCCAATTTTACTTGCTCCGTTAAACCCGCATTATGCGATAGAACTTCGTTATGAAGGTTTCAAACATAATAAAATATGGT
>Ga0114949_10002215_pt1 | contig 12070 bp, 11 predicted proteins | sample N074metaG_FD_83505 | JGI IMG/M metagenome (GOLD analysis project Ga0114949, IMG submission 83505) | Deep subsurface microbial communities from Kermadec Trench to uncover new lineages of life (NeLLi) - N074 metaG | ecosystem: Environmental > Aquatic > Marine > Ocean trench > Sediment | place... | reverse complement strand
GCAAAAGTAGTTTTCGGGGCGCTGTAACTAATAAACCGACCTCATCAACATTTTTATAATCCGCCCACACCATTCTCAAACCTAATCTGCCACCGCCGGCACTTTGAACAACGGAACGATTGGCAACGCTATCCCCGCCCATGAACAGGGCGATAATTGTGAGTCGTTCACGCGTCTTTCGTGACGATCACTTTCTTACCCCGTGTGAAAAGCATCATTAAGCCTAGGATTACGGTGCCCATCACCCAAAACGTCAAAACCATTCCTGTGCCAAGGGTGGCTCCGATCGCGGCTCCAGCTTTTTCAGCGACGGATGCTGAGTTATTCATTATCTCTCCGGCACTATTTAATCCGACGAACAGGCTTACTGCCATAATGATGTTGAAGCCCCAAAATAGAATGGCCACCAGCCAACCAAAGGGCCCACGCTTTTCGTTTCACTATTTGAACAATAGCCATGTTAAATTTTCTCCCGAAAATCCGACAACTCCAAAACAATACTGTCCTTGAATGAACCTTGAGTTAAATTCAAGTGAACCACGATTCTGATGTCCAGTTAGCGCCGGTGGTTTCGGCCGAGACGCCTCAACCTCAACGCTCCTTGGTATAAGGTGAAGCAATGAGTCAGAGAGCCATTCCCGCAATCGTGATGCGCGGCGGTACCTCGCGCGGGCCGTATTTCAACGCCGCCGATTTGCCTGAGGACCGCGAGAGCCTCGCCAGGGTGCTGATCGCCGTCATGGGCGCCGGCGCGCCACTTCAACTCGATGGCATCGGCGGCGGCGCGCCGACGACCAGCAAGGTCGCCATGCTGTCGCGCTCGAACCATGACTGGGCGGAAATCGATTATTTCTTCGCCCAGGTCCATGCCACCGAGGCGTCGGTGGATTTCACCCCCAGTTGCGGCAACATCCTTGCCGGCGTTGGCCCGGCGGCCATCGAAATGGGCTTGGCGGAGGCCGGCAGCGGCGAAACCAAAGTGCGCATCCACAACGTCAATACCGGCGCCCTGATCGAAGCGGTCGTGCAAACGCCCGGGGCCACGGTCACCTATGAGGGCGATGCGCGGATCTATGGCGTGCCGGGAACCGCGGCGCCGATCCTTTTGAATTTCATGCACGTCATCGGCTCCAAGACCGGCAAGCTTTTCCCGACCGGGCAACGTATCGAGGAGATCGACGCCATTGCGGTGACCTGCATCGACGTCGCCATGCCGATGGTGATCGCGCGGGCGGAAAGCTTCGGTCTGAGCGGTCATGAAAGCGCGCAAGAGCTGGACGACAACCGCGCGTTTTATGCGCGCATGGAGCCGATCCGTTGCGAAGCGGGCAAGCGTATGGGGCTTGGCGATGTGTCGGAAAGCGTGGTGCCGAAATTCGGCCTGCTTGCGCCGCCGGTTTCCGGGGGAACGGTCGCAGGTCGTTACTTCATGCCCTGGGCCGCCCACCCGACTTTTGCCGTGACCGGTTCGATCTGCACTGGCGCCTGCCTGCTCGCGCCGGGCACCATCGCCGACGGGTTCATCGACAAGACGGACGGGTCGCCGACGACGATCATCATCGAACATCCGCAAGGGGAGATCGAGGTCATCTTCGATTATGCGATCCAGGACGGCGACTTCGAACTGCGCTCCGCCGGGGTGCTGCGCACGGCGCGCAAGCTGATTTCCGGAAACCTGTTCATTCCGGCCGGGGTCTGGCCGTAGCGGCGTGGATCTGTTTGGGATCGTGCACCTTTGGTATTATTTCACGATCGAGAACGGCTCGCCTCGGTAGCGGAATTCTTGCAGATTATCGTCACGATCGGTTGCCGTTCCGCCGCGATCGATAACCAGAAAATCGCTAACGGCATCGAGCGCCAGCAGCGGGTGGTGCCAGACGTTTCTGGCGTAATTCACGCCCTGATCGGCGGCGGCGAGAAAGGCCAGCGGCATGCCCGGCCGGCCGTCCTCATCGGGCGCCACGACAACCAGAAACGGCCGGTTCGCCAGCGGAAAGAAGGCCTGCGACCCGAGCGGGTGCCGCTCCATCATCGTGATCTCGACGGGAAAAGCGAAGGGCTGGCCGCGAAAGATGCTGATCAGCGGCCGTCTGTCCTGATCGGCAATGTCGATCGCGGCAAGATCGTGGAAGCGCGTCGTCGTGCCGGCATTGATCCGAAGCTGTTCGGCGCCGCTGGTCTCGATCACTTCGCCGAAGCCGGCGAACGCTGTCTTGCTCAGCGGTCGGACCGCAATCTCCCGCGCCATCAGAGCGTTTTCCTGCCGAACAGCCGCAGCCGGCTGATGCCACCGTCGGGGAAGATATCGAGACGAACATGGGAAAGCGGACCGGTCTGTATCAATCCATCGACGAAAACGTGCTGCTTGTCCGGGCCGAGCGGTTGCGCCGGCAGCAGTTCCGGCCAGTCGGCGCTGATTTGCCCGAGGGTTTCGGCGTCGGGTTCAGAATCGAGCAGGACCGCGCGCAGGCTGGCGCGTTCGGGATAATTGCCCTTGAAGAATGACGTTGCGATCTGCGCCAGTTCGATTGTACCGGGGTGACCGAGGCGGATGACGCACCAGTCGTTGCCCGGTCCGCGCCGGCGCGCTGTCTCCCAGCCAGCGCCCATATTGATCGCCGGCCATGATGTCAGGATGTTAGCGGGCCTGCCGTAATGGGCATCGCTCCAGGCGCAGACGACGCCGCCATTGACCGCGGCGGCAAGATCGACCGTCTCATCGGCGCTGATGCTCGTCCAGTCCTTGGCGATCTCGCCGAAAACGCGCAGCCGCGCAATGCCGCCGTCGGGATAAATATTGAGCCGCAGCCAGCGCCAGATCCGGTCGTCCTCGATCGCCAGAATATGATGGGCGCCCGGCCCCAGATCGGTCTTTCCCACCAGATCACGCCAGGGTGTCGTTTCGCCGGGTTCCTCATCGCCTTCCCAGCCCTGGATGGAGGCTTGCGGCGGGTAGTTGCCGGTGAAAAAGGAGGTGTCGATGTCAAAAGCGCGAATGCGGCCCGGCACGCCCAGCCTGAGGACGCACCAATCATGGCCGGGCGCGCGCTTGCGGCGGCTCTCCCAGCCATCCATCCATTTGCCGTTCTCGTCGTAGCGTTTGGGATAAAAGACCGGCGCCGCCGGATCGATCAGCCGCTCCTTGGGGGCGAAGAAATCGTCTGTCGCAAAGGTCACATCGGTGCCGAAACGGGGATCGGCGAGATCGATCAGATGGGCGGCAATATCCTCGGGCCTGGGGCCGGGCGGCGCGGTGACGGAGGGTTCACTCATGGTATTTGCTCATGATCGGGGCGCATCGGTTTTACTCCGGCACAAGGTCTGCAAGACGCAGCAGAGCAATCCGCTCGACCTCGCCGCAGGCCGCCTCGAATTCGGTTTCTGTGTCATTTTCGACGCGCTCCTGAAATGCGGTGAGGATTTCGTGCTTCGATCTGCCCCTGGCCGCCATGATGAAGGGGAAGCCGAATTTCCGCCGGTAGGCCTCGTTCAGCTCCTGGAAGCGGGCGAATTCCTCGCCCGTCAGGCAATCCAGGCCGGCGGAGGCTTGCTCCATGGTCGAATCGCCGGTCAATCTGCCGGCAAGGGCAAGCCGCCCGGCAAGGTCCGGATGAGCGCGCAAGACGCCAAGCCGTTCGGCTTGCGAAGCGGTACGGAAAACGCCGCATAGCGCGCCATGCAGCCCGGCCGCGTGATCGCAATCGGCCGGCAGTTTCTGGTCGAACGCCCGTTCGGCTATCCATGGCGAATGTTCAAAGACGCCGCCAAAACGGGCGATGAAGTCCTCTTTACCCAATTTGGCAGGCCGATTCATGCAGCCGCCAGCGGCTTGGCGTCCGGCGCGCCGGCCTGGCCTTCGGTGCCGGGCATTTCTCGGGGGCAGAACTGGTTCATATCGACGGGTTCTCTTCAGATATCGCCACAATCGCCAATTCATGGCGATTTGCAATCATCGCCGGGCCACAATCGTAGCGGTCATCCCGGCGTTCTTGCCGGCGCGGGGCGATTGTCAGAACGCGCTCATTCGATCATCATGCCCTGTTGGCGATCCAGGTTGCCAATGGAGTGAATCCGATGGAGCTGCGATGACGGGCCGATTGACGACACATGTGCTCGACACGATGGCCGGCCGGCCGGCCGCCGGCGTTGCCGTTTCGCTGTTCCGGTTGAAGGGCGGCGAACGCCAGGCGGTCACCACCGCGCTGACCAATGCCGATGGCCGCTGCGATGCGCCCTTGCTTGAAGGGGGCGCCATGAAGGCCGGCACTTACGAATTGTGTTTTCACGTTGGAGATTATTTCCAAAGCTGCAATGTCGAACAGCCCGATCCGCCGTTTCTGGATGTCGTGCCGGTGCGCTTCGGCATTGGCGATGCAAACGCCCATTACCACGTCCCGCTGCTGATCTCGCCCTATGGCTATTCCACCTATCGGGGCAGTTGAACATGGATGCGATCCGCTTCCTGCTTGGCAATCAGCCGCGGGCGATCACCGATCTTCCGGTGACGACGACGGTGCTGGAGTATCTGCGCCGGGTCGAACGATTGACCGGCACCAAGGAGGGTTGCGCGGAAGGCGATTGCGGCGCCTGCACGGTAGTCATCGCCGAGCCGGATGGCGCCGGCGGTCTTGAACACCGCTCGATCAATGCCTGCATCCAGTTCATCGGCTCGCTGCATGGCCGGCAACTGCTGACCGTGGAACATTTGGCGCAGTCCGACGGATCGCTGCATCCGGTGCAGCAGGCGCTGGTCGATCATCATGGCTCGCAATGCGGCTTCTGCACGCCCGGCTTTGTGATGTCGCTCTATGCCGCCTGGCGAACGCAAGGCGTCGCAAACCGGCAGGAGCTGAAGGACTGGCTGTCGGGCAATCTGTGCCGCTGCACCGGCTATGGACCGATCCTGGATGCCGGCGAGGCAGCACTCAAAACACCGGCGCGCGATGGCGATGACACGGCAACGGTGCTGGCGGAGCTGGAGGCGCTCGACGACCGGTCGATGCTGGATTTTACCCACGGCGACCAGCGCTGGTTTGCGCCACGCAAAGCCGACGATCTGGCGAGGATCTATGCCAACCATCCGGACGCGATCCTGGTCGCCGGGGCGAGCGATGTCGGGCTGTGGGTGACCAAGCAGCACCGGCATCTGGCAACGCTGATCGATATCTCGCGCGTTGCCGAACTCACCGCGATCGAAGAGAGCGATGACAAAATCACCTTCGGCGCTGCGGTAAGCCTTCGCGCCGCGAGCGCGGTTCTCAATGGGGTGCACGCCGATCTTGGCGAGATGATGCGCCGCTTTGCCTCCATTCCGATCCGCAATTGCGGCACGATCGGCGGCAATATCGCCAACGGATCGCCGATCGGCGACCTGCCGCCGCCGCTGATCGCTCTGAACGCCACGGTTACCCTTCGCCATGGCGATAATCGCCGGACATTGCCGCTGGAGGATTTCTTCATCGCCTACGGCAAGCAGGACCGGGCGCCGGGCGAGTTCGTCGAAAGCCTCACTCTTGAAAGGCTCGGCGCGGACGACCTTTTTGCCTGCACCAAGATTTCCAAACGCTTCGACCAGGATATTTCCGCTGTCCTGGCCGCCATCCGGTTGCGGGTCGAAGCCGGGCAAATCGCCGATGCGCGGATCGCCTTTGGCGGCATGGCGGCAACACCCAAAAGGGCGCGCCAGGCCGAGGCAGCGCTGATCGGCGAGCCGTGGAGCGAACAAAGCGTTGAAGCTGCCTGTTCGGCGCTGGAAAAGGATTTTTCGCCAATCGGCGATATGCGCGCGTCCGCCGCCTACCGCATGAAAGTTGCGCAAAACTGTCTCAGGCGGTTCTGGCAGGAGCACGGCGCGTCGGAGGGCGAGGCGACACGAGTGTTGGAGATCGCGCATGGCTGATGCGCGCCTGACAGGTTCGCCCACAATTGCCGGGGCCACCAATGAGATGCCGGTGACCGGCGACAAGACCGGGCCCGGCACGATTTCCGGCGGCGTCGGTCAGGGGCTGGCCCATGACAGCGCCGCCAAGCATGTCAGCGGCGCGGCGGCTTATGTCGATGACATACCGGAATTGCCGGGCACCATGCAGGTTCTGGTGGGATTAAGCGAGCGGGCGCATGCGCGCATCACTGCCCTTGATCTGGATGCGGTGCGCGCCGCGCCGGGCATCGTTGCGGTTCTCACCGCCGCCGATATTCCCGGCGTCAACGATGCCAGCCCGATCGCCGGCGACGATCCGGTGTTTGCAGATGGGGTCGTTGAATATGCCGGCCAGTCGATTTTCGCGATTGTCGCCGATTCGATCGCCGAGGCGCGTGCGGCGCGTAAGCTGGCGCGGGTCGCTTATGACGACAAACCGGCCATTTTGACAATTCGCGCCGCCCTTGACGCCGATGCCGACCTGTTGCCGCCGCACACGATGAGGCTCGGCGATGTCGATGCGGCCCTTGCCGCCGCCAGCCATCGGCTTGCCGGCCAGATCACGGCCGGCGGACAGGATCATTTCTATCTGGAAGGCCAGGTCGCCTATGCCGTGCCGGGCGAGGATCGCGACATGATCGTCCATTCCTCCACCCAGCATCCAAGCGAGGTCCAGCATGTCGTCGCCAGGGTGCTCGGCCTTGCCGATCACGCGGTGACGGTGGAGGTGCGGCGCATGGGCGGCGGGTTCGGCGGCAAGGAAAGCCAGCCCGCGCTGATTGCGGCAATCGCGGCGCTGGCGGCGGCAAAAACCGGCCGGCCGGCCAAGCTGCGGCTCGACCGGGACGATGACATGATCCTGACCGGCAAGCGCCATGACGTGCAGATCAGCTACGATGTCGGTTTTAACGATAGCGGGCGCATCGCCGGCGTGCGCTTCGACCAGGCGTTACGCTGCGGCTATTCGGCCGATCTGTCGGCGGCGATCGCCGACCGGGCGATGTTCCATGCCGATAATGCCTATCAGCTCAACAACGCCGAGATCGCCTCGCGGCGATTGAAGACCCATACGGTCTCCAATACCGCCTTTCGCGGCTTTGGCGGCCCGCAGGGGATGATCGGCATTGAGCGGGTGATCGACGAGATCGCCTTTGTGCTGGGCAAGGATCCGCTCGATGTTCGCAAGGTGAATTTCTATCCCCCCGACAGCGCGGGCGTCACTCCCTATCATATGAAAGTCACCGACAGCGTGATCGCCGAAATTGTCACTGAGCTTGAGACCAGCGCCGATTACCGGGCGCGGCGGCAAAGCGTGCGGGCCTTTAACGCGCAACACCGGATCTTGAAGAAAGGCATTGCCTTGACGCCGGTGAAATTCGGCATCTCCTTCACCATGACCCACCTCAATCAGGCCGGCGCGCTGGTGCATGTCTACAAGGACGGCTCGGTCCATCTCAATCACGGCGGCACGGAAATGGGCCAGGGGCTTTTTATCAAGGTCGCCCAGGTCGTCGCCGAGGAATTCCAGATCGACATCGAACACGTGAAGATCACCGCGACGACGACCGGCAAGGTGCCGAACACCTCGGCGACGGCGGCCTCGGCAGGCTCGGACCTGAACGGCATGGCGGCGCGCGATGGCGCGCGGAAGATCAAGGACCGGCTCATCGCCTTTGCCGCGCAGGCCTATAAAGTGCCGGCGGAGCAGGTGGTTTTCCTGGCGGGCAGGGTGCGGATCGGCAATGAGGAAATCAGCTTTTCCGAATTGGTCGGTGAGGCCTATCTGAACCGCGTGCCGCTGTCGGCGACCGGCTTCTATGCAACGCCGGACATTCACTACGACCGCGACAAGGCGCGGGGACGGCCGTTCTATTATTTCGCCTATGGCGCGGCGGTCAGCGAAGTGGTGATCGACACCCTGACCGGCGAGAACCGCGTCCTGCGCATCGATATTCTGCACGACGTTGGCAAGTCGCTCAATCCGGCCGTCGATATGGGCCAGATCGAGGGCGGCTTCATTCAGGGGCTAGGCTGGCTGACGACGGAGGAATTGTGCTGGGACGATGCGGGGCAGCTGCAAACCCATGCGCCCTCGACCTACAAGATCCCGACCACCAATGACCGCCCGGACGATATGCGCATCGCCATCTGGGAAAGGGGCGAAAACCGGTCGGAGACGATCTACCGCTCCAAGGCCGTCGGCGAACCGCCCTTGATGCTGGCCCTCTCGGTGTTCTCAGCACTGACCGAAGCGGTTGCCGCTGCCGGCGGAAACACGGTCTTTCCGGCACTCGATGCGCCGGCGACGCCGGAGCGCATCCTGATGGCGGTCGAGGATGTCCGCGCGCGGGCCACGTCCGGTGGCGGTTCTGTCAGGGGCGGCGGGTGACGATGCTGGCTAAATTTCTGCGCCAGGCTTTGGATGCCGGCACGCCGGCGGTGCTGGTGAGGGTCACCGGCGCGAAGGGGTCGACGCCGCGCGAGGTTGGCGCGGCGATGCTGGTCACGGCGGAGCGCATCGCCGGCACGATCGGCGGCGGCGAACTGGAATGGCGGATGATCGCCAAGGCCCGCGACATGATCACCAGCGGCGAAGAGCGCGCGATGATCGAGTTACCGCTCGGCCCGGAACTCGGCCAGTGTTGCGGGGGACGGGTGGCGCTGGCGCTGGCGGCGGGGGACCGCGAGATGCTGGACCGCCTTGCGGCGAGGGAGGCGATGGACAAGGAAAACTGGCCCGCCGTGCTGATCTTCGGGGCCGGCCATGTCGGCCGGGCGCTGGCGGGAGCGCTCTCGCCCTTGCCGTTTGCGTTGAGCGTGATCGATACGCGGCTCGACGCCCTGGCTGGTCTGCCATCAAATGTCTATACAATTAATTCCGCCCTGCCGGAAGTGCAGGTGCGCGATGCCCCACCCGCATCGGCCTTCGTCATCGTCACGCACAGCCACGGGCTCGACTTCACGATCACCGATGCGGCGTTGGCGCGCGACGATGCAGCCTATGTCGGGATGATCGGATCGCGGTCGAAACGGGTCCAATTTGAGCGCTGGTTTGTCGAACAGGGCGGCGACAAGGATATGCTTGGCCGGCTTGTCATGCCGATCGGCGGCACGGTGAAAGACAAGCGGCCAGCGGTCATTGCCGCGACGGTCGCGGCCGAACTGGTCGGGCATCTGCTTGGGAAAAGCGCCCGCGAAAACGCGCATGGCCTTTCCCGGCAAATTGCAGACACCGCCTAACGGCAGTGCGATGAGGATCGGGGGCAGTGGATGACAATCGTCCTTTGGGATTGGCTGGGTTTTGCCATCAGATGGGTGCATGTCATCACCGGTATCGCCTGGATCGGCTCGTCGTTCTATTTCATCGCGCTCGATCTTGGACTGCGCAAATCCGATCACTTGGCCGACGGAGTGGATGGCGAAGCCTGGCAGGTCCATGGCGGCGGCTTTTACCGGATGCAAAAATATCTCGTCGCGCCGCCGGAACTGCCGTCCCATCTGACCTGGTTCAAATGGGAATCCTACGCCACCTGGCTGTCCGGTTTTGCGCTGCTGGCGATCGTCTACTATCTCGGGGCGGAGCTTTTCCTGATCGACCGTTCGGTGCTCGACATACCGGTCTGGGGGGCGGTCCTCATCAGCATTGCCGGCCTATCGGCCGGGTGGATTTTCTACGACCTTTTGTGCCGGTCGGCGCTCGGCAAAAACGACACTGCGCTGCTTGCAATCCTGTTCGTCTTCATCGTCGCGGCGGGCTGGGGGTTCACGCAAGTGTTTTCCGGCCGCGGGGCGTTCGTCCACATCGGCGCGCTGATCGCCACGATCATGACGGCCAATGTCTTCTTCGTCATCATCCCGAACCAGAAGATCGTCGTTGCCGATTTAATCGCCGGCCGGTCGCCCGATCAAAAGCTCGGCGCGCAAGCCAAACAGCGCTCCCTGCACAACAATTATCTGACCCTGCCGGTGCTGTTCCTGATGATTTCGGCCCATTATCCGCTGGCTTTCGCGACACGGTGGAACTGGGTGATCGCCGCGCTGGTGCTGGTGATCGGGGCTGTCATCCGGCACTTCTTCAATTCCATGCATGCCGGCAAGGGCAAGCCCTGGTGGGTTTGGGGGCTGGCGGGCGCGCTGTTTGCCGTCATCGTCTGGCTTTCCACATTTTTCGACCAGCGGCGCGATGTAGACGAGGCGTCAATGGCCGGTCCTGATGCCGTGACCACCCCATCGCCGGCTTTCCAGGCGGCCCGCGATGTCGTTGCGACCCGGTGCAGCATGTGCCATGCCCGCGAGCCCCTGTGGGCCGGTCTTTTGGTGGCGCCAAAGGGCGTTTTGCTGGAGAGCGATGGCGATATCGCCCGCCAGGCGCGCGCCATCGAATTGCAGGCGGTCCGCTCGCGCGCCATGCCGCCGGGCAACATTACGCAAATGACGCCTGAGGAACGGCAGGTGCTGGCCGCCTGGCTGGATGTTGCCGGCCACGTCGCGGCCGGCCAATGAGCGCAAGCGCCAATATGCGGGCGATACGCGGCCGGCTTCTATGGTTTGAAGACGATCCGGCCCTTGCCGGCGAGGATGCCGCAACGCGCTATATCGAGGATGGCTGCCTTATTGTGGAGGACGGCGTCGTGCGCGCCGCCGGCGAAGCGTCGGATGTCCTGAGAAATGCCGATGACGACATGCCGGTCGACGATTGGCGGCCGTTTCTGGTGATGCCCGGTTTCATCGATCCGCATCTGCATTTTCCACAGACACAAGTAATCGGCTCCTTTGCTGGCGATCTGCTGGATTGGCTGCACACCTATACCTTTGTGGAGGAACAGAAATACGCCGATCCGGCGGTGACCGAAGCCGCGGCGCGGTTTTTCCTCGATGAGCTGTTGCGCAATGGCACCACGACCGCCGGTGTCTATTGCTCGGTCCATCGGCAATCGGTGGAGGCGTTTTTTGCCGAAGCGGAACGGCGCAACATGCGCATGGTCGCCGGCAAGGTGATGATGGATCGCGACGCTCCGGCCGCCCTGCTCGATACGCCGGAGACCAGCTACCGGGATTCAAAGGCGCTGCTGGAGAAATGGCATGGAAGTGGCCGGCAGCTTTACGCGATCACGCCGCGCTTTGCCGTGACATCGAGCGAGGCGCAGCTTGAAATGGCGGGCGCGCTGGCGGCTGAATATCCCGACTGCCATATCCAGACGCATTTGTCAGAAAGCCGTCGCGAGATCGCCACGGTCGCCGAACGATTCCCGTGGTCGAGGGATTACACCGATGTCTATGAGCGGTACGGGCTGGTTCGCCGCAAGGCGCTGTTCGGTCATTGCATTCATTTGAGCGACAGCGAGCGCCAGCGTCTCGGCACGGCCGGCGCCACGGTGGTGCTGTGCCCGACCTCCAATCTCTTCCTGGGCAGCGGGCTGTTCGATCTGGCGGCATTGCGCGCCACCGAGCCGGCGCCGCAGATCGCACTTGCCACCGATATCGGCGGCGGCACGAGCTATTCGATGCTGGTGACGGCATCGGAAGCCTATAAGGTTTTGGCGCTGGGCGGCCAGAAGCTGCCGGCGCTTGCCGCTTTTTATATGATGACGTTGGGCAATGCCCGGGGAATGGGTCTGGAGAAGCAGATCGGGTCGTTCGCGGTCGGGCGGGAGGCCGATCTCGTGGTGCTCGACCCTCGCCCGACGGCGGCCATGAAACAGCGTATGGCGCGGGTGCAATCGCTGGCTGAAGAGCTGTTCGCGCTGATGATGATGGGTGACGATCGCGCTGTTGCGGCAACCTATGTGATGGGCGAACAGGTTTACACCAAGCCCGGTTGACGAAAACTCCCGCGCCTTGGGCAATTTGCGCCGTTCGGTCTATGATCGGTGGCGGGCGATCCGTTGCTCTTTGGGGGTCACTGGGGGGCAAAAAAGAATCATGCCGTTTCAAAGGCGCAACAGGATCATCGCCGCAATTGCGGCCGTGATCGTCGCCTTGGCGGGTGTGGCATGGCTTCTTGCCGGTGAATTCGGCCTGATTCTCGCCGATCTTTCCTCACCGCAGGATCTGCGGGCCTTGATCGAGTCCACCGGCCCGTGGGCGAAGCTGGCCTCCATTTTGCTGATGGTCGCCCACTCCTTGGTGCCGTTTCCGGCGGAATTGCTG
>Ga0114949_10002214_pt1 | contig 12071 bp, 8 predicted proteins | sample N074metaG_FD_83505 | JGI IMG/M metagenome (GOLD analysis project Ga0114949, IMG submission 83505) | Deep subsurface microbial communities from Kermadec Trench to uncover new lineages of life (NeLLi) - N074 metaG | ecosystem: Environmental > Aquatic > Marine > Ocean trench > Sediment | place... | reverse complement strand
CGCATCGATGCGCGGATCACTCGCAATGTCATCCTCGTAATCTGCCGCGGTCAGGCGACCGAAGATCATTGGCATTGCGGTCATATATTGAATGCAGTGATCCCGGTCTGCTGGATTATCCAGCGGCCCGGTCTTGTCAATGATTCGCACGCCGGGTTCCTGGGTTTCGATAACGACCTTTTCTATCTCGTCGAGTCTGTCTTTCACCTGTTCGTGCAGGGTCATGCCGGCTTCAACTGCGGTTTGCGCATGGAACTCTGCCGGGAACGAGATTTTGAACAGAATATTCTCCATCACATAGCTCGCATAACCCTGGGTGAATTCGAATGGACGGCCTTTGAACAAGACGTCGTAGTAGCCCCATGTCTTTGCCGTCAGCGCGGACGGATAACCCATTTCGCCGGTCATGGCGATCAGCGCCAGACGCACCGCACGACTGGTCGCATCGCCGGCCGCCCAGCTTTTGCGCGAACCGGTGTTCGGTGCGTGCCGATAGGTACGTAATGCACAACCATCGATCCAGGCATTGGATACTGCGTTGATGACCTGTTCGCGGTCGCCGCCCAACATGTGCGTAACAACCGCCGTTGTGGCAACCCGTACCAGCAACACATGGTCAAGGCCCACCCGGTTGTAGCTGTTCTCCAGCGCCAGCACGCCCTGAATTTCGTGGGCTTTGATCATCGCCGTGAGCACGTCGTGAATCGTCAACGGCTCTTTGCCTTCGGTGCGAGCCTTGCGACTCAGGTAGTCCGCCACTGCCAGGATGCCGCCCAGGTTATCGGACGGGTGACCCCATTCGGCTGCAAGCCAGGTGTCGTTGAAGTCCAGCCAGCGGTTCATAGCGCCGATGTTGAACGCCGCAAGAACGGGGTCCAGTTCATACGAGGTGCCGGGGACACGTGCTCCGCCAGCCATCGTGGCGCCTGGCACAACCGGGCCCAGTAACTTCGTACAAGCTGGAAAATCCAGCGCCTGGAATCCGCAGGCGATCGTATCCATAAGGCAGTAACGCGCCGTCTCAAAAGCCAGTTCCGAGCTTAAATCGGTATTGCAAACGTAGTCGGCTATGTCGACCAGGACCTGGTCAGGCTCTGCTCGCTTTGCGGAACGAACGTCGGTGTCAGCGCTCATTGATCGGTATCCATTTCTGCAGTTCGGGGCCGATATAGTCGGCAGCCGGTCGAATCAGTTTGTTGTTGGAGCGTTGCTCCATGATGTGAGCGGCCCAACCGGTGATGCGTGAGCACACAAAGATAGGCGTGAACAAAAAGGTGGGAATACCCATGAAGTGATAAACAGTGGCGGCGAAAAAGTCTGCGTTGGCGAATAACTTTTTCTCGTCCCACATCACTTTTTCAACCGCCTCGGATATTGCATAAAGACGGGTATCGCCAACCTCGTCCGACAGTACTTTCGACATTCTCTTGTTTACCGAGTTGCGCGGATCCGATGTGGTATAGACACGATGACCGAAGCCCATGATCTTGTCTTTGTTGGCCAGCATTTGCAGAACACCTTCCGTCGCGGCTTCCGGTGTTTCGAATTTTTGTATCAACTCCATCGCCGCCTCGTTGGCCCCGCCATGAAGAGCGCCGCGCAAGGCGCCAATCGCTCCGGTAACGGCGGAGTGCATGTCCGACAAGGTGCCCGTAATAACGCGTGCTGCAAATGTTGATGCGTTGAACTCGTGCTCGGCGTAAAGAATCAGCGTGGTATTCAATGATTGCTGGTGCAGCTCGCTTGGAGGCTTGTCATGCAGCATGTGCAAAAAGTGTCCGGCGATGCTGTCATCATCCAGCTCCACGTCGATGCGAGTTCCGTCTGTGTGAAAGCGATGCCAGTAAACCAGCATGGATGGTATGCAGGCCAGCAGTTTGTCCGCTGTAGCAAGTTCGTTTGAGAAATCGCCTTCCGGCTCAATGTTGCCTAAGAATGAAACACCCGTTCGCAGCACATCCATCGGGTGCGAGCTTGCTGGCGTCATTTCCAAAACGGTCTTCAACGCATCGGGCAGCCCGCGCAGTGAAATGATTAACGCGATATAGGCATCCAGTTCATCTTGCGTCGGCAGGTGACCGTGCATCAGCAGGTAGGCCACCTCTTCAAAACTTGCGTTGTCCGCAAGATCATAAATGTCGTAACCGCGGTAGGTCAGGCCGGCGCCTTCCTGGCCAACGGTACACAGTGCTGTCTCACCTGCGGATACGCCCGCGAGTCCGCCGACTTTTTTCTTTGCTGTCATTTTTCCGGGTCCTTGTTGAACAATGCGTCGAGTTTTTCTTCGTACGCGTGATATCCCAATACGTCATACAGGTCGGTGCGCGGCTGCATGGCGTCCATAACGTTTGCCTGTGTGCCGTCTTCCCGTATGGCGCGGTAGATGTTTTGTGCTGCTCGCGCCATCGCCCGCGACGCGCCCAGCGGATAAAGCGCTATTCGCACCCCGACCTCACCAAGTTCTTCCCTGGTGAACAATGGCGTGCTGCCGAATTCCGTCAGGTTGGCCAGTACTGGCACCTTGATCACGTCGGTGAATTGCCGATACTCGTCCAGCGTGGTTAACGCTTCAGCGAAAATCATGTCGGCACCCGCTTCCACGTAGGCGGCGGCCCGATCAAGCGCGGCTTGCTGGCCTTCCACCGCATGCGCGTCGGTGCGGGCCATGATCGTGAACTTGTCATCTGTGCGGGCATCCACCGCCGATTTGATTCGGTCTGCCATCTCCACCGCATCGACCAGCGTTTTGCCGGGGCGGTGGCCACAACGTTTTACGGCAACCTGGTCCTCCAGATGACAGCCGGCGGCTCCGGCACGAGTCATTTCTTTGACCGTTCTGCCAATCATGAAGGCGCTGCCCCAACCGGTGTCGGCATCGACCAGCAACGGCAGCTCCGTTATATAGGTAATGCGGCGAATGTCCTCGCAAACATCGCTGAGTGTCGTCATCGCCAGGTCCGGCAGGCCAAATGAGTAGTTCGCGACGCCGGCACCGGACAGGTAAATGGCGTTGAAACCCGCTTTCTCAGCGAGCAAAGCCGCATAGGCGTTAATGGTGCCTGCAATTTGCAAAGGTCTTTCTTTTTCAAGGGCTTGCCAGAGTCTCGCGCCCGCTGTATCGGTCATTTTCTGCTCCAAATTTTAATCTGGATTAAAATTCTGTCGGTTTTCATGGATATCTGGCTTATAGAACGGCAGCGCGGATACCTCGTAATTCGGCGGAAGCGGAAGTCTAAACTACCGGAGGGTCGTTTCCCAAATTGCCCGGTTGCTAACGTTTTTGGTATTCACCGAACACCCGATGATTACTGCCAATCAAGGCGTATACCAAATAGCACTGGAATAAGCCCTCTCCTGAATCACAGACGGACCTTCAGTCGCTTCTTCAAGCCCAAGCGCAATCGCGTCATAAAGCGAATGTCGCGGCGTAGGGATTTCCAGCGTTCGCACATAATAAAAAGCGGCCTGGGCGGCATCGAAATCCGGGTCCTGCCAGAAAGCAGAGAGCTGCGCTGCACCGATGTCATCGGTCCAGGTAGCAGATTTCCGATCGACCGTGTCACCCACCAGCGCTGGATCACCATTACTATCAACCTCTCTGCCGTCTGACCAGGCCACGTCATATACCTTCTCGTAGGTGGTCCCGTTTGTGTCGACCCAGCCTTTAACGACTTGAATGCGATCCAGGTTGGCGGATTTCGGATCTTTCAAAACCGAAACCAGGAAACCCGGTGCTTGCCCCTCTTTTGCCGCCGGCAAATCCCCGCCCATGGGAACTCCGCGCGTATATCCTGGTTCCGAAATATCCTGCACGTCTACGTCAGCCTCTGAAAACTCAAAACCACCAAAGAAGCGCAAACGTATACGTGGGCCGGTTGTTGCGTAAACTTCGCGACGCTCAAACGCGTCCAATATGGCCGAACGTGTATTTTCCGCCGCCCAAACCGCCGCGAGACCGCCTGCTTGCATTGTCCAACCGGTTGGACCCAATGCGAGCACTCTTCCTTGTTTATTCTCCGGGATCGAGTCGTACGCCATCTTGCCCCAGAAGTTGGGTTCTTCGGCGGAAGACAGACCGGTGTGGGTATCGGTTGATCCGATAACGCCGAGCTTAAATGGATTTTCGCGTAGCGTTCTCTCAAACGCCAAACCACGCTTCAATGCAGAGCGAACATAGTCACCGGGTTGCGGATCGTAATCGGTCGTGCGGTTTTGTTGTATGTACCAGGGGTAAAGCTCGAAGTCTGCAAACGGGTCGTCGGGTGATAAACTCGGATGCGTTTCCGAATCGCCTTTTGTCTGCGTGATTTCAACAACCGGTTCCCACTTGCGCCGCATGCGGGCGTAGTCTGCATCTATGGCTTCTCCGCGCAACGTCGTGTCACTGAACATCTGACCTTTGGAAATATTCGAATTGTGGGGGATGGCAACGAATCGCACGCCTGTTTCCCGGCTCGTTTTTTCCAGCCACGCCCAGAGGTCCTCAGGGTAGGCGCTTTCCGCCGATGAGAGCGGCATGAAGCGGCCACCCGCAGCACCGTCGGCGTCGGATATCACCACCCTGTGCAGATTGGCACCACCCGGAATGGAGCTCCACTCCCAACCTAAAAAGGTCGTAAATTTTCCGGGGTCGTTATACGCATCAACAAACGTGCGCAGCCGTTTCCAGGCGTTGGAGGCGGATACTCCTGCACCGGGAGGCGTGCGAGAGGCAACGAGTTCACCCCAGTTTTTTGCCGCAACGACCGGATCGGCCTCGACAGGCAACAGGTTTGCGAAAAATTGCGGCCCATTACCCTCATCAATGGCGTCTCGAACCTCTTTTGTTCGCCACCAGTAGACGATGCTTTCCAGGACATTGGGGTCCGGGTCCTGAACACCCTCATTGTAAATATCGCGAATACCGCCATAAAATTCTGCGTGGTCGGCGATCACCAGAAAGTCTAAAGGTGTGCCAATACGAACGCGGGTTCGGTTGTACGGGTGGATAACCGGCAATCCTTTTGCATATCGGAAAGCCGCTTCCGGGTCAGCGCTCAAATTGCCGTTCAGGAAAGCGTCAAAGGAATAGGACGTGTGAACGTGGGTGTCTCCCCACAATAGTTCAGTTGCCTGAAGCGATGACATCGTTGAATTGGAGGCGACGATGCCAAGCAAAAGTAAACGTCGGAATGCATTCATTAGAGCAGGGCCCGGGTTATTATTGCTCAATAGTAACAAACGTTGATTGTTTTTCGAGCGGAGATAAACGCGGTAAATCGTGCTCCCAATCCGGATGACCTGGACGCCATCGAAAAAGCGAGCAATCGGTAAAATAACTCCATTGCGCCGAAGATCCTGTATTTACTGCTATTGTTCTGCCAGCACCTGGTCACCCCATCAGGCAAAGCGAGCGTTTATAATTTCCTGGTTCCAGCGTTATCTTCTCCCCGGCTTCGTTTTTCAATCCATGATCATTGCCGGCGGCTATGGCACGGGCCGGGAGCTGGTTGAGTTTTTTCTCAAATACGGCCCGGTCGGCGGCTTGCTTGGCATGTTGTTGCCGGCGATGCTCCTGATGAGCATTTTTTGCGCCATTGCCTTTGAGTTGGCGCGGCTTACCAAGAGCTATGACTACCGGACGTTCCTGAAACAGCTGCTTGGCCGTTTCTGGTTTCTGTACGAAATTGCCTACCTGACTGCGATCATCCTGATTCTGGCCGTGGTCGGGGCGGCGGCCGGCGCGCTGCTGGCCGAAACCTTTGGCCTGTCAGGGAACATTGGAACGATTGGTCTCCTGGCGGTTATCGCATTCCTGGTCTTCAAGGGAACCGGAGTGATTGAGGGCTTCCTGTCGATCTGGTCGTTCGTTTTGTACGCCGTTTACATCGCTGTCTTCGTTCTCAGCCTTGTACATTTCGGACCTGTAATCAGAGAAAGCCTTTCATCCGCACCGGCCGTTGAAGGCTGGTTTTCATCGGGCTTCCGCTATGGCGCGTTGCAGTTGTCGCTGGTTCCAGCCATGTTGTTTGCGACGACACATATCAAGGAGCGCCGCGAGGCTCTAATCGCTGGTGTATTGGCCGGACCCATCGCGATACTGCCGGGCATACTGTTTTTCCTGGCGATGCTCGGCCAGTATCCAGCAGTGCTGGACCAGGCGGTACCGGCTAACTACGTTCTTGGTCTGCTGGGATCCCCGGCATTGCAGGTCACATTTCAGGTTGTCCTGATTGGTACCTTCGTTGAGACCGGCACCGGCATTATTCATGCGCTTAACGAACGCCTTGCAACCACATTTAATTCACTGAACAAGTCGATGCCAGACTTCGTGCGCCCTATGATTGCGACGGCACTATTAATCGTTGCACTGATACTTTCCCGGTTTGGAATAGTCGATCTTATCGCTACCGGGTACAACGCGTTGTCGTTGGTATTTATCGTCGTGCTGGTTGTGCCCTTGCTGACAATAGGCCTTTGGAAAATTACGCGAAAGTAACAAGCGTTCTTCCTGTTACCTTGCCATCGACGAAGGCCTGAAAAGCCTCGGGCAGATCATCGAACGCGATCGTGGTGCCGGCAATCTCGTCCAGGTGCCGCGGCGCGAGATCGCCGCTAAGCCGGTCCCAGATCTGCAGCCGCAAGTCACGCGGCGTATCAACCGAATTAATGCCAAGAAGATTTACCGCCCGCAGAATAAACGGCAGAACCGTCGTGTTCAGCTCATGCGATTGAGCCAGCCCTATGCTTGCGATATTGCCGCCGTAGCCAACGGTGCGAATTAACCACGCCAGCGTATCGCCACCAAGGTTGTCGATTGCACCAGCCCATTGCGTCTTTTCCATTGGTCGCGTACCGAGCTCGATATCGCCGCGCACTAAAACCTGTCGAGCGCCAATACTCTGTAGATAGTCTGCCCGGTCCGATTTGCCCGTAACAGCAACCACCTCGTAGCCGCGCCCGTCCAGCATGTCGATTGCCAAACCGCCAACGCCACCTGTTGCGCCGGTCACAACAACCGGACCGTCCTCCGGCTTCTGGCCGTTTTGCTCCATGCGGTGGATCGCCAGCGCTGCGGTGTATCCTGCCGTGCCGATCTGCATGGCTTGCGCTGCAGTCATGCCCTCCGGTATCGGCACTACGGAATCACCTGCAATCCTTGCGTATTCGGCGTAACCGCCGTCGACCGTTTCGCTGAGACCACAACCATTGACCAGCACGGCGTCACCCTCGGTGAATCGTTCGTCATCCGAGCTAACAACGCTACCGGCGAGATCGATTCCGCCATTCAGCGGAAACTTTCGCAGGATTCTTCCCGCACCGGTTGCCGCAAGCGCGTCTTTATAATTTATCGTCGAGTGGCTGACTTTGATTACGACGTCGCCTTGGGTCAGCTCATCAATATCCATGGTGCAAAAATCGGCAACAATTTTTTTGTCTTGCTGGTCTATGCGATAAGCGCGAAATTTTTTCATTGGTATTCCTTCAGGCCGCGTTCGATGCGTGTCTGTCCAGCCACACCTCGAGGCCCATTGTGTTCAGGTTGATATCAAAGTCGAGAATGTCGTGAACCGCCTCCGGGCCACCTTCGAAACCATGGGTCTGCAGGCGCAGCAAAAAATAGTCGTACATGCCGTGCTTGATGGCTTCCGTGCGATGACGATCATTTGCATGACCAGATGCAAGCCAGGCATAAAACTCGATTCCATGATGCATGTCATCGGCAAGCCTCGGCAAGTCCGTCACGCGACTGTAGTGGGTCAAATAAACTTGTTCAGGCTCATAGCCCATGATGCGGTCGACTGACTTGTGCGCCTCCACCGGGTCGAAGTCGATCGGCGTGGAAGTCGGGAATATAAATGCGCCTTTTTGCGTGTCGAGTTCCCGGTACGAAACGCCGAAACTGTCGCCCGTGAACACGCCCTTTGATGCCGGGTCCCACAAGCAGTAGTGATGGCGTGCGTGACCTTCAGTGAAAAAGCACTGAAATGATCTGCCGGCGAGCTCAAACTCCTGCCGGTCGTCGACAACGAGTAATCTTTTTTCGGGTATCGGTGTCACACCCCCATACACTTTGTCGAAGCGCTCCTGCCCGTATACAGCAATGGTGCCATCAATCAGTTTTTGCGGTTCGCACAAATGGCTGGCGCCACGCGGATGGACTATGGCTTTGGCATTTGGCAAGTGTGTGAGCAATTCGCCGGCGCCGCCCGCATGGTCAAGGTGCACATGCGTCAGGAACACGAAATCGACATCGGCAACATCAATGTTTTTCTGCGCCAGCGCATCCAGCAACAGCGGCACGCTGTTGCTGGTACCGGTGTCAACAAAGGCGGCTCGGCCCGATTCAACAATCAGGTGGCTAGCGTCCAGAGCGGGGCGAACGTAATCGGTGTCGATCGCGGCGATGCCGTGATCGAGATCCGTAATTTCAGCGTTCACTTTTGGCACATGCCAGCCGCCCTGACCCTAGTCTTTGGTCGAGGGCGTGGTCAGGCCATCCTGTGAGGAGTAATAACGAGTCACCGCCTCTACATCATCTTCCGACAGCGTCGCTACGAACGCAGACATGACCGTGCCGCTACGCGTTCCCTCTTTATACTGTTTTAGCGCGGCCTTCAGATAGTCCTGGTGTTGTCCGGACAGGGTCGGCGGTTGCGGCACAACGCCGACGCCGGCCTTGCCATGGCAAGCTACACAAGTCTCGGCGGCTTTGATGCCGGCGACAGATTCCATCGTGGTGCTGTCGGTTGCTGTACCAAAGCCTTCCAGCCAGGCGCCAACATTTTCAATGTCGCTGTCGGACAGGCTGCCGCCTTGTGCGGCCATGGTTGGATGTTTGCGGGTGCCATCACGATAGGCTCGCAGGGCGCTCTCGATATAGGCGCGCTTTTGGCCTGCCAGTCGTGGCACGTGGTAAGTCGGGTATACATTGTTGTATCCCTCGATACCGTGGCAGCCAAGGCAACTGTAGCCAATGGCAGCACCTTGCTCGGCATCCCCGTCAGCGTAGGCCGTCTGGGTCAGGATTACGCTGCCGGCAAGCAGCAATAGCGCGGTAATTTTCATGGGTTAAGTGTTCACTTATCGGAGATACTGGTCGATTCTGTCGAGCGTTGCAGGTACAACACTGTGTGGGCGCTATGGTAGTGGCAGACGCGCTCGATTTCTAGCACGATCGAACCGCAAGAGTCGGTTTTTGATAGGTGACGGGAGCAAGACGTGAAGAGATGGGTTGTGATTTTACTGGTGGTGTTGGCGGTATTGCTGCTGATTTCGCCCGGCATCGTCGGGCGAATGACAGAGCGCTCGCTCGAGAACAGCATCGAGCTCGCGCGAATCGAGTCTCCGGAAGTTACCATCAGCACCGAGCACTTTGATCGTGGCTGGTTCAGCTCGGTGGGCCGACATCGCATCGAGCTCAGTGACCGGAGTCAGTTTCCTGAATTGGCCAATTTTGTTGACCGGGCCGGTTACCCGGGCATGCCCGCACTAATCCTGGATTCGCGTATCGACCATGGGCTGGTGCCACTGGGATCACTGAACCGCGAAGATGGATCGCTGCAGCCCGGCCTGGCAAGTATGGTCTCCACGGTACAGCTTGATCCCGGTAACGGCGAGCTGATTGATCTGCCGGGCCGCATCAACAGCACCATAAGTCTGTCGGGAGCAACTCATGCGAATTTGCGGCTCGATAAGGGCAACTGGAGCGACGGCGATACGCGGATTGACTGGAAAGGCGCCGAACTCGAATTGACTCTTGACGCCACTGGGATAATGACAACGGCCGAGGGCTTCATTGACGCAATTCGATTTGCCGCAGGTAAGCACAAGGTTGAGTCGAGTCGCATCGATATAACGATGCATCAGGACAAGAGTGACTATGACTTCATGGTTGGCTCCATGAATATTCGCAGCGGTGGCGTTTCCGTATCGGACGACCTTGGCAACCAGGTCGGTTTTGCGTCCATGGACGTCAGCGTAACCAGCGATATAGAAAACGACAAAATAACGGGCAGCAGCCAAATCGCCCTGGCCGGCATCCTCACCCCGGGCTTCGGAACCATCGACATTGCGCTGGACCTGGCCTATAGCGGCTTTGACGCGGAGTCTTTTGTCGCTTTGTATTCAGCGCTGCAGGAGGAGGCGGCCCACGGCAATCCGGAAGATGCGTTTGCGGCAATCTATCCTGCAATGGATGCCGAGCTGCAGCAATTTCTATCCGTCGGTGGCGACATTCAGATCAACCACCTGAACCTGTCGTTGCCACTGGGTGACATTCAGACAGACTTTCATTTCACGCTGCCCGAATCAGGTCCCGGTGATGCCTTCTCCTGGCCGGGCCTGCTGTTGAAACTGAAGGCGTCCATAAACCTGCAGCTGCCTGTTTCACTTTTTCAGATGATTGAAACTTTACAACCCGAGGCCGGCGCCGCAGTTGCGATGGGAATTCTTGTTCTCGATGGCGACCAGTACAAGATGCAGCTTGAATATGCTCAGGGCCTTGCGACCATCAATGGAGTGCCAATGCCGGTACCGCTGCCTGGCTTCTAGCACACCATTACGGGTACGGCTGCCAACAACGCCTTTGTATAAGGATGCTGCGCTCTCGAGAATATCTCTTCGTTGCTTCCTTGCTCGCACACACGGCCCTCGTGCATCACGATGACCCGATCGCACATCTCGCGAACGACACCCAGATCATGCGTGATGATCATCAGGGACAGCCTCGATTTTTGCTGCTCTGCTTTCAGCAGTGCAATGATTTCACTTCGCACCGTTCCATCAAGAGCAGACAAGGCTTCATCGCAAATCAGCAAACCGGGCTTCAGCATCAGGGCCCTGGCGATGGCGACGCGTTGCGCCTGACCGCCCGATAGTTCGTGTGGATATCGATCGACCAGGTTCCAGGCCAGCCCCACACGTGCGAGCATTTCCGACACTCGTTTTGTCCTTACATCGGTACTCTCCGCCGGCGAATGAACCTTGAGCGGCTCGGCGACTATCTCGCCCACGCGCATTGCGGGGTTCAACGACGAAAGCGGTTCCTGAAACACCATTTGCAGTTGCCGGCGGACTGCTTTCGACCGCCTTGCCACATGCCCCGGCAGTGGCTCGCCAAGAAAAGTGACCGACCCGCTGGTTTCGGCAAGAAGGCCGGCAATCGCCCGCGCAAGACTCGTTTTTCCAGACCCCGACTCTCCGACGATGGCCAGCGACTCACCGGCCTCGATTGACAGGTCGACTGGTTGCACGGCGACGAATCTTCCGCCGCGCCGTCGATCGCGAAAGCTGACGCCGAGTTGTTTGACATCAAGCACCGTCTGCGTATCTTGGGCGCTTAAGCGTTGCGGTGCCTCGGCATCGATGCGCGAGACACTGGCCAGAAGCCGGATCGTGTGCGGATGTGCCGGATGACCGAAAACCTCCTTACAGCTGCCCTCTTCAACAAGGCAGCCTTGATCCATTACCAACAAACGCTCGCAGTTCTGCGAAATGACGGCCAGGTCGTGCGTAATCAGCAGCAACGCCGTATTGGATTCGCGGCGCAACTGGGCAAGCAGTGTCAAAATTTGTGCTTGAACTGTTACATCGAGCGCCGTGGTTGGCTCGTCCGCAACAATCAGGTCAGGCTCACCAATTAGCGCCGCGGCGATCAACACACGTTGTCGCATGCCACCGGAAAGCTGGTGTGGATAGGCATGATACTGGCGCTGTGGGTCCGGCAGCTGCACGCGCTCGAGCATCTCGATGCAAATTTGCTTCGCTTTTCCAGGCGCAACCAGACCATGCTCCAACAGAACGGCTTTGAGCTGATGTCCCACTTTCATATAGGGATTAAGCGCGGTCGCCGGATCCTGGAAAATCATCGAAACTTTGTGCGCACGCACCTTGCGCAGTGCTCGCGGACTTGCTCTGACAATTTCAGTGTCAGCAAGCATGATGCTGCCGTTAACCTTTGCGTTGCCCGGCAGCAAGCCCAGAATCGCCAGAGCCGTTTGGCTTTTGCCGGCACCGGACTCTCCGACGATTCCGACACTCTCCGCGCTGGCAATTGCAAAAGAAAGATCACGAACAGCTGGCTCTTCGCT
>Ga0114949_10002212_pt1 | contig 12075 bp, 9 predicted proteins | sample N074metaG_FD_83505 | JGI IMG/M metagenome (GOLD analysis project Ga0114949, IMG submission 83505) | Deep subsurface microbial communities from Kermadec Trench to uncover new lineages of life (NeLLi) - N074 metaG | ecosystem: Environmental > Aquatic > Marine > Ocean trench > Sediment | place... | reverse complement strand
GCCTTGGGTTTGGCGTCGGCTGCCGACGAGGCTCCCGCTGCCTGGGCGCGTCGATTCTCCAATTGCTCGAGTTTCGACGTGCCCGCGTCTGCCGTAACGCCGAGCCCATCCATGAACTGGTAGTAGGCCTCCGGGGCGTTGATGATCCGCACCCCGACCCCGCCACGCGCAATCTTGAGGAGCCGCGCAGGGACCACGACCTTGCGCACGACCTCGACCTGAAGACGATGCCGCCCATCGATGCCCGGGATCGTCAACTGAATCTCGATCTGGTCGCCGGGTTTGATCTTCGCGCTGCTCTGGATGTAGAGCCCGCCTGGAGAAACGTCGAGGATGAGCCCGCCGTGATTCCGGCCATCCAACGTCAGCGTGCAGGGCATCTGACGGCGCTTGCGCTCGAAAATCCGTCCAGCCATCGCGTTCGGGCTCTCCGCGGAGGAGGGTTGCCCCCGCTCCCCTTTTCGGAACCTCCGACACCGGCTTGAGGCAGACCTCTGTGCTGGGGGAACGGGCACCGGTCCATGAAGAATCAACGATCAAGTGTTGTGAATTACCCACAGGGTGTCGAATGCCTCGGGCATTCCTTGCCCGAGATCTCGTCGAGACGTCAAGTATAGAGCCATGACGGCCGATTTCTCTTTCAGCCACGGCGCGATGGTCTGCGACCCGAACCGGTCGAGGCCGAACCGCCGGGCAGGCCCGCAACAACACACGGTAGGGATCTAGTGAAACGAAGACTTGGTTGGGACAAGATCATTTTTACGCACGTCGTCGTCATCGGCGTGCCCGCAATCCTCTACTACTACCTGCGCGTCGGTGGAGCCTCACTGTTCTGGCTCCACGTCTTCGTCGCGACCGCCTACCTGATCACCGCAGTGATGATCTGCTACGAGGCAACGGCGGCACTGTTCCGGCGCTACGCGGGATCCGCGGGACAACCGACCAGCCTGTCCGAGCGCTGGAAGCGAAAATTCAAGGACGCTCTCGGAGTGAGTGGCGCCCACGTCCCAGAACCAACACGCCCGTTACCACGCTGTACGTTCGTCGTGGCCGCCTACCTGCCCAACGAGCAGGAAATCATCATCGAGACGCTCACCCACATCCTCGAAAACGTCCGCCGGCCCGAGGCGGGATTCGAAATCATCCTCGCCTACAACCGCCCGATCCGGCTGCCCGTCGAGGACGAACTCGAACAGCTAGCAGCACGCCACGAAGTTCTGCGGTTGCTTCACGTCGAAACCAGCGAGTCGAAGGCCGAGAACCTCAACGCGGCGATCTCCATCGCAACGGGCGAAATCATCGGCATTCTCGACGCCGACCACCACCCGCAACCGGATTGCTTCGAGCGCTCCTGGCGTTGGTTCGAGCGCGGCTACGACGTCGTTCAGGGACGCAACGTCGTTCGCAACAGCGAGACAAACTTCCTCACGAAGATGATCGCCATCGAATTCGAGGTCACGTACGGCGTCTGCCATGCGGCGCGCTCGCTATTCGTCGACACGGGCATCTTCGGCGGCTCCAACGGCTATTGGAAGGCCGATGTGTTGCGAGAGACTCGCTTCGATCCGACGATGTTGACCGAGGACATCGACGCGACCTCTCGCGCACTGCTATCGGGTCATCGCATTCTCAACGACCGAAGCATCGTCTCAACGGAACTCGCCCCAGAGGACCTTCCCTCGTTCTGGTATCAGCGACAGCGCTGGGCGCAGGGTTGGCTCGAGGTGAGCATCAAATATCAGATGGGTTTCTGGAAGTCGCGCCACATGAGTCTCTTCCAGAAGGTCTACTGGACTTACCTGCTGCTGTACCGCGAGGTTTATCCGATCCTCGCGCTGCAGATCTATCCGATCCTGATCAGCCTGCTTCTCATACAGGGCTTCATCGAGCTCACCTCCCATTGGTATCTCTGGGCCACCGCGATCATCACATTCGTGAGTGGTCCCTACCAGACTGCGGTCGCGGCCAAGAACGCGTTCTCGCGCTACCACCCGTTGCGCTGGGTCAGCTACGCGGTGCTCGTCTTCTTCTTCACACTCTTCAAGGCGATGATCTCGCTCGTTGCGATGTACGACCACGTGCTCGGCCGCGCAGACTGGGTGGTCACGCGACGCTCGATGACCGAGCGGAGCCGAAACGTTGAGGCGGGCACGCGATGAATACCTTGCACAAGCACATTCTCGCAGCAATCGGCCTCTTTCTGCTGGCTGCCATCGCACCATCGACGACACTGGCCGAAGAGGCCGCCGCAAGCGCGTGGATCGCCACTGCGCGAGAGGCCGCACAGGCAAACGAACATTCCAAGTCCATCAAGGCCTTCGAACACGCGTTGCGCGAATACCCCTCCAAGCGCTCAGAAATCCTCCACGAGTACGCGGACCAACTCACCTATGGCGGCCGCGGAAAAGAAGCCGTCCCGCTCTACCGCGAAATCATCGACACGCCCGGAATCTCATCGGACGAGGAAAAGAGCGCCCGCCGCGGCCTCGCGCTGGCGCTCTCCTGGACCGACCAGCAGCAACCCGCCCTCCGCGAGTACCAGACACTGGTCGCCAACAACCCGGGCGACCTCGATGCGCTGCGCAGCGTGGGGCGCGTACAGAGCTGGCGCGGGCAGCATCGAAGGGCCGTGGAGCAGCTCGAGAATTTCCTCGCCCAATATCCGAACGATTCGGAGGGCGTCGCGCTGCTCGCCCAGGCGCTCGATTCGATAGGACGCCCCGATCGCGCGAAGAAGGTCTTGCTCGACCACCTGGCCACCACACCGGGCGACAAGAACGCGGAGCGCCTACTGGAAGAACTCGCGCGGAGCCAGCGCCCCGAGACGCTCTTCAACTACCGCGAGTCCCACCAGAGCGACGATTTGCGCATCACGGGTTGGGAACTCGGCCAGGACGTTCAGTTCAATGATGGGCTCACGACGGTCGGCCCGCGCTTTCACACCTATCGGTACGATCCAGAAGACAAGAACGAGGTCAAACCGGGTCCTGACCGCATGTTCGGCACTCCGGACGACGTCCCTGTCGATTCAAGCAACATCTATGTTTATCGCCCCGGTCTGCACGTCCGCCATCGCTTCAACGATGCCATCGAGTGGAACGGCACGGGCTGGGTAGACGTCATCGATGAAAAGAACCAGGACGACAGCGCTCCGTTCACCTACGACACCTGGTTGACGATCTGGCCGAACGACTTCTTCCGCATCGACGTCGGTTCCAATCGAACCACGTTCGATAACGTCGAGTCGCTACGCCAGAACATCAAGGCCACGTACGCGTCAGTCTCCGTCGATGCAATGCCAGATGAAAAGACTCGGCTCACGGGTCGTTTCCGCTGGGGTGACTATACGGACGGCAATCAACAAACCTGGTGGCAAATAGAAATCGAGCGGCGCATCTGGAACGATCCGCGTGTCCACTTCGCGTTCCGCTACACGGGGATGGATTTCAACAAATTCTTCCACAATTCCGGCAGGCCACTCAACAACGGCTACTTCAATCCCGACAACTACCACTCGTGGGAAGGCCGGGTCCGCGCCTACGACGAACTACTCCCGGACCTCTGGTATCACGTCGAAATCAGCGCTGGCGCAGAGGATTCGAGCGGCACGAGTGCACAGCTCATTTGGAGCGCGGCTGGTGGATTCAGCTACTGGATCAACGACTGGCTCGAAGTCGCGTTGCAATACGGATTCTTCAGCTCCAAGACGGCATCGGGTGGCGGCTCGAGCGGTGGATTCGACCGCGGCACGGGCAGCCTCACGTTGCGCACGCGCTGGTAGCCACGCTCCACACTCGCTGATCGTGGCTCCGCGCCACCACCGGTAGCCGAACACCTCGAACGCACGGGTAACCAGGCGAAACACGGGCTCGCATCCGCGTGGCACGCGTTTGGGCGTCTCCACCACGCACACCGCAGCAACGGCAATTCGCGTCGGGCTCAGCGCCGCTCGAGTGCGGACCGAAAGACCTCCGGTCTCTTCTCCAGGGCTTCGCTGATCCCCTGCGCGAACCTCGCCTGGCCCAGATCCGTCCAGTGGCAGATATCAATGAAGTGCTTCCCGTTCTTCGGCATGAAGCGTTCCATGTCGAAGAAGAGCACCTCGGGGTGCTCGGCTGCGAATTCGCGAATCACCGCGTCGTGGGCCTCGATTGCGGCTTCGACATGATACGACCACCCCCAGACCTCCGTCGCAACGCTTTCCTCCATAAACGAGTAGTCGAGATCCTGCGCGAGGAAGCGTTCGTTGGAATAGCCATCCGGTGTGTAGTACGTGTAGGTGAGCAGCAAGAATGGGTGACCACGCGATTCCGCCAACTCCCTCACCGCCTCAATGTTTTGCGCGAATACCGGAGGCGTCTTTAAATCTCCGGCCTCCGCTCTCCACGGATCGTCCAGCGGGTTGTTGTACGGGGCCTCCCGCTGAAACTCCGGCGCGAGGATCGACTTCGCGCCGAGCGCGAGCTTCATCACCCAGCTGACGAGAAAAGAGCGCGAGAGCCTGGGATGCTGATCGATCCAGTTGAACGCCGGCCAGAACCGCTGATAGTAACTAAATTGCGTATAGTCTTCGCGAAAGGCTTCTCGCGGGTAGTTGTTGGCCCGCGCGTCGTTGATCCCGTGGTAGAAGATCACCAGATCGAAATCGTAGTCTTCGTACCAATAGCGGTATTTCCAGAGCGAGTCGTAGGTCATGTGCGCAGGAACACCCGCGGAGACCACACGGACCTTCAGATCCTGATCGACGAACAGCGGGCTCTCGTTGAGAAGAGCCTGGAACTGCGGCTGAAAATTCCGTGTGACGAACGCTGATGCTCCCAACGCAAGAATCCGAAATTCGCCCGGCGGTATTTCCGAATCAAAATCGGAATCACGCAAGCCATTGATTTCGTTCGCGATTGGCGGATAGACGAGGACGCGCGGATCGGTTGAAAAATACACCGCCCGCAATCCCAACTCGAGCAGAGTCGAGAGTAGCAACAGGCTGATTGCTACCGAAAGCAAATTGCTGGCGATGGCTCGAATCTTGGGCACCTCTACCCTCCACCCTGTTGTTCTGCGCTCAGTCTCGATTGGATATCGGAGAGAAGCTGACGCGCTCCGAGATCTTCGGGAATCAATTCGGCCAAAGCCACCGCATACGTGAGCGCAAGCTCCAAATCTCCAGCATCTCGGCTCATCGTGACGAGCGCCATCAGCAGCCGCTGGTCGCCCGGGTGACGGCGATGCGCGCCCTCCAACGCCCTCCGCGCACGCTCGACTTCACCCGTGGAGTGCAACGCAATCCCATATACATAGGCGTAGCGCGGAGATTCGGGCGCCAATTTCACAGCGCGAGCGAGTTCAGCAATGGCATCGGAGTTTCGTCCCTGGCGGACCAGCGTCAACCCCAGCGCATGAGAGAGCTCGGCGCTGTCGCCTACTTGCGCGAGTCCGGCTCGCAGCACGCGCTCGGCCTCATCGTCACGTTGAGTCTGTCGGTGGAGATCTGCAAGATTCACGTAGCTGGGCACGAACCAAGGACCCAACCTCAACGCGGTCTCGTACTCGTCGCGAGCCAACTCGAGCTCACCCGACGCGATCGCTAGATCGGCGAGATTCAGGTGCGCCTCGGGGCGGTCGGCGTTCACCATCTGCGCAGCGCGATATTCCGCCAGTGGCCGCTCGAGTCTCGTGCGATCGCTCGGCTCCCAGAACTGCTCGGGGACCAAAGACACCACACGCGCCGCTTGTATTCGAACAGCCAACACCGGATCACCCAGAAGTTGGCGAGCGAGTTTCAACCGCACACGTGGCTCCAGGTATTCAGCGGCATCCAGCGCCGCGACTCGAACCAGTGGCTCCGCGTCTCCGAGTGCTCGACGCACGGCCTCCGCAGACGGCGAATCGGGGCCAATCATCCGAAGCGCCGTCGCGCGGACGATCGCCGGGGCGGTTGATTCCCCCGCCAGTTCGACAAGCGCTCGAGATGCGCCCGGTGCGCGCGCTCTACCCGCAGAAAGAATCTGTCCGTAGTGGGGCTTCGAAGTCCGGCCGTTGCCGTACCAGCGCTCAACGGCTTCGGCCGCCCAGAGCGCCGAGCGCTCCGCGTGGCAGTCCGTGCAGGTATTGGGTGTACCGATCACAGCCGTGAGATCCGGGCGCGGAACCCGGAAGCTGTGGTCGTGCCGCAGATCGACGCCCATATAGGTGCGAGCGAGCATGTGACACCCAACGCAACTCGAGCCGGCCGATTCCGGCTCGTGGTGGTGGTGATCGGGCACCGCGAACGAGTCCGCGCGGTGACAACCGAGGCAACTCTGATCGGGGTTTTTGGGTGGCTGCAACGCGTGCGGCTCGTGACAATCGCTGCAGACTACCCCCGCGGCATACATCCGACTCTGCAGGAATGAGCCCCAGACATAAACCTCGTCGAGAATCTGACCGTCCGCGTGGTAGAGCTGCGAATCGAGAAACGCCGGGCGGTGGGTGTCGAGGAGCGACTGCCCACTGGCCGGCTCCGGGTGCAACACGGAACGACGCGCGTGGCAGCGCCCGCAGGTATCAACCTGTGCGTCGACCCCCTTCGCGGGTGTGCGTCGTGCGATCCGGGCGTCTCCCTCGAAACGCCAGACACCGTCGTTGCGCAGCTGGACCGTGAGGCCGTTGTCGGCGTTGCGGAGGCCGGGCCCGCGGCCGCTGTCGGGCCGCTGTTCCGCACGATCTCTCGCCCAGGTCACGTGGGCCGATCCGGGCCCGTGGCATGCCTCGCAGGAGACGTCGATCTCCTCCCAGTGGGTCTCGTAGCGGTCTGTCTGCGCGTCGTAGTTCTTCATCAGCCCCGTCGAGTGGCAATCCGCGCACATGAAATTCCAGTTCTGATTCGGTCCAGTCCAATGCAAAACGTCGCCGTGGGGTGTGGGGTCATCGGGATAGAGGTGGAACCAGCGCTGGCCGCCTTCGCTCTCGGGCCGGCTGTCCCAGGAAACACTCAACACCTGGAGGCGTCCGCCCGGAAATTCGATCAGATATTGCTGAAGTGGATCGAACCCGAACACGTACGCAATTTCGTAATCGCGAAGTTCGCCATCGGGCCCGTCGGTGCGTGTGAAAAATTTTCCATCACGTCGAAAGAAGCTGGATGTGATGTCGAAGTGCGTGTACTGCGCGTCGTCGAAATTGCCCAGCACGCTGGCATCGTCGGCGGGCTGCATCGCGAGGTCGTGATGCGAGCCTTTCCAGCGATCGAACTCAGTGGCATGGCAAGACCTGCAGGTCTCTCCACCTGCGAAGGTGGGCGGCGAAACTGGAGGCATCGTCACGCCACGGTCCGTCTCCGAACGATCGCCGCAAGCCGCGAGTATCGAGATTGCGGCGGCCGCCGCTACCGCGCAAAAACACGCATATCCGTACAACGGGTCTCCCCTGCCAGTCGGCGGGGCAGAATTCCCCAGCGACAGCGGCGCCATCGAGTCTTTTTACTTTGGTTAGTTAGCCCGATGTGTTGCACAATGCACACCAGTGACGACGCGCCCGATCCCCACAGACCAGAGGCTGGGCGATCAAGCGTAGAGGAGATCTGAACATGGCCGCTCGCCATACGACCACAAGCAAGAAGACGACTCGAAAGAAGGCGACCGCAAAGAAGGCGACCCGGAAGAAAGCCACCAGAAAGACCCGACGGAAGAAGACCGGGCGGATTTCGGCGTCGGCTCTGCTCGGGGCGGATCTCCCCAAATCCCTGAAGGCCCTGTCGCGCCAGCTGCGTCGCGACCTCAACGCGATCGAGAAGCAGATCGAAACCGCGCGCCAGGAAACGCGGCGAAGCCTCACACGCATCGTTCGCGATGCCAGCCACCATCTCGGGACCCTCGAAGCGCGCGGACAGCAGGAGTGGCGCAAGATGTCCGCTCGGGCGCGCGGCGAGGTCGAGCGCACACTAGATCGCGTCAGGCGCGCCACCCAGAGCAAATAGGCAACTCTGCAGCAGGTTGCTAGAAGCCAACGCCAAACTCTCGCTAGAAGCCGACCCCCGCCGCTTGCTAGAAGCCAACTCCGAACTCTCTGAAGGGAAACGCCTCTCTTTGTAGGGAAAGGTTTCGGGCAAGCGCATGCGCGGGCCGGAAAAGAAGCTTCCCGGGAGCCCGCCGCGGAGCCTATAATCAGGGGCCATGCCCCCCGCCTCCGAAAATACGCACTCGCGGCGCATCGCTTCTGCGTTCGTCACTCGAGTGCTCGTCGCACTTTTCGCGGCCACCACGCTGAACGCGCTGCCGAGCCTCGCGATGTCCTGGGAGAGTACGATGGATCCCGTCTTCGTCTTCTACCCGCGAGACTTCTGCAGCAGCGATCAGATCGCGCTCGAAGTCTGGAGACGCGACGAGCAGCGCTGGGTCGAGCACCCCCGCCACCCCGTCGTTCCCGTGGACAGCTGCCAGCTCGAAGACGCCGGCATTCTCTTGAACGAAATTCGCTGGCGCTGTTCCGATCTCGACGGCTCAGATCCTGAATTCGGTTGGAGCGTGGGCGTGCGCGTCTTCAAGCCCGGCGTCATGCAGCGCTGCGACGTCGCCCGCACCGGCAGCGGTTTCGGTGAGACCGAGATTCACATCTCGAATCCGAGGCCCGACGAGACGATTTCGGACGCGGACGGAAACGTCGAGATCGAGGGGAGCGTCTGGATTGGCGGACTCGCGGGTGCGGAGTACGACATCGTGATCGCAATCGATACGTCGGCGGCGAAATCCACTCGCGAAACCGAGCCCTCACACGCGAACAAACCGACCACGCAAGCACCCTCACCGCACGCTTCCCCTGATCCACTCGCCGCGCAGGTACGCGCAGCACAGGCATTCGTCGAATCGATTCGAAATCGACTCGGCGAGATTCGCGTTGGAATCGTCAGTTTTCCCGGGGTAGACGCGAAGTCCGCAAGCACGCCAGGCGGTGCGGACAACGCGACGCCGGAGGGCAATCCAGATATTTCCCTCGCACGCCGCGAACTCCCGCTCACCGACAACGCCGCCGAACTCCAGCGCGCGCTGCAGCGAGTTCTCGATCGCGACCGCGCGGGTCCGAATGGCTTTACCGATGGGCTCGCACTCGCAATCGACGAACTCTACCGCCCGCCGGGCTGGCCCGGCGCCGCGCGCCCGGGAGCGCGGCGAATCGTCCTGTTGTCGGCCGATGGAAGCGGTGGGTTCCCGTTTGGACCGAGCGCTCAAGCGGACCGTGACTTTCGCGAACGCAACATCGAGCGCGCGCGAAACGCATCGGCACTCGGAGTAGCCCTACACCTGTTCGCGCTCGGTGGCATTTCCGAAGAACCACCTCCCTTCATCGACGAGATGCTCGTCAACCCTGCGAGCAGCTTTACGCGCGTTCCATCTCGCGAGCGGGGAGCCTTCTTCACCGATCATGTCTCAATGCCCTACCTCGAGAAGCTTTCGATCCACGACCCAGCAACCGGCCAGTCGATCGGCTACTCGACATTTTCGGCCGGTGGAAAATTTGCCGCCTCCGTACCGCTCTCACCAGGCTCGAACCGGCTGACCATCAGAGCGAGAACCAGCGACGGCGACGAGCAAGAGAGCACGCTCGCGGTCGACTTCGACGAGAGCGCCTATAAAGACCGCCTACTGGCTCAAGAAGCCGCGCGCATCCGCCGCGCGCAGATCAAGCACCTCGCGCTCGATGTCATCGACTGAACGAGACACGCCGATTTTCCCTGTGGGGCTACGGGCCTTTCGCGATTGCGCGGTGAAAAAGTGCCACGAATGACCCAGCCAGCATCAAAGCGATGAGAACCGCGAATCCTTCACGCGAAAGACTGGGGAGCTTCAAGTATTCCCCGGCTACCTGGTGGCGCGTCGGGTTGGCGGCGTCCTGACACACGAGCGCAGGGCCCGGCGGCGACACCGCAGAGGCCACTTTGACACCATTCACACAGACATCGAAGATTTGGCCTGCGATCTCCGCGTAAACTGCGCGGCCCGTCACGTCGAACGTAAAACCTGCCGCGTTGCAATCTGTATTCAGCTGCGAGGCAACAAGAGCGGCCGTTCCGGTAGCCAATGTTCCCGACGGAATGAGTACGTCTGTTTCACATAGTGAACAGTGGGAGGGAAGATTGCAGCCTTCGTTCTCGACAACGAACTTGACGAAATACGAGTAGGGGCCTCCGGGGAGGCAACCGGAACCGTCATAACCCAGACCCGGGCGACCGTCCCAATGATCCCATTGCTGCGAATACACGATGGGGGGCCCGTCGACACAAATGCCGTCGCATGGGCCACCGGTCCCATCATACGGCTGATCGCATCCCGTGCCGGGCCCGCCGGTGGGCTTGGGTTCCATCCACTCACAGGCGCGATCCGGGTCGGTGGGGCTCGTGGGACCACCACCGGTAAGAGTCAACATACAGATGGGCTTTTCGGCGGGGCAGTCGTTGTTGAAATAGCAATTGCAGCTGGGGAGTTGCGCGGTGGCAACACCCGCGCTGACCATCAGCGACAGCAATAGCAGTGATGCGATGAGGGAGCATTTGAATTTCACGATCAACCTGGCCTCCGCTGCCTCGCCCTAGCCAACGACTTACCGAACACCGCATTCAGCTGGCGATCTAGACCGCGGCCAGCGCTCCGCGTTCTTGGGCGACCGCAAGACAAGCTCGATCATTTTACGAGGGAATCCCGCCGCATAGCAAGATCTTTCGAAACTCAGCAATGCGCAGCGCGGGTGTTACAAATCGGCAACAACCGAGTCCGTCAGACCATCTCCGGCTCGCTCACCCAAGCGGCGCCCGGGCCATCGGGTGGTGGCAGGAATCGCGAGCAGACGAGCTGCCCTCGCCCGGGTGTCGGCTATCATCTAGGCTAGTCAACGGAGGCTTCGATGCTACTGCGACCGATTGCGTGTCTTGCCCCACTCGCGCTCATCCTTATTGCAACACCCGCTGCCGCCATCGACTGCCGGACTTGGGGGCGCCTGGGCCCCGGCCAGAAGGAAGCCACGGTACACGATCTGATCGCGACGACCGCGAGCGGAAACCGGGGTCGGCAGTTCCAGGTGAACCGAGGTGCCATCGAACGCTGCCTGCAGAGGAATGTGAACAACATCATCTACGACTTCGACGACGCTTGTGGAGTATCTCGAAACGCCAACAAGCAGGCGCTGAACACCCTGTTCAAGAACTACATCTGGACCTGTGTCAACTAAATCACAATCGCAGACGAGCGCGTCCAAGCGAAGCCTTTCGGGCTTTGGCGCACTGGCGTTTTTGTTGTGGGTCTGCGCAACAGCAGCAGTCGCGCAGCAGATCCGCGACACCAGCTTCCTGAAGGAAGAGTCACAGCTTCAGCCGGGGCGCGGCAACCAGGCCCGTCTCGTCTACATCGACCCGGAGGCCGATTTTTCTCGGTACGACAAGGTGATCGTCGATCGTGTCGCGTTGTGGTTCCAGGACGAAAAAGCGAGCGGCGGAACCCTGCCCGCGGAGCAGCAACATCTCGCCGGCTATTTCACTGCCGCATTGCGGCACGAACTCCAGCTCGAATTTCATCCGGTCGAAAAAGCGCAGCCGGGAGCAATGCGCGTGCGGGCCGCCATCACCCGCCTTTCAGAGGGCGGCATCTCGGTGGCAATCGAGGCCGTCGACGCCGTTTCGGGATCCCGATTGGCGGCTGCCATCGATGCCAGCAAGGTCGATAGCGGGGGCTCGCGCGAGCGGATCTTCGACGTGTGGGCAGAGCGCGTGAGCGAACGACTCGGCGCCTTCCGCCGATTCGACTCCATCGAAGTCGATCCCGCGACCAATTTGAAGCACTGAACGACGACGCACACGCGCCCAGCCACGGCTAGGCGAACGGCCTTACCCCAAACGCGGCCTCGTGCAGCCACAGAAACATCGCCGCATACAATGCCACCCCGGCGACGACCAGGACGATGTCGTTCGCCGCGGACGCACGCGTACCGGGTACCGGACGAGCTGGCCGGCTCTTCATCGAAATCGTGTCTGCAACGCCCCAGACCAGAAACGACCCGAACAGCATTACGTCGGCCACCGTTCCGTTCACCAGCAAATGTGCGACGGACCAG
>Ga0114949_10002210_pt1 | contig 12081 bp, 12 predicted proteins | sample N074metaG_FD_83505 | JGI IMG/M metagenome (GOLD analysis project Ga0114949, IMG submission 83505) | Deep subsurface microbial communities from Kermadec Trench to uncover new lineages of life (NeLLi) - N074 metaG | ecosystem: Environmental > Aquatic > Marine > Ocean trench > Sediment | place... | reverse complement strand
GATAAATCTCCATCTAAAATCTCTGACAAAGAAGTTACAAACAGGTTTCCCCCAATAGTTTCACCACCTGTACCATAAATTACATTTCTAAAAGTGCTTGATTCATGTGGTAAAATTGATACCGACATATAGGTTTCTTTTCCGTCGGGCATTTGGGCCCTACTTATCAATTGACCGTTTTGTCCATCAAGAATTACCAAATATCCTGCCGGCCTGTTTGGATCATTAGGTTCGGCCATAACATCTCCACCATTGGAAACTAATATATCTTCAAATCCATCATTATTCTGATCCACTATAAATTGAGGGTTGTAAAAATTAAACCATTCCTTTTTTTGAGATTTGGGAACTTTAAACCTCCATAAAACCCTTCCGGATTTTCCGTCAATGGCTATTAATTCGGCAGATCTACCCCCTATGAATATATCTAAAACACCATCATTATTGACATCCTTAAGGGTTGCAGAACCAAAAATTTGATCTTTGGCATCAACTTTCCAAAGCAATTCGCCGGTTTTACCATTGAATGCCATTACTGCAGAATCGATGGCAATAAATTCTTCCCTTCCCGCTCCTAATATCACATCGCCAATTCCATCATTGTTTAGATCCGTAATTCTAGGTGAAGAAAAAGTTCCAAAATCAGGTATTTTTTTTGACCATTATTCTTGTGAAAAAGTATTGACATAAAAAATTGTTAAGAGAAATAACAATAAGTTAGAAATATATTTAAAATCAGTCATAACAAGAGGAATTGAGATGAATCGTTCAATAAATTTATGAAAAAAATGGAAGTAAATTTAATCCTTAATCCTAAATTAAATATTTGCTGAGAAATAAATTATATTTACAGAAATACTGACAAAACTAATAATCTTATGAAAAAGCCATATTTCCTTTATTTTCCAATATTTCAAAAAGTCAAAACGATGCTTTAAAGGATGAATAATCAAAAAATTAATACGTTGAATTGAAATTAGAAATTAGCATATTAGGATGTGGATGGTTGGGTTTACCACTGGCTTCATATTTGGTGAATATGGGCATTGTTGTAAAAGGATCTGTAACTTCTCTGGATAAATTAGAAAAACTGATATCCAAAAATATTATTCCCTACATCGTTGACATAAATACGGAGGGAAATGATCTTTCCGATTTTTTGCATTCAGAAATTTTAATCATATCCATACCTTCAAAAATTTTTAATAATTTTAAAAGTTTGATCGGCCATATTGAAGTTTCTAAAATAAAGAAAGTCCTATTCATTAGTTCGACTTCTGTATACTCCAATTCAAACCAAATAGTAACGGAAGAGACCCAAGTCAAGGATTCACTTCTTTCTGAGATAGAAATTTTATTTAGATCAAGCCCCTTATTTGAAACATCAATTATTCGTTTTGGAGGATTATTTGGCTATGACAGAAAACCCGGTAATTTTATTACGAAAGTTAAAAAAATTGAAAACCCCGAAGGGTTCGTAAACCTTATTCATAGAGATGACTGTATCCAAATTATCCACCAAATCGTTATAAATGATATTTGGGGAGAAATTTTCAATGCTTGTGCTGATACGCATCCTTCAAGAAGAGATTTTTACACCAAAGAAAATCTTAAATTAGGAAGAGAAGAACTAATATTTAATGAAAACGCCTTAAATTCATATAAAATTATAAGCAGTAATAAATTAAAATCTATGCTGGGATTTACGTTTAAATATTCAGATCTTTTAAACTATCATGAATAAATTCGATAATATATCTGATGATAATATTATTTATTTTTCAAAGTTCTTTGCATTTTAAATTTTTGATCCCACTGAAAACTATATATATAAGCATCCTCAGTGATACATCTTGTTAAAATAGGCATGATTTAGCAGGAGTTCATTTAATAAATCAAATATTTATTTCTAATCTTTTTAAAATTATCAATATCTTTTTGCCAGGAAGCTCTGATTTCCTGTGCTGTTTTTCCGGCCTTTATTTGATGTTGTAAATCTAAATTACCTGCATGAACCGTAAAGGTTTTGCCAAAAAATTCTTTGTCTTTGGGTGTTTTATGATAGGCATCCAAAACCCATTCTATATTAACTGTTGAAAGTTTTTTGATTTTTGACAAATCAACCCCATAACAAAGTTCTCCATCAAATTTTGGGGTTTTCGACCCAAAATTGGGTTGAGGTGTATACGTTATATTATTGCGAATATTATGATCCTGAACTTCATCAGAATCTGCAAAGAACGGTGCCCCATAACGTTGAAATTGATATTCTGTTCCTCTTCCTGCATTGATGATAGTCCCTTCAAAAAAGCCCAGGCTGGGATATAAATTGATGGATTGGGCATTGGGTAAGTTTGGAGAAGGCCTTATAGGTAATTCATATGCCGACTCATGCGAATAATTTTTTAAAGGGATTACGGTCACATCGCAATGAATACCATTTTCCATCCATTTTTCTCCGTTGACCATCTGGGCATATTCACCAATCGTCATCCCATAAACCAGTGGAACGGGATGCATGCCCACAAAAGATTTATATTCCATTTTTAAGGTAGGCCCATCTATATAATGCCCATTGGGATTGGGCCTGTCTAAAATAATAACCGGAATCCCCAATTCTGCACAAGCTTCCATGACATAGGTCATGGTCGAAATATAGGTGTAAAACCGTACGCCTACATCTTGAATATCAAACAATACCACATCAATATCTTGAAGCTGTTCAATACTTGGTTTTCTATTTTTCCCATACAATGATATAATAGGTAAACCCGTTTTAATATCCTTGTCATTGCTTACATGTTCGCCCGCATCCGCTTTTCCTCTAAACCCATGTTCGGGTGCAAAAACCTTGGTGATATTAATATTCAATGCCAATAAGGAATCTACAAGATGCGTGAATTTGTCTTTGTGTGACTTTGATTTCAAAGTCGTGATAGTCTCATCATTTATTGAAGAGGGATTCTTCTTCTCAATAACCGATGTCTGATTCGCAATAACCGCCACATTTTTACCTCTTAATAATGGAATATATTTTTCGGTTTGGTTGGCTGCGGTACTAATTTTTAAATCTGATGATGACTGGGCACAGGAAGTGAAAATTGTCAAAAGAAAAAGTACCGTGAAGCATTTAGATAGTAAAAAGAAATATGTACTTTTGAAACTCAACATTTTGGAAATTTTGAACTACGAAATATTTATAGCGAAACGCATTATTGGGTCTAAAAAACACAAAAATAGTGTTTCCTCGCCGATAATAAAAATCTCAATTTTAGCCATAGCCATTGGTATTATCGTGATGCTTTTTTCAATTGCAACGGGCGTTGGGTTACAAAGAAAAATCAAAGAGAAAATTTCTGGTTTTAATGGCGATATTCAAATTACGAATTATGATACCAATAACTCCAGTATCACGGTTAATCCTATAGATTTGCACCAAGATTTTTATCCTGCTTTTAAAGATATTCCCAATGTAAAAAGTGTACAACCCTTTGCCACCATAGGGGGTATAATAAGAACTGCCAAAGAATTTGAAGGGGTAATTTTAAAGGGTGTTGATCAAAATTATGATTGGTCATTTTTTAATGAATATCTGGTTGCAGGTAAGACACCTGACTATAGTGAGCAAATTTCAAGTGAGGTTTTAATTTCGGATAAAACATCCAGGCGATTGGACTTGAAAGTTGGTGATGACTTTCATATGTTTTTTGTCAAGGACAATCCGAATAAAATTCCGAATTCGAGAAAGTTTCATGTATTGGGGATTTTCAATTCAGGCTTTGAAGAATTTGATGAAAAATATTTAATTGGTGATATAAGGCATATTCAAAGAATCAATAAATGGGACGAAGATCAAATTGGAGGCTTCGAAGTTTATACCCATAATTTTGACGATTTAAAAATCACAGGATTTGAAATTTACGGAGCTATTGATCCAACATTGAATGCCTTGACCATTGCCGAAAAATTTCCTGGAATTTTTGAATGGCTCAATTTATTTGACACTAATATTGCAGTAATTATTGGTATCATGATATTAATTGCGGGAATTAATATGATTACAGCATTGCTCGTTTTAATCTTAGAGCGAACTCAAATGATTGGAATTTTAAAAGCTTTAGGGAATAATAATACCAGTATTCGCAAAATATTTTTATACAATGCCGCTTATTTAATTGGAAAAGGGTTGTTATGGGGAAATATTATTGGAATAGGGATGCTTTTAATTCAAAAATATTTTGGATTGATTTCTTTAGATCCCGAAACTTATTACGTGAGCCAAATTCCTGTTTATTTGAATATTAAGTATATAGTTATGATCAATTTAGGGACATTAATATTATGCTTTTTAATGCTTATAATACCCTCTGTTATTGTAAGTAAAATAAGTCCGGTAAAAGCAATAAAATTTGAGTAAATTTGCAATTCGTAAAAAAATATAATAAATAACATCAAATGAAATACGATATCATTATCATAGGTAGTGGCCCGGGAGGTTACGTTACAGGAATTAGAGCTTCGCAATTGGGATTCAAAGTTGCCATTGTAGAAAAAGAACATTTAGGTGGTGTTTGCTTGAATTGGGGATGTATTCCTACCAAAGCCTTATTAAAAAGTGCACAGGTTTATGAGTATTTAAAGCATGTTGATAGTTACGGTTTAAAGGCCAAAGAAATTGATAAAGATTTTGGTGCTGTTATAAAACGTAGTCGCAATATAGCAGATGGGATGAGTAAAGGAGTTCAGTTTTTAATGAAGAAAAATAAAATTGATATCATTGATGGTTTTGGAAAGATCAAAGCTGGTAAAAAAGTGGAGGTAACCGATTCAAAAAATAAAGTTACAGAGTACGATGCGGATAATATTATTATTGCAACCGGAGCTCGTTCACGTGAATTACCATTTTTACAAATAGATGGTAAAAAAGTGATCGGATATCGTGAGGCAATGAACCTGTCAAAACAACCGAAAAGTATGATTATTGTTGGTTCAGGTGCGATAGGTGTTGAGTTTGGCTATTTCTATAATGCTTTAGGTACTCAGGTTACCATTGTTGAGTTTTTACCAAATGTAGTTCCTTTGGAAGATGAAGAAGTTTCCAAACAATTTGAAAGATCATTGAAAAAGTCTAAAATCAAAGTAATGACCAATGCAAGTGTAACCAAGGTAGATATTTCGGGTAAAGGGGTAAAAGCAACGGTAAACACGAAGAAAGGCGAAATAGTTTTAGAAGCTGATATCATTTTGTCGGCGGTAGGGATCAAATCAAATATTGAAAATATCGGTTTAGAAGATGTTGGTATTGTGGTAGATAAAGATAAAATATTGGTCAATGATTATTATCAGACCAACTTACCGGGTTATTATGCAATTGGTGATATTGTTCCTGGTCCGGCCTTAGCACATGTCGCTTCCGCGGAAGGAATTACTTGTGTAGAGAAACTGGCAGGATTGAATCCAGAACCGGTTAATTATGGAAATATACCGGGCTGTACATATGCAAGTCCTGAAATTGCAAGTGTAGGTCTAACCGAGGCACAGGCTAGAGAAAAAGGATACGAATTAAAAATTGGTAAATTTCCATTTTCAGCATCCGGAAAGGCCTCGGCAGCCGGAACACCGGAGGGATTTGTAAAAGTAATTTTTGATGCTAAATATGGCGAATGGTTAGGGTGTCATATGATTGGTGCAGGAGTTACAGATATGATTTCAGAAGCTGTTTTAGGTAGGAAATTAGAAACTACAGGTCATGAAGTGTTGAAAGCCATTCATCCTCACCCTACAATGAGTGAAGCTGTAATGGAAGCCGTTGCAGATGCTTATGATGAAGTAATTCACCTATAATATCTAATTATATTCTTAAAAAAGAGGTGTTTAAAACACCTCTTTTTTATTCATAAATTTTAATCGAAAGGAGATTTGTGGGTCTGGATACTAGGAAATTTCCTTGATAATGTCATTCTTGCACAGGCTGGAATCTTTTGAATTTCAGCTTAAAATTTTCTGGCTTTTAAAGGATTATATTTTTTTAAAAGATAAAATTAAATACCGTTAAAAACCAAGTAATATAGTAGTTAATTAGTACTATAAGCAAAATCTATTTTGATATAAAAATTTGAAATTGAATAAATAGAAAAACATAGTAAAATAATATATTTTTGCTTCGTAAATTAAAAAATAATAATCATAATTAAATAAAATATGGCTTTAGTAGGTAAAAAATTCCCAAATTTTGAAGTAGATGCAATCGACGAAATGGGAGATCAATTTAAATTGAATGTTTTTGATCAGGCAGTAAGTAAAGGAAAAAAAGTATTGGTTTTTTGGTACCCAAAAGACTTTACATTTGTTTGTCCTACTGAAATTCTTGCGTTTCAGGAAGCTCTGGGTGAATTCGAAAAAAGAAACACAATTGTAATTGGGGCTTCTTGCGATACGGCACAAGTTCATTTTGCATGGTTAAATACCCCAAAAAATAACGGAGGTATTGAAGGGGTAACTTTTCCTTTGATTGCGGATACAAACAGAAATTTATCTTCGCAATTGGGGATCTTAGATATCGAATCTGAAACTTATAATGAAGAAACCGGTCATGTAATGATCGATGGTTCTTATGTAACGTATAGAGCTACATATTTGATTGACGAAGAAGGGAAAATATTCCACGAAAGTGTTAACGATATGCCTTTGGGTAGAAATGTTGCTGAATATTTGCGTTTGATTGATGCATATACACATGTACAGGAAAAAGGTGAGGTTTGTCCGGCAAACTGGGAAGAAGGTAAAGATGCTATGAGCGCTACAAGAGATGGTGTTGCTGCTTATTTAAGCACACATTAAATGAATTAAAGAATTTTCTCGGGACTTGTTCCCGAGATTCTTTCATCCTATTTAATTTTATGTCTTTTCCAATAAAAGGCATGGAGCTGAAAAATTAATAATTTATAGTATGTTAATCGAGTTACAAGAAGATAATTTAGCAGAAGTTATTGCAAATAATCCAAAAGTCTTAGTACAATATTCGGCTTCGTGGTGCGGTAACTGTAGAATAATGAAACCAAAATTTAAAAAATTGGCTTCAGAAAATGAGTTGATACCCTTTGTTTTAGTGGATGCAGAAAAATTTCCTGAATCCAGAAAATTAGCCAATGTTGATAATTTACCAACATTTGCTTCTTTTGCAGACGGAACGAAAACGAATCAAGTGCAAACCAATAAGTTTGATATTTTGAAAGACTTAGTAAACGAAGCAGTTTGAAATTATAATTACAATAAATGAAGATTCCACTGATTAAACAACTGACCACTTTTATTGAAAATAATGATGAAGACTATATTGTTGAAGCTATAGAAGTTCTGGAAGATTTGACTGAAGTTGCATCTTTAAAAGATGAAGAACTGAATGTAATTGGCGAACTTATTTCAAATATGTATGGAGCCATTGAAGTAAATACTGAAATAAAAAAAGGTATCCCTAAAAAAGATGCTTTAAACGGTTTTATGAAACGGGTTTTGGGATCGATTGACCAGTAATATTTTAGAGAACGCCAGATAGGGTAGGGCTATATTAAAAAACATGTCTTTTCCGGCCCGTAGGGAATATTACGTTCGGGTGGGTTGTTTCTTTTTTTATCTTTAAAAAGATAAATTTGACAACCTAAAATTTCAGGTATATTGATACTTCTCCAAAAAACAAACAAAACTCTCCATTTAAGTATGGGGAGTTTTTCTTTTTGTGTAACTTTGAGAAGTATATAAATTTTAAAATAAAATTAACCATGGCAAAAATAACATTAAAAGGAAATCAAATCAAAACCGTTGGGAAATTACCCAAAATTGGTAAAAAAGCTCCAAAATTTAAATTGGTAGGAAATGATCTATCCGTATCAAAATTAAAGGATTTTAAAGGAAAAAACATTTTGTTAAATATTACACCAAGCCTGGATACAGGTGTATGTGCCACATCTTTACGAAGATTTAATGAAGAAAGTGCAAAAATGGAAAATACCGTTATAATTAATGTTTCCAAAGATCTGCCTTTTGCCCAAGCTCGTTTTTGCGGTGCAGAAGGAATAGAAAATGCCATTACCCTGAGTGCTTTTAGAACAAAAAAGTTTGGTAAAAAATATGGAGTTACCATCAAAACAGGCCCCATGAAAGGCTTATTTTCAAGGGCTGTTGTCATCATCAACGAAAAAGGAAAAATTGTTTATACCGAACAAGTTCCTGAGATTATAGTTGAACCTAATTATGATGCAGCAATAGAGGTTTTACAGGCCGCCAAAAATGAAAAAGCCTGAGGATAGTTTTTTTAAAGGGAGGCTTAGAAGTTTAAAATTCGCATTCAAAGGTGCTTGGTTGTTGGTCTCAACAGAGGCCAGCATCAAGGTTCAAATAGCCATAGCAATATTGGTGAGCATTTTAGGTTTTATCATGCAGCTTACCGCGCAGGAATGGTTGTTCCAATGTTTGGCTATTGGATTGGTATTGGTGGTAGAATCTTTGAATACGGCTATTGAAAAATTATGTGATTTTATACACCCTGATTTTCATAAACGAATAGGTTTTATCAAAGATATTTCTGCAGGAGCTGTTGCCTTTGCAGCAATAATTGCCATAATTATTGGATTGATAATTTACTTACCTAAATTTTTTAGTTTTTAATTTAAAACATTTATAGACAGGGTTTCACTTTAAGTGAAATTCTGACCAAGGAATACTTCGTTTCTTAGCCAAAACTTAGCTGGAAAACCAAAAATATTTATGTATTTTTGTCGCTTATGGCAAAGAGAAAAAAATCGACTTCTAAAAAAGGGGAAATTAAAAAGAAGAAAACCGGAATCGTATCATTTTTTAAAAGCAAGCAAACACATCTTGTTTTTGGTGTTTTTGTATTTACTTCAGCCATATTTCTATTTGTTTCTTTCTTTTCATTTTTTATGCATTGGAAAGAAGACCAAAGTGTACTGAGTGAATTTTCCAATAAAACTTTAGAAACCCAAAATCTATTGGGAAAATTAGGAGCCTCCATTAGTGATTTTATGATCTATGATGGATTTGGTGTTTCAACCTTTATAATTCCCATTTTATTATTCTTTACGGGCTTATATGCCATTTTAAATATCTCCGTAAAAAAACTTTATAAATTCTGGTTTATGGGGATTTTATTAATGATTTGGGGAACCTTATTTTTTGCATATCTAAACCCCCAAAATTCATTATTAGCCGGAAAAGTTGGTTTTGAATGGGATGATTATTTGCAAATTTATATTGGAAAAATTGGTATATTTTTTCTATTACTTCTTTCATTTTTGATTTATGTCATAACAAAATTTAAGATTACTCCGGAAAAAATAAAGAGGTTCATACCAAAATCAAAAGGGAAGAGACAACATAATATTATTGATGATACCACAGATAAAGGGTATATAACCGAAACTGTTCATGAAAACATTGGTTCGGAATTGGAATTAAATATAGAAACCAATGATATAATTATTGAAGAAGAACCTATGTACGAAAGTGCAACAATAATTTCTAAGCCCGAAGAGACCGTAATAGTAGAAAAGGAAAAGCCTACAGATGAACTAGAAATAATTGTTGAAAAGCCTGTTCATGAAGAACATATTGTTGAAAATTTATCGGATAAATTGATCAAGGACTTTGGTGAATTTGATCCCAGGTTAGAACTGGCAGATTATAAATTTCCAAGCCTTGATTTATTAAGTGATTATAACAATGAGAATATTATAATCAACAAGGATGAACTCGAAAACAATAAAAATAAAATTGTTGAAACCCTGGGGCATTATAAAATTGGAATTGCTAGTATAAAGGCTACTATTGGCCCCACGGTTACGTTATATGAAATTGTACCCAGAGCAGGAGTTAGAATTTCAAAAATTAAAAACCTGGAAGATGATATAGCCTTATCACTGTCAGCTTTGGGAATTAGAATTATTGCTCCAATTCCTGGTAAAGGAACGATCGGTATTGAGGTTCCTAATAAAAATCCTTCTGTGGTTTCTATGAAATCGGTTTTATCGTCAAAGAAATTCCAGGAATCAAAAATGGAATTGCCCATTGTCTTGGGGAAAACTATTTCTAATGAAACTTATGTGGTTGATTTGACAAAAATGCCACATATGTTAATGGCGGGTGCTACGGGCCAGGGAAAATCGGTTGGGTTAAATGCAGTTTTGGCATCCATATTATACAAAAAACACCCTTCCGAAGTAAAGTTTGTTTTGGTCGATCCGAAAAAGGTTGAACTTACATTATATAATAAAATTGAACGCCATTATTTGGCAAAATTACCAGATACTGATGAGGCGATTATAACAGATACTACCCGCGTGATCAATACCTTGAATTCTTTATGTATTGAAATGGATAATCGGTATGACCTATTAAAGCTGGCTTTTGTAAGAAATATAAAGGAGTACAATACCAAATTTAAGGCGAGAAAATTAAATCCGGAAAATGGACATAAATACTTGCCCTATATCATTTTGGTCATTGATGAATTTGCCGATTTGATTATGACTGCTGGTAAGGAAATTGAAACCCCAATTGCACGTTTGGCTCAATTGGCCAGGGCCATTGGAATTCATTTAATCGTGGCTACGCAAAGGCCATCTGTAAATGTGATTACTGGAATTATCAAGGCTAATTTCCCTACAAGAGTTGCGTTTAGAGTTACCTCTAAAATAGATTCTCGAACAATTTTAGATTATCAAGGTGCAGATCAATTGATTGGAAAGGGTGACATGTTGATTTCTACCGGAAGTGAAATGGTTAGATTACAGTGTTCTTTTATAGATACACCGGAAGTTGAAAAATTAACCGATTTTATTGGATCTCAGCGGGCCTATTCAAGTGCACATATGTTACCGGAATTTATTGGTGAAGAAAGTGGCACAAGTGTTGATCTTGACATAGATGATAGGGATAAGTTATTTGAGGATGCAGCACATTTGATAGTAACTTCCCAACAGGGATCGGCCTCATTATTGCAAAGAAAATTAAAATTAGGTTACAATAGAGCAGGTAGGATTATAGACCAATTGGAAGCTGCAAATATTGTGGGCCCCTTTGAAGGAAGTAAAGCCAGACAAGTTTTGGTGCACGATGTAATAGCACTTAAATTATTATTAGACAACGAAAAACTTTAATAGAATGAAAAACATTGTAAGCGTAATATTTGCAATTTTTACCTTGGTTACAGCATTTTCTCAAAAAAGTGACGAGGCAAAAAGAATACTGGATGAAGTTTCAGAGAAGATGAATGCATATGAAGATATTTATATTTCATTCGATTATATTTTTGAAAATATAGATGGAGGAGTTTCTGAAGAAATATCGGAAGGTGATGCAATTTTAAAGGGCGATAAATATGTTGTCAATATATTTGGTATTACCAGGATTTTTGATGGTTCAAAAATCTACACGATAGTTCATGAAAACGAGGAAGTTAATATCTCTGATTCGGAGGATGACAATCTGGTACTACTTACACCTTCAGAATTGATAAATTTTCATAAAAGTGGATATACCTATAATTTAGGTACCTTGGAGAACGTAAATGGAAAACAAATCCAATATGTAATTTTGGTACCCATAGATACAGAATCTGAAATCGCATCGGTTAAAATTGGTGTTGATACGAAGTTTAAACATATTGTGAGTGTCAGGCATATTGGTAAAAATGATTCTGAAACAACTATAAGTATTAAGAATATTGAATTTAATCAAAGTTTGAATGATACTTTATTTTTCTTTGATGAAAATGAATATTTGAATAAAAGATATACAATCAATAGATAATTTAATTCTTCAATGATTAGTTTTTTAAATGAAAATTTTAAATAAATATATACTTAAGAGTTTTCTTATTCCTTTTTTGGCAACCTTTTTTGTAATCCTGTTTGTTCTTATCATGCAAGCTTTATGGTTGGAGTTTGATAAAATTGCAGGAAAGGGTATCAGCTACGCTATTATTTTTAAATTTTTGGGATATATTGCATTGATGGTGGTGCCTACGGCTCTGCCAATAGCTATTCTATTATCATCCATTATGTC
>Ga0114949_10002209_pt1 | contig 12084 bp, 7 predicted proteins | sample N074metaG_FD_83505 | JGI IMG/M metagenome (GOLD analysis project Ga0114949, IMG submission 83505) | Deep subsurface microbial communities from Kermadec Trench to uncover new lineages of life (NeLLi) - N074 metaG | ecosystem: Environmental > Aquatic > Marine > Ocean trench > Sediment | place... | reverse complement strand
CTCCACTATTGCCCAAGAAATAAGTGTGTCGCAATGTCATCCATTAACTATGTTGTTATTGGTAATATCCTTTCTGTAAATTCGGTTTTCATCCGAGAAAATCTCGCGCTGAACAAGTTGCGGCCTGTCTCCGCTCGGATCGGGACAGTTTTCCAGCAATTGCTGGTAATACTTCGCCGCGGTTTCCATGTCATCATCAAGCTCGGCCGCGCGTCCGGCGCCATACAAGCTGTAAAACCGGTTCGGTGAGCGGTCGAGTGTGGCCTCGTATTCGGTGCGAGCATCCGCGTAGTTGCCTGTTTCAAGCAACATGTCGCCGTAAAGTTCGCGCGCCGGCAGCACTTCGGCGGGCGTGATCGGGTTCTTATCCGTGCTTGCTTCCATTTTGGCGGCCCGGCTCATCAGGTTGAGCGCCTTATCCTGATCGCCTTGCTCAAATGCCAGCCACGCTTCCGCAGTGGTTTTTTGAATTGCGACCTGAAGTCCCCAGGGATAGGCCGAATTCATCGCTTCGGCCTGCTCTTCGAGGACCACCAGTTCACTGATTGCTTCCTCGGCCGTTGCAAAGTCTCCCTGTCTTGCGGAGCCAAGCGCCCGGGCAAATTCAGGGATAGCGACGAGATGCGGATACTGATCCCACTGGATGGTGTCCGGCGACCTTGGAGTCGACTGCGAAGCCAACTCCCAGTCACGCCGGTCAAGTCCCAGTCGAACCGGGATTGCAGCAAACGCGTACGCGTTAGCCGCGTGATTCTGAAACGGGGCTTCCAATGCAGCCAGCTCATTCAAGACCTCGCTGGCTTCGGCGTCGTTGGCCTGTTGCAAGAACGCATACGCAAGGTAATCGAGCGCATGTAGATAGTGGATAGAGACTTCCCCCGCTGGCGTGCGATCAAGCGCCGCATTGGCAGCTCGTCGATTGTAAGTAATTGACTCAGGCCACAAGCCTCGCCGCGTGAAAATGTGGCTCGTCATATGCAACGCATGCGTGTTCTCGGGCGCTACTTCATCATAATGCCGGGCAGTTTCAAGTGCGTTTTCAGCGAGCACAGGATTGTCATAAGCATGAATGATGTAGTGATGTGCACCGGGATGCTGAGGAATTTCCGCTTTTACGTTTTCGGCGATCGCACCAGCTATTTTCTGATTGGCATACGTTTTGTCGGAAGGCGCCGCTGTTGAAGTCAATGCAAGCGCGTAGAAAAGGCTGGCTTCGAGGTCTTGCGGATTGCTTTCATGCGCGACCGCCCAGCCATCTTCGAACGCCCGCAGGCGTTCGATTTCACTGCGATTATTTTCGCGATAGTAGCCTTGCAACGCATTGATGTACGCAAGTTCTCTGTCGCTGGTATGTTTTGCGTCTGCGGCTTTGTTCAGAAGTTCCTGTCCCGATACTTGCGCTTCCGGCAAGATCGTATCCGGCCACAGCGGATGTACGTGCGTCATCGCCGCGCCCCAATAGGCAATCGCACATTCCGCATCGATGTCGGTCGCCTGCAGGAAGGTATTCCTGGCTTTGATGTAGTTCATGTGGTGCAGCAGCGCCAGGCCGCGTTCGAGTAGTGGTTGCGCATCGGCAGTGCATGACGTCGGGAAGCGTACCGAGCCAAGCGCGCTGCCATCCGCATCGATCGCTATTGCATCAGCGATTGAATCGATTTGAGTGGAGGTTTCTTCACCTTGCGGCGTACAGCCGGCAAGCAAGAGCGTTACCGCAACCCCTGCGGCCAGGGTGGTATTGCAGACGGTGTGACTGTGCGTGGTGTCTGCCTCCTATCTGAATGAAGAACGATCAGATTGTGGCGGCAATTCTACGCTAATCCGGCGTTTGGCTCATCACCGACATCAGGATCGCGATTCCCTCGATAAAATTACCAAGTCGGATATTTTCGTTGGGACTGTGCTGGTTGTTGTCGATATTCACCGTGGGCACCTTGGCGGCAGGGACCCCCAGCGATTCGACGAAGGGTGAAATCGGCACCGAGCCGCCGGAAGTGCGCACCAGAATCGGTTCCTCGCCGTACAGATGGCGCATACCGGCACGCGCCAATCGGCCCGCAGCGGCGTCCATGTCGGATCGATAAGCCGCATAACTGAATTCATAGCTAAAGCTGACGATGTCGGCATGTTCGAGCCGCTCCGCAGCGGTCGGCTCGTGATCGAGAACGTGATAGCCAAGGCCTTCGATGTGTGACCGGACAAGACCGAGCAGATGCTGGTAATCCGATTCCTTGACCAGCCGCATGTCAATCTCCGCAGTCGCTGTCGCCGGAATAATCGTGCGCGACTCCTTGCCTACCCAGCCAGATGACATGCCGCGAATATTCAGGGATGGATATTGAATGGATTCCTGCAAGGTTGGCGCGACCGAATCGTGTTTGATTAGCCCCATGTCGGCGAGAATTTTTTCCTCGTCATCCGGAACTGCTTCGAGTACTGCACGAACTTCGTCACTGATCGTGACGCCATCGTAGAAACCTGGCAGCAACACGCGACCGTCCGATGATTTCATAGAACTCAGGATGCGAGTCATGTGAAATGCAGGATTAGGCACGAAGTTTCCGTAGTGACCGCTGTGTTGCGGAACCTTGGGTCCGTAAGTCACGAGCGTAATCGTGACGATACCGCGAGCGCCAAAACCGACTGTTGGTTTATTCGAGGGATGCGGTGGGCCATCGAAGATCAACAGCATGTCGGCGGCGAGAAGATCGCGATTGGCCTCGACCGCCTCCGGAAGATTCGGCGAGCCCATTTCTTCCTCTGTATCGATGATCACCTTGATATTGAACGCCGGCTCGAACCCTGCTTTATCCAGCAGGTCCATCGCAACCATGAACTGCGTCATCGGCCCCTTCGAATCCGCTGCAGATCTCGCGAATACCCGCCAGTCAGGGCTGTAGGAGGTGTCGAGGAGTTCCCATGCAATGCGTTCGTAGTCACCACTCTCCGTGCGTTCCTTCAGGACCGGCGTGTACGGATCCTCCTGAAACCATGCGGTCGGGTCGACCGGTTGCCCGTCTGCTTGCAAATAGATGAGCACCGTTTTTGCCTCATCCGAAACATGGCGTTCGGCGAGCAGCAGCGGGCTGCCGGCAGTCGCAATGCGTTGCGTGTCAAATCCCCGCGCAGCGAACGCAACTTCCATCCATTCGACTATGCGCTGAATGTCGTCAGGATAATTAGCGTCGTTTGGCAGGCTCAGGAATTCGCGAAAAAGCGCGATTGCCTGGCGGGTATGTTGTTGGGTGAGTGCGCGAATGGTATCGACCGGCAACGGCTCCGCCAGCGCAGTGCCGAAGATGCCAATGACATTTGCCAGGAATATCGAAATTGCAATTCGTAAACGCATGACGGCACGGTGCTCCATTTGGTAATTTTGTCGCCCGAAAGAATACTCCAGTATGGAAAGGGAGTCATACGCGTGCTGACTGGCGTTTTCGCTACGTTCCTCTAGACTTGAATCATCGTCGCATATGCGACTCAGGGGAGATAGGCAGTGAACAAATTCAATAAATCCATTGCAACTGCGTTGCTATTTGGCCTGGTGTCAGTCGCCTGCATCGCACAGGACGATGACGGACCGGCCGGCTTTACCTATGCGACTTACTATTATTGTGACGTTGCGACACAAGGCGCCATGGATGCGGTCGTCGAAACAAACGAAAAGGCCGTATTTGATAAATGGGTAAAAGAAGGGAAACTCCTCGCCTGGGGCTACCTGACACACTCAATGGGCGGACGCTGGCGGCGTGTTCAGTACCACGTGTCTCCTACCCTGGATGATGCACTCGATAACCAGGCAGCAATCTTCGCGGAAATATACGCGGACAATGAGGCAGGCGGACAGGCACGATCGGAAGCGTGCGAGGCACATGACGATTACCTCTGGGCGCTCAATCAGGGCAGCGCGCCCGGCACGGATCGGGGCGACGTCAGCTATTCCTCGTATTACGTCTGCGACGTCACACGTCAGGAACGGGCCGACGAGATTTGGGCGGAGGCGAATGCTCCGATACTGAATCAGTTGCAGGAAGAGGGCCAGATCGCCTCCTGGAGCTGGCAAAATCACATCATCGGCGGCAGGTATCGCCGTCTGCAGACGATTACAGGTGCTGATTTTGCATCTGTCGTGTCGGCAAACGCCGCATTGGTGCAGTTCGCCGGCGAAGACGAAAGCGGGGTGGGAGAGGAATTCTCCGATATCTGCGGGACTCACACCGATTACCTGTGGGACATCGTCCACGAAGCACCATAAATCCGCTAACAGGGGAGCGCCACCGGCGGCTCGAAAGAGCCGCCTTTTTTGTGCAGGCGGACACGTTAGACTAAAGGCCATATGGCCTCACCATCCCCGCAGCATCCCGTTCAAATACGCGTACGAGACCTTTGCCGTAGTTACGAGGAGGGTGGCAGGCAGCACGTTGTACTTGACCAGCTAAATGCCGATTTCATGTCGGGTGAGACCGTCGCGCTACGCGGGCGCAGCGGCTCCGGCAAGTCGACGCTGCTGAACCTGATCAGCGGCATCGATGCGCCGGACCAGGGCGCGGTCGAAATCGCCGGCGTTAACATCACCGCCCTGTCAGAGCGCGACCGCACCTTGTTCCGGCGCGAGCATATCGGCTTCGTCTACCAGGCCTTCAACCTGGTATCGACCCTGAGTGTCAGTGACAACATCAGGCTGGTACTGGAACTCAACGGCGTCCCCGAACTGCAAGCAAGCGATCGCATTCGTGAAGTGCTGGATGCTGTCGAATTGACTGATCGTGCCCGGACTTTTCCCGATGTGCTGTCAGGCGGAGAACAGCAGCGTGTTGCCATTGCGAGGGCATTGGTACACCGACCGTCGTTGCTGCTTGCGGACGAACCGACGGGCAACCTCGACGACAAAACAGCAACAAGTGTCTTACAACTCCTGGACCAGCTTGTGCGGCAGACGGGTGGCACGATGATCGTTGCGACACACAGCGCCACGGTCGCGTCATATTGCGATCGCGTGCTGGAATTACATGGCGGCATACTGAGCCCAGCAAGCGGCTGATTGATATCGTGCCCGTCCTGTATCGCGCAAGTTTCGGCTATCTGCTTCGTCACCCCTGGCAGTTAGCGTTGGCGTTGCTTGGCATTTGTATTGGTGTTGCCGTGATGGTTGCGGTCGATCTTGCCAACGAGAGCTCACGGCGAGCATTTCTGCTGTCGATGGACGCCATTAATGGCGAAGCAACTCATCAAATCATTGCGGGTCCGACAGGCGTCGACGAAACCGTCTATACAAAACTTCGCGTAGAACATGGCATACGGTCGATTGCCCCTGTCGTGTCGGGATACATTCGGTACCAGGACGCGACCTTGCATGTTCTGGGTGTTGACCTGTTCGCAGAACGGGAATTTCGCAACTATTCGTTGTCGGGCCGCAACGAAAACTCAGTCGTCAACTCGCGTGCAAACGGTCGTTCTGCAATGGACGTAGTCAGTCGCATCCTGACGACCCCCGGTGCTTCGCTGACCTCGGCGCGGACCGCACAGATGCTTGGGCTCGAAATCGAAGATGAGTTTCGAGTCACGGCAGCAGGCCATGAACACACTGCGGTACTGGTCGGATTGTTTGCGCCCGAACAACAGGGTCGCCTGGACAACCTGCTGATCACTGATATTTCGAGCGCGCAGCAGTGGCTCGGCATGCGCGGCCGACTGACGCGCATCGACGTGAGAATTCGCGCCGATGATGAGCGGCTGGCACAGCAGATCAAATCGATTTTACCACCTGCGACGCAATTGCTGTCTGCTGCAGCTCGCACGCAGACGACGCTGGACATGAGTAACGCATTCATGACCAACCTCACTGCGATAAGCCTGCTCGCAATGCTGGTTGGTATTTTTCTCATCTACAACAGCGTGGGGTTCGCGGTGCTGCAGCGGCGTGGCCTGATCGGTGTACTGCGGGCACTCGGTTTGACGCGTGGCCAGACCTTTTCGCTGATCCTTATAGAAGGCGTCATGCTCGGCATTGTCGGGGCGATACTCGGTCTGTTGCTTGGCGTGTGGCTGGGCGAGCAACTGCTGCACCTGGTCGCGCGTACCATCAGTGACCATTATTTCGTCGTCAATGTGACTACTGTATCCATCGCGCCGGCGTCGGTTATTAAGGGACTGGCTGCCGGGTTGGGCGCGACCGTATTTGCCGCAATGGTGCCGGCAATCGAAGCATCGTCCTATCAGCCACGGCTTGCCATGACACGCTCTGTCCTGGAGCGCAGAGCCGGGCAATCATTACCGTTCCTCGCAGCTGCGGGGTTGCTGGCGGCGGCTCTGTCCGCGCTCATACTCGTTTTTTCAGGCGATAACCTGGTCGCCGGCCTGATTGCATTGTTCCTGCTGATTCTCGGCTTCGCACTGCTTATTCCAATCGCTGTCAGGGCCGCAGCCCGGGCCATGACGCCACTGGCCGCAAAGCTGGCGGGTACTCCCGGACGCCTGGCGATCTCCGGTGTCGGTGCATCCTTGAGCCGTACCGGGGTGGCCATCGTTGCGCTTGCTGTCGCGGTGTCGGCAACGGTCGGCGTCAGTGTGATGGTTGACAGCTTTCGCAGCTCAGTGAGCGAATGGCTTGGCAATACATTGCAGTCCGACATTTACGTTGGCGTAGTGCGCGGGACCCTGGATGCGGATCTGGTGGAAGACCTGGTTTCCGTTGCAGGCGTTGCCAGTTACAGCACCAGCCGCAGGACCTGGCTGGAAACGGAGGCGGGCAGGGATCGACTCGTCGTGCTGCAGATGGCGCCCGGCAGTTATGCCGGCACCGCAATACGCGACGGTGATCCGGACGAGATCTGGCAACAGTTCGAGGAGCATGGCGCAGTACTCGTGTCGGATCCGTATGCTTTCCGGCACGGTGTTGGTCGTGGCGACACGGTCCGCCTCAAAACAAAAAGTGGTGATCGCGTATTCCGCATCGTCGCTGTCTATCAAAGCTACGACGCCAATGGTGGCGCGATCCTGATGAGTCGCCGGACATACGATGTTTTCTTCGATGACCCGGCGATTAATTCAATCGGGATTTATCTTGAGGACGGAGCAGACATTGACAACGTCATGGAATCGCTCCGGCAGGTCAGTGCTGGCAGGCAGTCGCTGATCATGAACAGTAACGCACGCATCCGTGATCTCTCTCTCGACATATTTGATCGAACGTTCGTCATTACCGACGTCTTGTACTGGCTTGCGGTGGGCGTCGCCATCATCGGTATTCTGGGGGCAATGCTCGCGCTGCAACTGGAGCGGGCGCGGGAATTGGGGGTGCTGCGCGCAATCGGCATGACGCCTGCTCAGATGGGCGCCCTGGTGACGATTCAGAGCGGCTTCATTGGACTCTTGAGCGGCATCGCGGCGCTTCCGCTGGGCCTGGTCATGGCCTGGGTTCTCATCGAGGTGATCAATCGCCGGGCGTTCGGTTGGCAAATGGATATGACGATTGCTCCAGCGGTCCTGCTGACGGCGTTAGGACTGGCGATTGCTGCGGCGCTGGTTGGCGGATTATATCCCGCCTACCGTGCAGCGAACGCCCGGCCGGCGCTCGCTATGCGCGAGGAATAACGTTATAAAACACTTAAAGAAAATAATGTTACTTGCTGTTTTAACAGTAGTTATCTCCATTATCATTTTCCGGACTGGACCCTCCTCCGAGCCCGGATTGCAAGCTCCGCCGGCTTCGTCACGGCTTGCCGAACTACTGAGTGACCAGGGTCTCGAGGGCTACGCCCGGGCGCTCGAAGAGCGCGAGTTCGTGTTTCCGGCCGATCACGGGCCGCACCCCGAATTCCGCAACGAATGGTGGTATGTCACCGGCAATCTCGACAGCGATGACGGCAAGCGATTTGGCTTCGAGCTAACGATATTCCGCTTCTCGCTGACGCCGCCGGGCGCTGGGTCTCCCGAAGATGTGTCAGCGTGGCGCAGCAACCAGGTCTATATCGGCCACTTCGCGCTAACGGACGCGGGCAACCAGCAGTTTCACGTCGCGCAGCGCTACTCCAGGGGCACCCTGGGGCTTGCCGGCGCTGGTGCAGAACCATTTCGTGTCTGGCTGGACGACTGGTCGATAGTGGAAGCCCGTCGCAGCGAGCGACCACTGGAGGAGTACGAGTTTGGTTTGCCGTGGCAATTGCAGGCGAATGACGGTGAGATCGGCCTGAATCTGACGCTGGTACCGCAGAAACACCCCGTATTAAACGGCGTGAACGGCTTGTCGCAAAAAGCTGCGATGGCGGGTAGTGCGTCGTATTACTACTCGATTACGCGCTTGCAAACCACCGGCACGGTGCAAATCGATGGCGCCGAATACGCGGTCAGCGGCTTGTCGTGGCTGGATCGTGAATGGGGGAGTAATGGGCTGTCCCGTGATCAGGAAGGCTGGGACTGGTATGCGCTGCAGCTTTCCGATGGCAGCGAGCTGATGTTCTACAACCTGAGGCGCCGCGACGGTAGTCAGGACATGCATAGCGCCGGCACGTTAACACTGGCCGATGGCAGCACGGTGCATTTGTCCACACACGATCTGAACATAGAAGTGCTCGACACCTGGCAAAGCCCGCGCGGCGGGCGCTACCCGATTGCTTGGCAAATCGTCGTTCCGGAATACAAGCTGAACCTGACAGTCGATCCGGTATTGGACGCGCAGGAGTTCGTCACCACGGTGCGCTACTGGGAAGGTGCCGTCGACGTTAGTGGCGAACGTGGTGATTCACCGATAACGGGACGTGGCTATGTGGAGTTGACGGGCTATGCGGGTGCGGACGTGCCGCGTTGAACTCTGATCATAAGCCCATGCCGGCGTTTCACTATTGGCGTTTAAAGTGGCTGAACAAGCCTCCGGACTTATTATCTTCCGACTCGTCTTCGTCCACGCCAGGTGAAATATCGACGTCGCTAATTGCTTTGACCGTCGCGGTCATCGCGGTTTGCATTTGTTGTTTGATCGATTTCCGGCTGAGATCCGTTTGCTTTTGGCGCTGGTTTCGCGGGTTGGTCCTCAAGCGGTTCTATTTTTTCCAATGCAGCGCCTTTTTCCGATGTCGCCCCTTTTCCGGAATTCGCCTTTTTTTCCGATTTAGGGGCGCTGTTCAGCAAATTGACCATGTCAATGCGCTGGATTACCGTCATTTCAAAATTGCCGGTTTGACCCATTTCCCTGGGGCCCGCCTCCGTTGACTTGGATTCGTTCCCGGTATCAAGTATGACCGGGGACGCCGTCTCTTCGAGTTCGAGCATTAACGGAGATGCATCCTCGCTGGATTTGCCGGGTGCAGTCTTGCCGGGGGGTGGATTGGCAACCACTTTGGCGGCGATCGCTGCGAATGCTGCGTCGCCGAACAATGTTTCAGCCATCGTGTTGGTCAGGTCATTGAGCGATTCTGCTTTGCCCAAATCTTCCTCTGTTTCGATGTCTTTTGCACTCGTGCCGCGTTTTTCCTCGAGTACGTCGTCCAACGTCAATGCGGGAACCCCGATAAGTGTTACGGCGGTGCCATCGGGACCTTTGTCGCCGGCTGGCTCTGGCGCAGGTGCGGGCTTTTTAGCAGTCGCTTGCGGTGCAGGTGCAGGCTTTTCGGCAGCGGGTTTCGTTGCAGGTACGGGGTTTTCGGCAGCGGGTTTCGATGCAGGTACCGGCTTTTCGGCAGCGGGTTTCGATGCAGGTACAGGCTTTTCGGCAGCGGGTTTCGATGCAGGTGTAGACTTCTGAGCGGCTGGCGCCGCTGCAGGCACGTCATCGGCCGCTTCCTGGTGAGCTGCCTCAATCGCCGCTTCCAGGGCGCCGATGTCCGGCATCCGCGGTTTTTCGCCGGCCTTTGAACCGGTTTTTGCTTTGGCTTTCGGCTTTGGCTCCGCTTTTTCTGGCACCGCCACCTTCAGCTCCGCTTTCTTTGGGGCTGGTGGCTTAAGCTTCGGTTTCGGTTCCGTATCCGCTGCGGCCGGGGCCTTCGGTTTTGGCACCGGCACCGGCACCTTCAGCTTCGGCTCCGATTTCTTTGGAGCTGGCGGCTTAAGCTTCGGTTTCGGCTCCGTATCCGCTGCGGCCGGGGCCTTCGGTTTTGGCACCGGCTTCGCTTCCGCTTGTGGCTTCGATGCTGGTTTGTCTGCCGCCTGCGGTTTCTGTTTTGGTTTCGACGCTGATTTCGGGCCCGGCAGCGGCTTCGGCTTGGGTCTCTCTGCCGCCAGCAGTGCCTCCGGTGGTGCCGGCGTCGACGCCTCAATCCGCATCGATTGAGATGACATTGGAAGGTCATCGTCGTCCGGTCCCTGGACAGCTGGTGGTTTTGTCTCAGCTTGCGGAGTCAATTCGGGTAGCACACCAACCTGCGTATTTTTGTCGACCGATATCATTGGTGCCGCTTTGAATGTCGGCTCGGGCGTATCCCCGATCTTTTTTTCCTCTTTCTCGGCTTGAATAATCTTGTCCGCATTGATGGCTTGCATGCGCGTTGTTTGTTCGACTTCAAACGTCAATTCCTCGGGAATTTCCACATTGCTGTCGTCGACACCGTCCGCTTGGTCAATGCTCCATTCCGGTTTTTTCTGCGTGAATGTCGATTCATTCTCCGGCTCAGCTGAAACTGCGGGCTCCTGCGTTTTTTCGAGCGTTAGATCGGCTGCAGGATTCGACTCTGGCTTGAGTTCAGGATCGACAGCTTCTGTTGCGACGACAGTTGCGATAGGAGGCGCTGGTGTGTGTGGCAGAATTACCTCGATACCCAGCGCATCCCTGGCAACTTTCTGGATAAATTTCGCCGAAAGCGGACCGGCGTCTTCCTCCGCTGCCATCGTCAACGCGGATTCACAGAGATTGTTAATGACTCTCGGAATTCCTTCCGAGCAGCGATACAGCATATCCACGGCGCCGCCGTCAAACATGCGGCCGAAATCGCCGCCGGCGGCACGAATGCAGTGGCGCAGGTATTCCAGGACTTCCGGCGCAGTGAACGGTTCTATAACCTGGCGCAAACGCGTGCGTTGCCGCAGGCGTGCCAGGGCAGGGGTTGCCAGCCATTCGTTAAGTTCCAGCTGTCCCATCAGGATGATATTTGCACCGGTCGCATCGCCGGAATCGGCAGCCGTTAGTGATTCCAGTTCAACCAGCGCATCGAGTCCGACTCGCTGCGCATCTTCGACAATGATGGCGACCTGTGCACCTGCCGCGGCGCGCTCTGTCAGGAAAAGCTGGAATGCTGCAAATCTCTGAATGGTGCCGGTTGCCTGGAGACTGATTCCAAAATCCGTGAGCAGCAGTTCCAGCACCTCGTCCGGTGCGAGCTTCATGCGCCCAACCATGGCGACCATACGACCCGGCGACAGAGACTCCAGGGCGTGCGAAACGATCGTGGTCTTGCCAACTCCGACGGGTCCGGAAACGGCGACGACGGAGTCGAGGGCGCTCAGCCCTTTTTTCAGGCCGTTGATGACCTGGGTCTGTTGTGGGCCAACGAATACAGCCGGGCCTTCAGCGTTTGCGCCGAATGGCTTGGTCTTCAGGCCAAAGTGTTTTTGGTACATTTGCCGTTTTTATATCCCACGCGAAAACACCGAGCGCCAGCCAACGGTGCAGGTGGTCAGTGTGAAGGGGAAAAGGACCGAATTCACGGAGTTTTGTCACAAATCCGGGTTTTGGCGGCCATTGGGGCGGAATCCGGGTAAGCGATTGGTTTTTCTGGGAACTACCGGTGATATCTACCGAAATCAGGGCCTTAGCGCGGTCCGACCCGGTTGCCGCGCCAAATGGTCACTATCGCCGCAAGAACGATAGCCGCAGCGATAACGGAGCCCGCATTAAGCGCGCCCAAAGGCCCGGACCAGAGCAGGAAATAGCCGCAGGCGCCCGTCAACAGCGCGTAGTAGACAAACGGAAAAAAGGTGCGGCGAATGACCAGTCCCTCCCGACCGAGCATACCGACCACCGCGGATGCGGCCACAACATTGTGTACGCAAATCATGTTCCCGGCAGCACCACCGACTGCCTGCAATGCAACCACCCAGGTGGGGTCCACACCGATGCGCTGACCAACACCAAACTGGAATGACGAGAACATCATG
>Ga0114949_10002207_pt1 | contig 12086 bp, 11 predicted proteins | sample N074metaG_FD_83505 | JGI IMG/M metagenome (GOLD analysis project Ga0114949, IMG submission 83505) | Deep subsurface microbial communities from Kermadec Trench to uncover new lineages of life (NeLLi) - N074 metaG | ecosystem: Environmental > Aquatic > Marine > Ocean trench > Sediment | place... | reverse complement strand
CGACCATAGTCCCCTTAAGAGCTGAACCATCCATGGTGTAGTAGTTGTCCTGCACCAAGGTGATTTTGTTCAGCCCTATACCACGCAACCTGGCCAAGGCCTGGATCTCGTTCATATAAGAACTGATCATGCCGGTGGTCAAAAACGCCAGCGGACAGGGTGCAAGATCCGCACCGGCGAGGTATGGGCCTTCATCACTGCATAAGCGCCATACCGTGTCACTGTCACTTACTCTAATCAGCGCTTCCTTTTGCATCTCGCTGAGCGAACGGACCCACAAACGCGCAGAAACTTCCCGCTTCGGCGCGGGCAACTGAAGATTAATATTGTCTCCATTGGAGACTTTAAAAAAATACGGCTTGCCGCAGGCTTCAAGAGGTGTTGTCACAATAAATTTCCAATTTGGAGTGTAAAACCATGGTGCTCACATCTCAAAGCCATATAAGCTTGCAGGGTTATCCACCAGTAATTTATGTCGTAATTGTGTTGTCGGCGCTATCTGGGGAATCAGGTTCACCAAAGCGCCATCATCCGGCATGTGGGATTTCATATTCGGGTGTGGCCAATCAGTACCCCAGAGCACTTGATCGGGAAAGGATCCCACCAAGTCCCTGGCGAAAGGTATCACATCCCGGTAGGGCGGTCCCACCCTGGTCATACGTTCCAGACATCCTACCTTGATCCAGGTATCCTTTCGTTTGGCCACCAGGTTTTTGATCCTGCGGTAATCCGGGTGTTCCAGCCCTTTATCAACATCGGGCAACCCCATGTGGTCAATGGCAATGGGGGTGGGAAGTTCCATCAGCAATCCTTCAATATCCGTCAGTTCCCTGGACTCGAAGTACACAATGATATGCCAGCCGTAAGGGGCGATCAGCTTGGCCATCTTTAAATAGAATTCCCTGGGTTTGATGTCCACCAGTCGTTTGACGAAATTAAAACGAATGCCTCGAACCCCCGCTGCATGCATGCGTGTGACTTCGTCCCCGGTAAGATTTTCGCCGACCACGGCAACACCACGGTACTGCCCATTGCTGGACATCAGCATGTCGATCATGGCGGAATTGTCGGTACCGTGACAGCTGGCCTGTACCAGTACACTGCGGCTGAATCCCAGGTGTTGGTGCAAGGCAAACAGGGTTTCCTTGGGGGCATCCACCGGAGTGTATTTTCTTTCGGCGGCAAACGGGAATTTGTCTGCCGGGCCGAAAACATGACAATGAGCGTCGCAGGCTTTTTCCGGAACAACGAAGTCCGGTTTTTTCGGGTTGGGGTGGAAAGGACGATAGCTCATCTTGGTAGAATTTTAATGGGGAGTTTTCCGCTCGAGCATTCCCGCACTGACTTACAGGTTTTCCAGGATGATATGCCCCAATGCGGTATTCGAGGCCGGCACGTGATAATGACGATGTACTTCTTTTACCTGATCATCCAGGGCGCCGCGCATGATCAACCACATCACGGTTTCAACCCCTTCGGCGCCGGTTTCCCTGATGTATTCGATGTGTGGAATTTTGGTCAGCCTCAACGGGTCTGCCGACAGGTCATCGAGGAAACGAGTATCCCATTCCCGGTTGATGATTCCGGCCCGTTCCCCATGTAGTTGGTGAGACATGCCACCGGTGCCGAAAACCACCACTTTCAGGTCTTCGTCGTAGGCTTCCACCGCTTTCCTGATCGCCCGGCCCAGTTCGAAACAGCGGGCACCAGTGGGCGGCGGGTACTGCACAACATTCACACACAGAGGAACTACTTTGAACGGCCATTCCCGGGGCTGGCCGCACATCAGACTCAACGGCACTGTCAGACCATGATCGACGACCATTTGATTGACGATCGCCATATCGAAGTGATCAAAAATGAGGGATGTGCCCAGATGCCGGGCCAACTTGGAATGTCCTTTGACCACAGGCACCGGTCGCGGCCCCCAGCCTTCGTCTGCGGGCGGATATTCATCGGCGATGCCCAGGGCAAAGGTGGGGACGACATCCAGGCCAAAGGCGTTGGCGTGATCGTTGTACACCAGGATGACCACGTCCGGGTGAACTTCCTTGAGCCACTGTTTGGACTTTTTGTATCCGGCAAACACCGGCTGCCAATAGGGTTCATCCGCTTTCCCGGAATCCAGTGCCGCACCGATGGCCGGCACATGCGAAGTTCCCACCCCTGCCAATATCCTGGCCATTAATGGTCCCCCTCCTGCCATTCAGATTTGCGGCGATTACCATCCGGCGAGCGACCGCCATTGAGCATCATCCGGGCATATTCGTCCTGGCTCATCCCGCACATCTTGCCGGCGACATACTGAAAGGATTTGCCGTCAGTGGCCGCAATTTTCGAAGTGTAATAAATATTGCCGCCCAACTTGATCATCCCCAGCCAATCCCGGTCCATTACAGCCTGGCGCTGTTCATCTGTCATGGGGAATCGCTTGAGACAAGCCTTCTCATCCGCCAGAAAGGCCTCACGATTTTCCGGCTTCAGCAAAGACATACAGAACATATTCAAATGAAAACCCTGGTGGGATTTGTCAAAATCGAAGACATAGGTGCCCGGTATGTCATCGTAATCGTGCTCGCCCGTGGTCACAGTCAATTTCCTGTCAGTTGCCATGGTTAGTCTATTGCTTTGCTGGGAATCTTCACTACCGCGATTGCCGCAATGACGATGGGAATGGCAAAAACGAAAAATGTCCACCCGATTGAAACTCCGGCACCCAGAATAAAGCCCGCCAATGCCGGTCCCAGAATAGCGCCAATTCGCCCAGCACCAATGGACCAGCCTATCCCAGTCGTTCTGATTTCAGTTGGATATAACCTGGCAGCCACCGCATAGAGCCCAATAAAAGCACCTTGAACGAAAAACATCATCACAAAAATCAGTACCAAAGTCAGCGGCACAGATACCTTGGAGTTGCCATAAACGATACTTGCGATTGCACCGATCAGGAAGAAGATCGAAATCATCCTTTTCAGGCCAAGCCTGGAAGACAGATAACCCAAGGAAAGAGCCCCGATAAAAGCGCCCAGATTTAAAGCGATGCCGACAAACATCGCATCTTCGAGCGCCATTCCAGCATCGACGGCGAGCTTGACTACCCAGCTTAGCAAGAAGTAAAGCGTTGCAAAACTCATGAAAAAGGCGAGCCACAGCCATAGCGTGGAAGAGCGCAGATTTGGCGAGAGAACTGCGGTGAGCCGACCACTACCATGCTCGCTTGCAGGGACTTCCGGTAATTCGTTCAGCGTTTGCAAATCCATCTTGGCAAGAATTCTATTAATCTTTTGTAGCGCGCCTTCAGGTTGCTTTCTGACCAGAAATTCCAGCGATTCCGGTAGTAGGTAAACCACCAGAGGTACCGCCACCATTGATGTTATAGCGGCAAAGATAAAGAGAGAGCGCCAGCCATACTCCGGTAATAGCCATGCAGCGACGAAGCCGGTAATGATTGCGCCGATAGGATACCCAGCTTGCAGGAACAAAACACACATATTTCGGTTTCGCTCCGGGGCATATTCGGACACCATTGAAGTTAGGCTGGCCAACATAGACCCAATACCCAATCCGGCGATCAACCGCAATATTATCAGCTGACTGACACTTTGCGCGAAAGCCGTCGCCATCATGCCAAGTGCGATCAGCGATAGACTAGCAATAATCATGTTCCGTCGGCCAATGATGTCCGTGTAAGGCGAAATAAATATCGCACCAATGGTCATACCAACCAGCGCAGCGCTGAACGCTATTCCCAGCGCCTGTGGCGTAAGCGACCAGCCTGCCGCGATCAACGGAGCTGCGTAAGCAATCGCCAGGACATCCATCCCATCGAGCATGTTAAGAACAAAGCAAATTCCTATCACAAGCATTTGTTGCCTTGTAAATGGGCTGTCGTCTAGCAAGGCTCTCACTGGCATGATTTCTTTCCTTGTTTAAACATAAGCCTGTATCCTTTGGCTCTATTCTTGCCGGGCTCGACCTGTCCCTTTCAATTTACGAGAAGTCCTCAAAGGGCAGTCCAACATAGTTTTCTGCAATGGTCGTTTGTCCCGCCGCAGAGCCAAACAAGTAATTCAATTCGGCCAGCTGAAAACGTTGCTCGATCGGTTCATCGTTGAACTTATGGGTTATGGAGGTGAACCACCAGGAAAAACGCACGGCTTGCCATACGCGCCGCAACGCGGTCTCGGAATAGCGGGCCAACAAATCGACCCTGCCCTCGCCGTAACGGGCGATTAAGGCGCGTGACAGGTAAAAGACATCCGAGGCGGCCAAATTCAGGCCCTTCGCGCCGGTCGGCGGTACGATATGGGCGGCATCTCCCACCAGAAACAGTTGGCCGAACCGCATGGGTTCCGCCACGAAACTTCTCAGCGGCGCGATGCTCATTTCCAGTGCGGGCCCGGTAACCAATTCTTCCGCATTATGCTGGGGAATGCGACGAGATAATTCGTCCCAAAACTGAGCTGCAGTCCAATTCTCGGCCTTGTCAGTTAACTCACATTGTAAATAATATCTACTACGCTGCAACGACCGTTGGGAGCACAAAGCGAAACCGCGCTCGTGATTGACATAGATGAGTTCTTTATCCACCGGTGGTGTGTCGGATAACAAGCCCAGCCAACCGAAGGGATATGCTTTTTCAAAGCATTGAATCTTATCCTTAGGCACACTGGCTCGAGACGCACCATGGTAGCCGTCGCAACCGGCAATGTATTCACACTCAAGCTGGTAGTTCACACCATCCTTTTGATAGGAAATAGTGGGTTTACCATCGAGAAAATTCGAGGGCGTCACGTTCTCGGCATCAAAAATGATGGCAGCATCATCCTCTTCAATCAGTGCCCGAAAAAGATCCTGGGTTAGTTCGGTTTGTCCATAGACCATGACGGTCTTACCACCGGTATGACCGCTTAAATCGACCCGTTCCTGGCGGCCTGCGAAGGAAATTGAAAAGCCTTGGTGAATGATGCCTTCGCGGTCCATTCTTTCATTCACCTTCGCTTCGCGAAACAAATCCACCGTAGTCTGCTCGAGTACCCCAGCGCGAATTCGGCCCTCAACGTAAGCACGATCTTTGCGTTCCAGCACAACCGTATCAATACCCTGCAAACGCAACAGTCTGCACAGTAACAAGCCTGATGGCCCTGCGCCGATTATCGCTACTTGAATTTTCATGACCTCTCAGCAACGATGTAACAGATCCAGCCCGGGTCTGCGTCACCGGATTCGGCGGGTTCAAAAATTCCGTTCCCTTCATTGCTTTCTTCATCTGTACCTTCCCAGTAAACGGTGATGGCCGCAAAACCGGCTTCGGACAGCAACTCGCGGATTTCGGGCAGAGTCCACAGGCGCCACTGGTAGCTGAAAGCCTTGTCCAGGCGTGATTTATCCGGAAATTCGAAGTGGATGTGGCAGCTCATGCGAGAATCGATCGGATTGAAGGTCGCCTGCTCCCAGATGTAAGTAAAACCGTCACACTCCCGTTCCTCGATGAGTTCCTTAGGTGCATCGTACCCGCCGTAAGCATCGAGAAAGAAAACCCCCTCATCCACCAGGGCGTCATGAACTGCGCAAAAATATTCCAACATGTCTCCCCGCTCTAGAAACAGGAAATAACTAAAATTCATGGCCAGGACTATATCTGCCGGTTCGGTATGAGCATCGAGCACATTCTCCTGCAACAAAGTGATGCGGCTGAACTGATCGTCATCCAGCTGTTCCAGGTTATTGAGCCGCCCCCACTCGAGCACTTCATAATCCCAGTCAATACCAATGGCGCAATGCCGGGTGTCACGGCGGACCCATTCGCACGCGGTGTTGAAGGTTCCGCAGAAATCTTCGCGCAATAATTCCGCCGGACGATGTCTGAGCTTTTGCCAGGTTTCCTCGACAAAATCGATTTCGGCTTCGGTGTCCTGAACGGATTCCTGGTAGAGATAGTACCGGTCAGCCTGGTCGGCCATTTTCTGTCTGCGCAGACGAACCATAACTCAGGTACTGTTTTGGGAGGGGAACCGCTGTGGGTAGTGACCCCGGACATATTCCTCGATCAACTTCAGGAAATCTCCGGTCAGTGTTTCACCGCGCAGGGTGGTGTGCTTCTTGCCATCGACAAACACCGGGGCAGAGGGCGTCTCGCCGGTACCCGGGAGGCTGATACCAATATCCGCGTGGCGGCTTTCACCCGGGCCGTTTACCACGCAACCCATCACAGCCAGGGAAAGATTTTCAACGCCCTCGAACTGTATTTTCCACTCCGGCATGCGCTCGCGAACAAAGGTTTGTACATCCTGGGTCAGCGATTGAAAAAAGGTGCTAGTGGTGCGCCCGCAACCCGGGCAGGCAATAACCATAGGTGAAAACGCCCGCAAGTCCATGCTTTGCAACAGTTCCTGGGCAACGATCACTTCATCCGTCCGGGGTTGGTCGGGCTCCGGGGTCAACGAGATCCGTATAGTGTCGCCGATCCCTTCTTGTAACAGTATCGCCAGGGCGGCCGAGGACGAAACAATACCCTTACTGCCCATGCCCGCCTCGGTCAGTCCCAGGTGCAGGACATAATCACAACGCCGGGCAAGCGCCCGGTAAACACTGATCAGATCCTGTACATCACTGACCTTACAGGACAGGACGATCCGGTCATGTGGCAAACCGAGGCTTTCGGCCTGCTGTGCGCTATCGAGTGCGGACCTGATCAGCGCTTTGCGCGTGACGACCCTAGCGTCCTCGGGTTGGCTCTTGCGGGCATTCTCATCCATCAGGCGGGCCAGGAGACGGGCGTCCAGACTGCCCCAATTAACACCAATACGGATCGGTTTATCGTGCTTCAATGCCAGGCCGATGATGGTGGCAAACTGGTCATCCTTCTTGCGCCCGAAACCCACGTTTCCTGGGTTGATCCGGTACTTGGCCAGGAGTTGGGCGCACCGGGGTACCTGTTGCAGTAACTGGTGTCCGTTGTAATGGAAATCACCGATCAAGGGCACCTCACAGGACATCATCTCAAGGCGGCGGGCAATTTCCGGGACAGCTTGTGCCGCCTCCAGTGTGTTGACCGTAATTCGAACCAACTCGGACCCCGCGCGGGCGAGTTCAGACACCTGGATTGCGGTTGATTTCGCATCAGCGGTATCGGTGTTGGTCATGGACTGGACCACTATGGGATGCTGGCTTCCTATGAGTATATTACCAACCCGGACCGTTGGTGTTGCACGCCGCCCGGAAACTTTAGACTGCATCGTCTTCAGAGTGCTCAGCTGGACGCTGGTAATGCACGTGGAATTTGGGATCACTGATCACCGGCCAGGCAGACCTTACATACTGCCACATGGACCATAGAGTCAGTGCCGCGGCGGTATACAAGAGCAGTTCACCGATCAGCGCGATTGGAATCCAGCCCATATTTTCGTGGTATAACAGAAATCCGATCGCCGTCATCTGGAATATGGTTTTCAACTTGCCGACCCCTGACACTTTCAACAGTGCCTGTTCACCAATCTCCGACATCCATTCACGCAGGGCGGATATCGTGAGTTCCCGGCCGACGATGATTGCGGCGGATATGGCAAATATGACCTGGAAGTTCACCTGGCGTTGCACCAGCAGAATTAGTGCGGTGGCGACCATAATCTTGTCCGCAACCGGGTCCAGGAACTCTCCGAAGCGCGAGATCTGCTCTGTTTTGCGGGCGACATAACCATCGGCAATATCAGTCGCGGCGGCCAACACAAAAACAAAGGTACAAGCAAAATTCGACCAGTCAAAAGGCAGGTAAAAAAACAATACCAACACCGGCACAAGCGCGATGCGTATCAGGGTCAGCATGGTCGGAATCGTGATTGTCATGATGTGCAGGAGATGTACATGATGGGGACTGGCATTATGGCAGATCAATGCAGGGCCCGAAAGATTTCTTCAGCCAAAATCAGGTTGATACCAGGCACGCTGGACAGTTCTTCGATCCCTGCCTTGTTCACACCCTGCAGGCCACCGAAGTGATTCAACAGGGACCTGCGCCGCCTCGGACCAATGCCCGGAATCTTTTCCAATCTGGAACGGGTGGCCGCTTTCTGGCGCCTCCCACGGTGGCCAGTGAGTGCGAAACGATGCGCTTCATCGCGAATCTGCTGAACAAGATGCGAGGCTGGCGATTCCGGTCCGGGGCGGTAACTGCGCATGGGCTGGGGCAAAATCCATTCTTCATGCCCCGCTTTTCGTGCCTTGCCCTTGGCCACGCCCATCACGGGAATCCCGGACAGCCCAAACTCGCCCAGAACCTCCAGCGCTTGTTTCAACTGACCTTTACCGCCATCAATCAGAATCAGGCCGGGCATACTGCCCTCCTCTTTGCGTAATCGTCCATAGCGCCGGGTCAGCACCTGATTCATGGCGGCATAGTCATCTCCCGGTGTGATCCCTTTCAGGTTGTACCTGCGGTAGCGTGACTTGACCGGCCCGTTAGTATCAAACACCACGCAGGAGCCGACCGTCTGCTTGCCTGCGGTGTGGGAAATATCGAAGCAGTCGACGAACTGCGGTATGTCATCCAGTCCAATCAGCCGCTGCAAGGCCTCGAACTGCATGGTCATGTTGGCACGGCTGGCCAAGCGCGTTTTCAGCGCCTGCAATGCATTGGCTCCAGCCAGTTCCAGCATGTGCCTCCTATCCCCCCTGGGGTGTGGCTGGATGGAAATTTTCCTGCCGGCTTTTTCCGTCAACACAGCCGCCAACAATTTCCGGTTTTCCACTTCGTGGGATAAAACCAGCTGTGCCGGCGCCAGCCTGTCCTGGTAGTACTGCCCCAGAAAGGCATCCAGGACTTCGCCCGAATCGCGCCCTTGAGCCTGGCTGGGAAAATGACTGCGCTGCCCCAGGTTTCTGCCACCACGGAAAGAAACCAATTGAACACAGCTTTTCCCTTGTTCCTGCGCCAATGCAATAAAATCGATGTCGCCCCTGCCGGCGGAAACAAACTGTTGCGCCTGCATTTGTTTCAGTGCATTGATCTGGTCACGAAACATGGCGGCAGATTCATAAATCTGAGCTTTTGCCGCCCGTTCCATGCGGGCGATCAATCGGGTCATGACTTTCTGGTTTTTGCCCTGCAGGAACAAGATGGCGTCATCCACCTGCGCTGCGTAGTCTTGCCGGCTTACCAGGCCAACACAGGGCGCCGTACAGCGCCTGATTTGGTACTGCAGGCAGGGCCGGTTCCGGTGCGAGAAATAACTGTCCTCGCAATTTCGAAGGCGAAACAGTTTCTGGATCAGATTGATGCTTTCACGCACAGACCCGGCTGAAGGATAGGGGCCGAAATAGCGTTTCTTTTTATCCCGGGCGCCGCGATGGAATGCAATTTGCGGGAATTCATGCCTCGTACTCATCGCGATCCAGGGATAGGATTTGTCGTCACGCAGTAGTATGTTGTAACGGGGCTGGAGGGACTTGATCCATTCGTTTTCAAGCAACAGCGCTTCGCCTTCCGTGCGCGTGAGGCTGATTTCAATATTTGAAACCCGGGCAACCATGCGCATGATCCGCTCAGCTTTCGGCCTTGCATCAAAGTAACTGGCCACCCGTTTGCGGAGATTTTTTGCTTTGCCAACATACAGGACTGTGCCTTCGGTATCCTGCATCAGGTAGACACCGGGCCGGGTCGGTAGCCTGGTTGCGCAGGCTTTGCCGTCAAACTCGGCTTTTCCGGAGTAGATCATGTCAAGTCCGACAAGCTCCCATGTTCTTCTTCAAATAATTTTCTTACTCTTTCCAGATCCTGCTGTGTATCTACTCCAGCGGGTATGAACTGGCAGGCCTGAGCCATCCGGATATTGCTGCCGCTCTCCAGAAAGCGCAATTGTTCAAGATTTTCGGCTGATTCCAACGGCGTGGGCTGCATCGCGGTAAACGCCCGCAGCGCCCCAGCGCGGTAGGCATACAAGCCTACATGTCGTCGCCAGACAATTCCGGATTGCAACGCATGGTCCAGCTTGCCCCAATTCCTAGGGAAAGGCACCACAGAACGACTGAAGTACAGCGCATGACCATTTTTCGCCGTAACCACTTTGACCACATCGGAATTTGTGACTTCCCCCTCTGTGTCGAGCGGCCAGTACAGGCTGGCGGCATCTGCAGCCGGATCGTCGCCCAACAAAGCGGCAACCTGATCAAGGCACGAAGCCGGCATCAGCGGCTCGTCCCCCTGCAAATTTACAATCAACTGCGCGTCGTCCCAACCCAATTGATCGGCACATTCGGCGATCCGGTCACTGCCGCTTTGGTGGGCTTGTGAAGTCAGGATGACATCGGCGCCGAATTTTCTGGCAACTTCAACAATCTGTTTGTCATCCGTTGCAATAACCACTTTTTTCACGCAGGCACAACAAGCCCTGCGATAGACGTGTTCAATCAGTGGCCGGCCCGCGATATCCAACAATGGTTTGCCGGGCAGCCTCTGTGAGGCCATGCGAACAGGGATCACAATGTTGTATTCGCTATTGATCACGGGTACTCCCTCAAGCTGGTATTGCCGTTTTCGTTATATATTATTTAGTGTGACTTCTTCCAGGACCTGTTGCACTAGTGCTGCTTCCCATTGTTGTGGTAAAAGTGCGTCGACGGTTAGAAACCAGGCGTTCTCCAAACCAAGACCAGTGCACTTCACCGCATCTTTTTCAGTCATCATGATCGGAAGATCTTTGTCCATGGCGGCAAAATCCTCCTCTGAATACGCATGGTGATCGGGAAATGCATGTTCAATTACTTTGATCCCGCTGTTTTGCAACAGACTAAAAAAACGATCCGGATTTCCAATCCCGGCGACCGCGTTGACGGTGCAGCCGGTGAACTGAGACAAACGCCACGCCTCTCCGCCGGCCAGGGATTTCAACAAACCCGGGGCCAGTGACATGTATTGGGCATCAATGTCTGCCGGCACGCAATCCGACTCACCATTGATGATCACATGATCGAATGACGACAAGCTTCTCGGGGGTTCACGCAGCGGTCCGGCAGGCATTAGACGGCCATTGCCAAAGCCTCTGTTGCCGTCGATCACACAAATTTCCACGCTCCTGGGAAGTCGATGATGCTGCAGCCCGTCATCTGAAATGATCACGTTGATTTTTTTCTTTAGCAGGGAACGCGCCGCATCACAGCGATTCGCTGCAACAATAACCGGCACACCGGTCCTGCGGGCAATCAGGAGCGGCTCGTCACCTACAACATCGGGGTGTGACGCCGGACTGACTAGCCGCAGACCGCGTTCTTTGCGACCGTATCCGCGGCTGATGACTCCGGGTGTCAGGCCGGCTTCAGTAAAAATACGGCACAGGCGGATCACGAGTGGAGTCTTTCCGGCACCCCCGGCGACGATGTTTCCTACGACAACAATGCAGGTCCCGGCGAGTTCTGCGCATTTCCTATTTGATTTCCACTGCTTGTCGATTCGTATTGCCAGCTGGTACAAAGGCACCAGGCCTTTTAGCCACGCCGGGACCGGCTCATCGCCATACCAGATTCCTGCCAGGCGATGCTCGAAGTCAGCCCGCACGATCCTGGTCACCCTTATCGTCCCTGCCGAACTGGTCCTGGTATAACCTGGCATAGGCCTGGCCGCGATGCAGGAGATCGTCGTGTGTACCGGATTCGATCATCCGTCCGTGCTCCAGCACGATGATCTGGTCCGCATTCTCAATGGTGGACAGCCGGTGGGCAATAACCAGTGTGGTGCGATGTTTCATGACTTTAGACAAGGCCTGCTGAATCGCGTTCTCGGACTTGCTGTCCAGAGCAGAGGTGGCCTCATCCAGAATTAAAATTGGAGCATCCTTTAACAGGGCGCGGGCAATCGCAATCCTCTGTCGTTGACCACCGGATAATAGCGTACCTCTTTCTCCAACCATGGTATTGATTTGTTCCGGCAATTGTTCAATAAATTCCATGGCATGCGCATCCCTGGCTGCCTTTGCGATCGCTTCAGGGGAGGCACCGGCCAGTGCTCCATAAGCAATATTTCCTGCCACCGTATCGTTAAACAGGATAATGTCCTGGCTGACCAGGGCGATCTGGCTGCGCAGGTTTTCGAGCTT